>Ga0209191_1002240_pt1 | contig 12180 bp, 18 predicted proteins | sample S_130626_EF_Meta_FD_187320 | JGI IMG/M metagenome (GOLD analysis project Ga0209191, IMG submission 187320) | Freshwater microbial communities from Lake Simoncouche, Canada to study carbon cycling - S_130626_EF_MetaG (SPAdes) (version 2) | ecosystem: Environmental > Aquatic > Freshwater > Lake ... | reverse complement strand
GTTGGATGGAGTAATTTTCTCGACTTGCCATCTTTTAAAGCTAAGGCTACCGTTCGCAGACTAAGGGTTGTTGCATGAGCATCTTCAAAAGCCCAACACCCTCCACCCCAAAAGTCTACAAGCCAGAAGTTAGGTTCGATCCGCTATTTGGGCAACCTTTAGGAGGACTAGATTACCTAGATGAAGAGCGTCTACTTCTTCATGAAAATAACTTTCTAAAACTCACCATTCTGGCGTCAGAACTGAAAATTCCAGCAGGTGAATCCAAGTGGTATTACTTGGCTCTCAAGCTGGCTGGAATCCTCTATAAGCAGCCTGCCCGGCGAGGAGCAAAGAAAAAGCGTACAGAAGAAAATGACGAGCTACTTGTTGCAACAGTCAAACTGCAAAAAAGACAAAAACCAAGCTTTTCAGTTTTACGAATTTGTAAGGATCTAGTGAAGGATCCACAGTGGAGAGAAAAAATTAGTCTGGAGTCAAAGGATCCCGCAGAGGCATTAAAAAAGCGCTATTACGACGCGAAAAAGAAAAAATCTGTGAAATAAATTTACCAATATATTTTTCACTGCCATAGTCTCTAAAAGCTTTTTTAGAGCAATTGGAGCAGTGAAGTGAATCAGATATACATACGCGTTAACCAGCTAGCAACTAGTCTTCACAAGCCGGGGCGACTACCGCTGTCACCAACGACTATTTGGCGCATGGTAAAGCGTAGAGAATTTCCTGCCCCAATAAAGTTATCCGAAAAATGTACCGCTTGGAAGCTGGCTGACATAGAGGCTTGGGAAAAGCAAAGAGAGGCGTCGATATGACAAGACTACCTCAAGAAGAATTCACCCAAGGTCAACCTTCGGTAAACGTTAATAAGAAATTAAAGCGATTCACCCGCCTACAGCTCGCTTACATAAATTGGCTAAAAACTTTGGGTAACCCAACACATGCTGTAACGCTAACTTTCAAACGGCATGAGCAAGATACCAAGAAGCCTTGGAGTAAGCCAATCATCAAGGATTCATTAAAGGTTTTCTTGAGCATATTGAATAGAAACGTCTTCGGCAAGCATGCCAAGAAAAATAATCAAAGCGTAATGTCTTCTGTTGTTATTGGTACTGGCACCTATAACGATCACCCACATGCACACCTTGCCTTGCAAAAACCTGAACAACTTTCGTGGTACGAGTTCACAGTACTAATTTGCAAAGCCATAGAAACCACTAGCTGGATCGATGGTAAATCCAACATTGAGCTATACGAATCTGATGGCTGGCTTGAGTACATGGTTGACCATGGCGAAGAGGATTTACTGATTGATTTGTGCACACCAGCGCGGCCATGAAGGCTGCAAACCATATGACTTTGATGGTCTTACTGGGGCTGGAGATCAAGGGGCGCCCTTGATAGCCACTGCTTTGCCTAAACCAAACCAGACAAGTGAAAGGGATCCCCTTCCTTCTCTCTTACTCAATTTGCACAAAAAACTTAACTTTGGAGTAGAAATATGAATGAGCCAGTTACACCAATACAGGAATCAGATCCCTACACAGATTTATCTGATGTCAGTGCATCTGATCAGCCTACAAACGGCATGTATGAGCAACACCCTCTAAGTGCCGCTTTCCCTGCTATGTCTGAGGAGGAGTTACAAAACCTCAAAGACAGTATTGATGTCATAGGAGTACAGAACCCTATCGTCATATATGAAGGCAAGATCATTGATGGTTGGCATCGATACAAAGTTGCCAATGAGTTAAGGCTACCTTGCCCAGTTGTTCCTCTTGCGGATGATGTTGATCCGCAGGATTTTGTTTTGGCGAATAACAAGGCTCGCAGGCATCTCAATAGAGGCCAGATTGCAATCGCTTACACCAAGGTTTACCAGTGGTACCCCGCGGGCAAGCCAAACTCTAAAGGTGTACTCAGTACACCTTTAAAAACAAATCAAGAGCTAGCAAAAATATCTGGAACAAGCGAGTCTTCTATTGCGCAAGCTAAAGCAGTGCTAAAAAATGGTACCAAGCCAGTTCAAGAAGCTGTTCAAAATGGAAAAATAAGTTTGAGGCGCGGCGCCAAGATATCCCGATTGGACTTGGAAAAGCAAGTTAAAGCATTGACTGAACCACCCGAGCCTAGACCATCAATTCTTGATGGCAATGTGCCTAGCGAGGAAGAACTTGAAGCCAATGAACTAGCGATGCAAGCTGATTTGCAGGCGGTTGCTGATTTATTAGATTCAGATGACAAGCTAAAAGAGTTGTGGGAGAAAAATAAAAAACTGAGTCATTTGTCTGCGCAACTGGAGATAAGAACGAAGGTAATGATGAATGAGAAGAGCCAGTGCATCAAGCTTTGTAAGAAACAGCAATATCAAATCAAAAAGCTGTATGAAGAGCAAGATAAATGTCCTACTTGTAAGGAAAATTATGAAAAACGTCGCCCTTTTTATTGAGGTGTAACCATGGAAGTAGCACAAGCCATACAACTGCGACAGAGCGCACACAAGAAAAAGTTATTGGCGAACTCCAAAGACCCTGTGCGGGCTCAATTCGATGCATGCTTATCTGAAAGTATGGTCATTGAGTCTGACGCGCTTCTTTGCCCAGCAGAACCTCTGCAAACAGGCACAGGAGGCGAAATAGTTCCACCTTACTCCCTAGGCCTATCTGGGCTGGAATTAGCCCTTAAAGAGCCTGATTTGCTCGATGCCGAGGTCACCATCAAAAGAACTGATCTAGCGGATAAAGCTGGTGTCTTTGAGATGGCGATAGAAGCATCAGAAAGCGTAAAGGCCAAGAACTCGATCCAAAGGATGCAAGCCCACCAACTAGCCCTAGCCCACAAGTACGCCATGGAGCTAATGGCAGACGCATCTAAACAGAAAAACCCAATCTTTAAGGTGAAGTTAATGAATTGCAGTGCACGTCTGATGGAGGCTTATAGCAAGGGGGCTCTAGCGCTTCAAAGACTTCAAAGTGGAGCAAGCCAAATTGTTCAAGTCCAGCACGTCCAAGTCAACGGTCAGGCTGTTATCGGTAACGTAGGGAGGTAGGCATGGAAAACGGTAATAAGCTCATGGAGAAAGCACGTGCCGCCTTGGCACTTCACCCCAAATGCGGCGCAAAGTGCAAGCAAAGAGATGGGTTTTGCGTGAACCCTGCGATGAAGAACGGTAGGTGCTACATCCATGGGGGTGCCTCAACTGGGCCTAAGCCTAAACACGGACAGTCTTCAAAAGCGGCTAAGGAGAAAAGAAGGGCAGTTCGTGAGTTGATCAAAGGCTTGGCATAGTTGATGTAATTAAATTACAGACACAGATGTTACTTAAGCTCCGCACCCAATGTTGATCAAGGGTAATCATTTAAAAGAAGCGTATTGGGTAGTAGTGCAGTACGTGCACGTTTTGTAAAGTAAATAAAAAAGGTGAATAACTAATCTTTTTTTATTTTTGAAAATTAAATTTATTATTTTTGTAATCAATTTTAAATTGGCTGCCCATCAATTCTCTGCTTATCATCCAAGCAACTTCTTCATTCCAGCTTGCTGTTGAGCTTGGCTCAATTTTTTTCTTATTTTTATCAATCAGTAAAGCGTAATAGTTTTCTTTTTCGGTGTCTATTAAAACTATTCCCGCATTAGTGTCGCAGTTATGTGGCATGCAACCATTCATAATTATGAAATGCCCATCAGTAATGTATGTGTTGCTAGCAACAACCATGCTTTCGCGTAATGCTCTAAATTTCTCAAGCCCAATTTTTTTTGAAAATTTTTCTCTTAATTCATTGTTTGAAAAAAATGTTTCAGGATGTACATCTAAAACTTTCATGTATTTTTTATTGAAATAACCGTCTATAAATCCGACTTTATTTAATAGCGTCATTTTTGTGTGTATGGTATCGCCATAGCTATTTTTTCTAAAAGTATTTACATTGTTCGCAACTAAGTTAAGTTTGTTGTTTGTAAAAGTTATATCGAGATTCAAATTATCGTTGTAATAAGTTCCTGCAAGTTTATGCATTATTAATTGATTTTCTTCTATATATGCCACATAAATAAATGGAAAACAAATAGTGCCAGAGCATGTGGAAAGTAGCACCGCTATTTTTGCATTACTTGCTGATGGGTATGCGTATACGAAATCTAAAATATCATCTTCGATGTTTTCTACTTGCCCTTTTGTTTTTGCTTTTTGTTGGTACGTAATTTTTACTCCTTGCCAATTATCTTTATCTTTTCTTTCTACTTTTAAAATATCATTATTTGAAAAAATGATTTTTTCATAACTTTCATTTTTATCTCCAAATTTAAAATTTACAGCATTTGCTATTTGCAACGTGCATAAAAGTATGACTCCTAATATAAATTTCATTTTCTTCTCCTAAAGTTACATTTTCCATAAATACGTGTAGGAGTGCAACTATGCGTATAAATGAATTTACAAATGACGAAGAACAACTAGCCGAGTCGCCGTATCAAGTTTGACCATAAGCAATTTTTGCCATGTAACTACCCAATGGAACGCTAACTTCAACAGTTTGCCCTGCTCGGACGAACGAATTGACCTCGACAGCGAATAATTACTTTTTAGGAAGCTGCCCGCACTTTTTCTCGGCTTGTTCTTTAGAAGCGCCCACCTTAGCTTCAGATGTTAAGCACTGCTTTAATTCTTCACCCTTTTTATCGCACTGCCTTTGTAAGTCAGAGGAGTCCGCTTGCTCTTTACACCGTGCAACTGCACGAGCGACTTGTGAAGAAATGTTTAAATTAGCCTCAGAAGCGGGAACGGGCTCAAAACTCGGCTTCGGAACTGGAGCAACGTCTGGGGCGTGCTTTGGAATCGATACATCGTCTACAACCTTCGCCGCTTTTCCTGAAGCCTTTCCAAGTGCCTCACTGATAACACTTACCCAGCTAGCATTGGCGATTTCGATATCGCAGCAAACAATTGCCAAAAATAGAACTAGACGCTTCATAATTCGAACCTTCTTATTGCCTCGTCATAAGCAGCATTAATTTGTTTAGTCTTCTTCTCTGCAATTGGAGTGAACTCAGGGCCTAAAGCTGAAACTTTGTCAGGGTGGTACTGCGATATCTTTTTTTTGTAGCCTAACTTAATTTCTTCCAACGTTGCCGTCGCATCGACCTCAAGAATTTGGAACCAAGATTCACTACTCTTTTCTTTTGCTGAATCGTATGAATGTTCATCGTATGACTCAGCGGCCTCATCCTCTTTTTTGCTAGTCAGCAATAAGCGGACCAAACCGAACCCAAAGAAAAGGGCGCAAATGACAACAAAAATCTCTTGCTTGCTCAAACCTTCAAACATTTAATAAAACCTTTGAGCACATCGCCCTTTGAATCATCAACTTCGTCATCCAAAGCCATATTCGTTTGGTCCAGTAGCTCATAACGAACCAATTCAACATCCAGGTCTGAAACTCTTTTCAAACGTCGAATATGCAGTCGTAAGGCACTTAATTTAGATTGCCTTAATCGCAAAATCTTTTTGTTGAGATTAATCAAATATGCGGGAACAAAAAGCGCCTCAAACAATGCCGAAATCACGCCTCCTTTGGGAAGGTCTTGTGACCTAAAGAGCAAAAGGACGAATAGAACTGAACAGATCCACGCAAATAGGTGTCCGACTATTAGGTTAAGTACCACTGACTCAAAACCGAACAAGAAAGACAAATAGCAATTGAATCCAAGGTAAGTAAAATATATGTATCCCAAATATGCAAAAGGGTTCAGGTCTTTAGACAGTGACTCAATGGAGCGCAATTCATTTTTGTATTGGCGCACGTCCTCCTCTAAGGTCACTCGCTCAGATATAACGACTCTGTCAAACAAATTTATTGGATTCAGGAATACGACATCCCTACCTGCAAAATTGTTTCTTTGGCGTGACTTGTAATAAGGCTTACCACGCCAACTTATGCTTAGACAATCTTTCCCTTTGGCAACTGCAAGCAAATTGTCGAATACAAGAAACGCTGCGAGTATTACCCAGAAAAGTAATGTCTCTTTCATCAATTTTTGTTTCTATTAAAGACTTTCTTAATAACAGCCCAGAGTGCTGCGGCTGCACCAGCGATTGCCAGCCAAATCAGCTTTAAGCCGCCCTTCTTTGTGGCAACGGCAGCAGCACCGCCAAGAACTAGCGCGCCGAGTCCGTACGCAGCGACTTTGTCGCCTTCTTTCCATTCGCTATATTTTTCGCCACTAACATAGTCAAAATTCTTTAACGCTTGTTTGAACTCAATCAAATCTTTGTCAAGACTCTCAGGGCTCGAAACTAAAATTGCGGAGATGTACCCGCTTCTTCCAAGAATTTTCGTGGTCACGTTAACTGTGATGCTTTGGTCTCTTTCAGAGCGAAGTTTCGTACCCCACTCAAGGCGCTTTGTTTCTGAGTCATATCTTGGAGGAAAGTACCAACCTTCAAGAATTAACGTTTCCAAGCCTTGCTTACGTTTTTCTTCGTTGCCTTGCCTATTTCCATCTTTCAATGATTCCAATAAGGCATCTGCATCAATCTTTTCATCATCTTTAACGTAGCCCTCGTTTTTAAAGTTCAGAACACCAAACCAATAGCCATTCTTTGTGGCGATGGTGTATGAGCTCGTCTGTGGCAAATTTCCATTGAACTGCAAAAACTTGTTTGTATCTGCTGCATCTAAAAACATTAAGGGTTCAGAAATCTTGAACTTACCTTTGTCTCCAACCTCTCCGACAGTGGGTGCCATTTGCCAGTTAAGGGTTTTTAGTTCTGGAATCTGGTGTGGTTGCGCTTGAGCTATGACAAAAGTCAAGCTGAGCGCTGCTGCTAGTAGTGTTTTTTTCATCTCATTTCTCCTTAATCAACGTTGTTTTTTTCAATAAAAAACTTGTAGAGCGAGAAGCCACATAGAAGTTCCCCCAGTGTTACAAGCCCCCAAAATGGTCCGCTTCCTAGGGACCAGACGAATGCAATTCCAACTATGACAATAAAACCCTTCTTTGCTGGGTAAACATACTTCCCAACAAAAAAACCGATTCCAGCAAACAACAAAAAGTAAATAAACATCCACGCCTCCCCTTTTACAGGAACCGCTTTTTATATTGGTGCGGACTCACCTTAATGTATCAAAAATAGAGGGGTTCGCTTTCGATCCTAGATTTGCTGGATCCTAACGGCAGGAGGTAGGCATAAATTCAAGATTTATTGCCACGTAGACTATGGCAACCAGGCTCGATTGACGGTGTCGGTGCCATCATTTCCACAATTTTGTATGCTTTCGCAATTTTAGCGTGAACGCCACGGTGGTGCCTCAACTGGGCCTAAGCCTAAGCACGGACAGGCTTCAAAAGCGGCGAGAGAGAAAAGGCGAGCAATCCGTATGTTGATCAAAGGCTTGGCATAGTTGGTGTAATTTATTACAGTGACAGATGCAGCTTAAGTTATCCAACCATTGTTCATAAAAGGCAATCCAAAACTGGTAAGAATATTTCTACAAGATATGAATAGTCAATAAATGAATTTGAAAGTGATGGAGAAAATATAAATGGAAGATAGAGACTATTGGGACAAAGAGTCAAGAAGTAGAAAAGAGTATGTCTACGAACAGTTAAGAAAAATATTGTGCATTCATGTTGTGGGTGGAGACATAACTAACAACCACTGCCCTCAACTTGAGCACCTAACAACTGAGCAAGTTCGCACTGTATTCAACAACGGCTACAAACTAGCAATGAATCAAACATTAGATTCATTGAAGAAACTCAAAAAGATTGAAGGATCAAACCCAGATTCAATTGATTTAGCAATAAAGCAAGTTGAAGACAGGCTTGTAACTTGTGAATGCTTTACTAGGTCAGAGCGTGATTTTGATCCGCTTATGTTTGAGCAAGCAATTAAGAGAGCAAATGACTTTCAATTCGAAGTTGAACGACAAGACTTAAGTACTTGGGGAAATGAAAGCATGTAACTAATAGGGACATCACATATGTCATCCTTGCGCCTACAGCGTACACAGCAAGCCCCTCCTGATGTTTGGCTATAAAAACACTTTGTATTTTGGGATCAGAGAAAAATAGATTGACCGCGATTGAATCGCGTATGGCAATCCAGCGGTGCTGGAGCCTTACTGATTCTGTTAAAAAAGATTTCTAGCTTCTAAGAGCTTATCTTGGAATAAAGCGTTGATTGGTTGGAGCTGATAGGAGTATTGGACTAATCTAGCTCGCCTTCATACCCAACACACCGTTTGCTGTAACAAGAGATCATCCGTTAGTGCCTTAGTGCTGAGTAAAGATTGATTTTCCTGACAGCGCAGGCAGGCAAAGACTTAAACAATACAAGCGTGCAGAGGGAAAAAAGACTAGCCTTAATAGGCTTACGCCTAAATAAATATATGACAGATAGTATGTATATACTGATCGAGCGATTTGGCAATGAGGCTAGTTGATTATTTTTATCTTTGGAAATTTAATATGAAACGGCTAGTGTTAATTTCAGTTGCTTTCATTCTGAACGGATGTGACGTTGAATCTCACTTTAGTGATAAAAAAATCAAAGTTAGTGGGTACATATGCGAGGCAGTAACTTCCTTGAGGTTCGAAAGAAGAGTTGGAGAGACAGAGTTCAAAAAGAAGAGCAATGAATTAAAGAGCAATAACAAAACCAAGTCAGTAAATTTTTACTTTACTCTAACCGAGTACGTTGCATCGAATTTCTCCAAGAACAGAAATCGAGGCGAAGTTTATTATGAGTTTCGCCGAATAGAGAACAGCAATATTCGAGAGAGTCTAACCATCAACGTTTGGCCGAAAAAAGAAGATGGATTTACAGACATAAATGCAATAAAAAATGGATACGACGCATATAGTAAAAAAGATGGTAAAACTTTGCACCGTAATACTGAACAAGTTTATGTAAGCGATGCCATAGTCAAAGCCACAATGTGGGATAACTTTGCAGACTTGGACACGTTTTTAAAACGAGCATCCTCTCCTGAGGTCGCTGATAAATTAAAGGAGAGATATAAGGACGTGATTTTTCCGCTAGAAGATTATGAAGACTTCAAATTAAACAGAATTAGTGGAAAGTTCTTTTTTGTAAAAACTCGTTACTTGGGTGAGGAAAAGACGCCAAATACTAGGCAAGCAGAAAGTATGATTTATTCTGGGCAATGTAAAGCAGGACTGAATCTTTAAAATTGAACCTAGTTTCTTTCATTAATAAATAAAAAATAGTCTTTTCACTACTAGTCGTTATTTTTTGTAAATCCGTTTTTTACCCACCCAATCATCCATCCGAATACGTACAGAGTAATGAAGATTGCCAATAATGAAAATGTTGTGTCTTTATAGGCTTTCACCAACTTTTCTGCTCTCTTTTTCTTTGCTTCGCTAAGAGCTGTGTCATAAGCTTTTTGGACTTGTTCATGTTCGTACCTGTTATCTAGAAAATAATACGAGCCATTTTCTAGCAGAAATTTTTTATTATTTTCGGTACTAAATACACTGACAACTGGGTCGCATTCGTAAGAATTCTTTTTTTCACAAGGCCTTTCGGCAAGTTCTGGCAAGTAATTGAACAAATTAAATGAATCATTTGTTACCTCTGGGACATTTATTAATCCATATCCAGCCAATGTAGAAGTTAAAAATAAAAGAATAAAAAGTCTTTGCCATCCATTGAGTTTATTGTTGAATAAATTCATCTTGTAACGCAAATTACTTGATTGCTTAGAAGCGTTTTGCACATGCTATCTCCTTCTTTTATCTAGATGATATCCAAATGAAAGGGCCAAATAGATTTTCTTTATTACTAGATTCATAGGGATACATGTAAGAAATTGCTCCATCAAGATATAAGGCATCGACACACCCTATTTTTAATAGGTAGTCTGCTAATTCATAAAAATTCATATCTATCTTACTAACAGCAATTATCATTTCAGAATTGGAGCGGGTACAAACTGCATTTCTTATGAGCCTGCTTCCAGAAGATTTATCAAATATTTTATTTATTTTCTTATTTATGATTAGTATTGGACCAGACTGTGTTGCGTATAAAACTTCACTATCGTCTTTAGGGTATTTTTCAGTAGTACTAATTTGAACAGTGTTGTTAGTTATAAAAAAAACACCGTTTGGTTCTAAATAAAAATTACCGTATGCGTTCTTACGCGTGTTTAACGGAACTAGCTTTTTGCCATTTTCAATATATAGACCAAGCGGGCGAAATTCTTGGGTATATATTCCAGCATTTGTAGCGCATGTAATTTTTTTCTGGCTACTTTTAAGAAGCCTATCAACGCTCTTGATGTGGCTTCCGTTTGAATCCTTCCAACTCATCCCAATTATTTCATTTTTGACACTACCACTACAAACGTGTAACGGAAAGTCTTTTGGTAACGATGGGTTACCTTCTTGGGCATGAAGGTTAAAAATTAAAACAAAAAAAACATATGAGAATAATCTATGTGCCGAAAAATGAAAATTATTTGACACATAAATTATTGACATACATTCCCTCAAAGTTAGCGTGCTTAATTTAAAAAATTTGATCCTTAGTACATTTATAGTTTATTCCTCTTCATTGATGGCATCAACACTTTTAGTATCTAACCACGCATCAACCCTTTGATGCACCAATGCACCAAACTCCGCGTAGAAACTCGAACTAGCATCCACAATGAATCTCTTCACCTCTCGCCGTGGATATCCAGAGTCTTCAAAGTTGAAGTCAAGACAAGTGATCAAGTCCCACGAATTCAAGAAGAAGTCTGTTAGTTGCTTGAGTGTTAAGGGCTGCTTGCTAGTGCGGTAGCTTGGACCTTCAAGAGTGCTGCCACCGTACTCATCTACTACGCGGTAATAGATGCGGTCTTTACCGCGCTTTGCATAGACGCTGGTTACGTCTTGAGTAGTTGATGCAATAGTGATGCGCGCAATCTCAACCTCTTGTGAAGTGCGTTGTGGAAGGTATTCACCCCCCATAAAAGCAGGATGACTGCGCCCAATGCGCGCTCTGTCTTCACTACTTAGCACTGGGCTAGCAATCCAATCATCTATTAAATCTTCCTTGCCCTCTGCGATCAGATGCTCATACATCGCTTTGCGCTCAGCCCCCATGATGTTGGAGGAAAGATGGATGCCCTTGTCTGCTGCCCAAAAGTAACTGATGGGCCTGTACTTCAAGTCAATTTGACTCATATATTTCTCCTGTTTAGCGACTTCATCGATTTGATAGGGGTCGCAATCTGGAACAAATCCCCCTAGCTGATTAGGTCAGCCAGTCCTTATTGATTTAGGTAGATGCGCCTTCCACAAATTTCTTCACACCTGTCGCTATATCAGCCCCTAGCGGATTACCTCTGATAGGTCTCATCAAAGAATCAGGGGCTGGGCCCTTCTTCCTAAAAATCAACTTTCCGTTGTTGCGCGCATAAGTCATTTGTCTTGGTGCTTCAACAGTCCAGAGAAAATCCTCAGGTTCTTTCGATAGCGCTCTCTGGTTCCAATGGGGCTTGATAACCTTGAGAATGGTTCCTATGTTTTCTGGGTTGTACGCATCCACTATCACTGCCAGATCGCCTGGCTTACAGTTGCGTTTAGTCAATACTTATCCTCCTGATTTAGCTGCATTCGACAAAACGTCAGGGTCAGCAATCTGGAACAAATCCCCCTTGGTCTGTATGTAGACCAGACAATAAAAAAGCCCTCACAAGGAGGGCTTGACGCTTCACCCGCTTGGTTGCTCGTAGGAGCCACATCTGCTAGTGCAATCCACCTTGCCCGGGAGGCAGGTTGGCTTGGGCGTCAGCCCAACTCTTGATGTGAATTTATTTTACTACAGGCTAAGCTATTTGTCTATTGAATTGAGATGCCGTAGGAAATAATCTCTATCGTAATCGTAGTTCCCATCCAAAATTTCTTGCGTCATTAACTTTATGTGCTCAACTTGAATTTTTAATTCAATATTTCTAGTTCGTTTGAAATCATCGCAGAACTCAAAAATCTCTTTGGCATATTGTTGTTCAAATCCTTTATGAACCATGACATATGTTTCCATAAGGATATGGCCACTCAACGAATTGGCAGGATGATTTTTTAATTTCCTAACTTCACTCTTTAATTTGCATGCGTCAAAAATAAGATTGGCAATATAACGAAACTTTTCCTGTAATGGTCTAAGAA
>Ga0209191_1002239_pt1 | contig 12185 bp, 9 predicted proteins | sample S_130626_EF_Meta_FD_187320 | JGI IMG/M metagenome (GOLD analysis project Ga0209191, IMG submission 187320) | Freshwater microbial communities from Lake Simoncouche, Canada to study carbon cycling - S_130626_EF_MetaG (SPAdes) (version 2) | ecosystem: Environmental > Aquatic > Freshwater > Lake ... | reverse complement strand
GATGAGACATCTTGGTAAGCATTGTGTTGATGACAACAGATGTGCCAAAACCTGTAATGAAAGTTGCGGGGATTGTGATGAATACAGGGGGAGAGATAACAAAGAGTGTTAAGCCTGTAATAAAGATTGATAAACCAATCCAACTTGCTTTTGAACGACCAAAACGATGTGCAATACGTGGATTTGCCCAGCCTGCAAAGATGGATGCAACACCCATTGCGGTGCCATGTAAGCCTGCGATTGTTAGTGATGTGCCCTGATCTGCGCGCAATAGTGATTGCGCAGGACCAAAGCCACCAAGGTAAAAGTTAACAATGGCAGTTTGAACCGCTACGACCCAGAAAAAACGATCGCGGTGAAAACTCTTTGGCATTAAAGGGCTGCTACAACGTGATCGATGCACTTAGTAAGTGCTTCAACATCACTTGGATCAACAGCAGGGAACATGCCAATACGAAGTTGATTCTTACCAAGCTTGCGATATGGCTCTGTGTCAACGATTCCGTTAGCACGAAGTGTTGCAGCAATCTTTGTTGCATCAATTGCATCATCAAAGTTAATTGTTCCAACTACCTTTGAACGCATTGCTGGATCAGTAACAAATGGAGTTGTGTAGCTGGTCTTTTCAGCCCAGGAATACAAAATGTCTGAAGACTGGGTGCTGCGACCAGCTGCAAATGAAAGTCCACCATTTGAGTTCATCCACTCGATTTGCTCTGCAAGCAACATCAAAGTCACAAGAGCTGGAGTGTTATAGGTCTGATCAAGGCGTGAATTTTCGATTGCAATGCCTAGATCAAAGAAAGCTGGAACCCAACGGCCAGATGCTTTGATCTTTTCAGCTCGTGCAATTGCAGCAGGGGACATGATTGCAATCCACAAACCACCATCTGATGCAAAAGACTTCTGAGGTGCAAAGTAATAAGTATCAAACTCTTTGGCATCAACTATTAAGCCGCCAGCTGCAGATGTTGCATCAACTAGAACAAGTGCTCCATCTGTGCCTGCTGGGCGAATAATTGGCATTGCAACACCAGTGCTTGTCTCGTTATGAGTTAATGCATAAACATCGATGCCAGCCTCTGCAACAGATACTGGATGTGAACCAGGCTCTGCCTTAATAACTGTCGGCTCACCTAGAAATGGTGCTTCCTTTGAGGCGGAGGCAAACTTTGATGAAAACTCACCAAAAACTAAGTGCTGTGAGCGCTCTTGGATCAATCCAAAAGTTGCGATATCCCAGAACGCTGTAGATCCACCATTGCCTAGAACAACTTCGTAACCTTCTGGCAGATTAAAGAGAGATGTAAGACCTTCGCGAACGCGCTTAACAACATTTTTCACAGGCTTTTGTCGGTGCGATGTTCCAAGAATTGAGTTTCCACTTGCTGACAATGCTGCAAGTGCTTCTGGACGAATCTTTGATGGTCCGCAACCAAAACGACCATCTACCGGCTTAATACCTGAAGGAATAATTATCTCTGCGCTCATGGGCTAAGACTACGGGTAGTACCTATTGAGTTCCCAATCGGCGGTGGTGTTAGCCCGCTCATAGCGCAGACGATCATGCAAGCGTGAGTATCGACCTTGCCAGAACTCAATATTTAATGGCAGGACTCGATATCCACCCCAATGAGGTGGGCGCGGAACCACAGTTCCTTCAGGCCACTTTTGTGATGCCCCTTCAACTCGTTGTTCTAATTCGGCGCGTGATGCCAACGGTGATGATTGATGACTTGCCCATGCACCTATTTGTGATCCCCACGGGCGAGTTGCAAAGTAATCATCAGATTCTTGTGCTGAAATTTTTTCTGCAATTCCACTAATTGAAACTTGTCGTTCCATTACATACCAAGGAAACAACAGTGAGACATTTGGATTTAGTTCAATTGCATGTGCCTTACGAGACTCGTAGTTTGTGAAAAATGTAAATCCACCTTCAGAAATATCTTTGAGCAAAACTGTTCGAGTATTTATCTGTGAATCATTAGATAAAGTTGAAAGCACCATTGCATTTGCTTCAACAACAATTGTGTTCTCATGTGCTTGCTTTAACCACAGCGCGAAAGCCTCAAAAGGATTTAGCTGGCAGTGTTTCTAAACCAGCATCCCCATAGGAACGACGCATCGCTCGGATCTCATCGCGGGTGACCGGCTCTTGACTCATGGCACTATCGAACCCCACTTTGGCCGCCAGCGCGATTTTTCGAGGTGGACTGCAACTAGATATGTAACTAGACCTCTTTATAACAATCTCGTAAATGAGCCCTTATTCGGGCGCGAAACGGCCCCATTGGCTTGCTTCTATAGGCTCAAGAGAGTTGCATTGCCTCAACAGCGCACGCCCTCGTGTGCGCGAATTCCATCCATGGAGGATATACATGAACAAAAAGCGTCTCGGCATCGTAAGTGCCATAGCAACCGCTGTTCTTGCAGCCTCTGCACTTGTTGTTCCATCAGCACATGCAGCAGGAAAGTCTCTCGTCATTTGGTCTGACGAAAGCCGTGCAAAGACTCTTCGTGAAGCAGCTGCTTCATGGGCGTCAAAGAATGGTGTAACTCTTACAGTTGTAATCAAAGACTTCGGTAAGGTTAAAGATGAACTAATTACCGCAGCACCAAAGGGTCTTGGTCCAGATCTACTCGTGGGACCACATGACTGGGTTGGCCAGCTTGCAGCTTCAGGTGTTCTAGATCGTATGGTTAACATCGATAAGAATGCATATGCAGCATCAGGAATCCAAGGATTCTCATACAAGGGTCTGCTTTACGGCCTTCCATACAACGTAGAAAACATTGCGCTGATCGTCAACACAAAGCTTTCACCAACAATCCCTACAACTTTTGCTGATCTAGAAAAGACATGGGCAACATTGAAGGCTGCTGGAACAGCTAAGGTCGGTATTGAAGTTCCTTACGGAGATCCATACCACCACATGCCATTGTTCTCAGGTCTTGGCGGATATGTATTCGGTGTTGGTGCATCAGGTATCAATGCAAAGGATCTAGGAATTAACTCAAAGGCATTTGCTGCTAACGCATCAAAGGTAGATGGTTACTTCTCAAGCGGCCTACTAAGCAAGTCATCAAACTATGACTTCGTTCAGTGGTACGCAGGTAAGGCTCCATACATGATCACTGGTCCTTGGAACCTTGCAAACATAAAGAAGTCAGGAATTCCTTACGCGATTGCATCAGTGCCATCAGTTAATGGAACTCTTTCACGCCCATTCGTAGGTGTTAACGGCTTCATGCAGAGCAAGTTTGCAGCGAACAAGATCGTTGCTCGTCAGTTCCTAACTCAGGTTGCTGGCTCTGATGACTTCCAGCTAGCGCTTTACAAGCTCGGAGATCGTTTGCCAGCACTTAAGACTGCGGCTGCAAAGGTCACAGATAACAAGGATGTAGCAGCATTCGGTGCTTACGGTGCTACTGGTACTCCTATGCCAAACATTCCTCAAATGAACTCAGTGTGGGATTCATGGGGCAATGCTTGGAAGAACGTTGCTGATGGAAAGCAGACTGCAGCAGCAGCATTTGCTCAAGCATCAGTAAATATCAAGAAGTCAATTAGCTAATCAATTAGTAGCTGAAAAGGGGCGTCGGTTTCCCGGCGCCCCTTTTCACTATAAAAAGCACTGGTTATTTCAAATTAATTTCAGGAGAATAGAAACGTGAAATTCAGCAATAAAACTCCAGCACTCCTGCTGAAGATTATGTTGCTTGGCGCACTTAATGCTTTTACTGTGTGGAGTGTTCCTATTCTTATTTCAAATAAGACCTGGCTTTTTGCTATTTATTTCGTCATTTCAACTTTGGTTCTTGATTTTATTTTCTTAACTAAGAAACGAGTTGCTCCTAAATATATTGTTCCGGGGGTGGTACTCCTATTAATGTTTCAGGTTTATCCAGCTTTCTTCACGGGATATGTAGCTTTCACGAATTACTCCAACGGTCACTTTTTGGACAAAGAAACCGCAATTGATGTGATGGTCTCAAATTCATTTGCACCAGTTGGTGATACCTCTAATTACATGCAGGTTGTCCGCGACAACACGACAAAGAAAATTGCGTTAGTAATTCAAGATGCGAATGGATATGGTGTTGGAACACGCGATGGATACACAGCTGTTCCAAGCTCAGATTTGAAGTTAAGCGGCAATGGAAAAATCGAATCTGTCACGGGTTATACAACTCTGACTGAAGATGAAGTTTTTAATATTTTGGATGAATTTAATGATTACAAAGTTCCAATCGGAAATGACAAGTTTTACTCAGTCTCGGATATCAACGCTGTTGAGTTAGTAGCGCAGAATTTAAGTTATAACCCAAATACCGACAAAGTCACCGATACCGTAACTGGAACTGTCTACTCACCTAATGACAGCGGTTCCATGGTCAGCGAAGCTGGTGAGGAAATTGAACCGGGCTGGACCACTACCGTTGGTTGGCGCAACTTTTCAAAGGTCATTAACGATGAGCGCTACCGCCAACCGCTTTTGCAGGTTCTTGCCTGGACCTTTATTTATGCAGGATTAGTAGTTCTCAGCACCTTCTTCTTAGGCCTTTTACTTGCCTTGGTGCTCAACCACCCTCGCATGAAATCTCGGAAAATTTATCGAACCCTTTTAATTGTTCCTTATGCGATGCCATCCGTACTTTCAACTTTGGTGTGGGCCGGTATGTTCAATGTTGATAACGGTGTAATTAACAAGCTTTTAGGTAGCCCTATTCCTTGGTTATCAGATCCTTGGCTAGCAAAGTTTGCAGTTCTCTTGGTCCAACTCTGGGCTGGTACGCCATACATGTTCCTCATTGCTACCGGTGCAATTCAATCATTATCAACTGAAACTATTGAGGCAGCCCAAGTTGATGGAGCATCACCATTCCAGGTCTTTTCAAAGATTAAATTGCCATTGGTTTTGATGACACTTGCTCCACTTTTAATTGCAAGTTATGCCTATAACTTCTCAAACTTTGGAGCTATTTACCTACTGACTGGTGGTGGACCAACAATTATTTCCTCAGGTGGAATTGCAGGTCATACAGATATTTTAATTTCCTATACTTACAAGATTGCATTTGCAGCTGGCAAAGGAAATGATTATGGACTTGCAAGCGCGGTTTCATTCTTTAACTTCCTCTTAGTCTCATCCATGTCTATCTATAGCTTTAAGAAATCTAAGACAATCGAGAACATGACATGACCACAAATCAAATTTTGAAACAACGACCGCTCACTCCGGCTCAGTGGGCTAAGAAAATTGCCTGGCGGCATGCAGTTGGCCTTGTTGCGGTCGCCTTTGCGCTGTTCCCACTTGTGTGGATGATCTCTGCCTCCTTCGACACCTTAGGGTCATTGAGCGCTCAGAAGTTGATCCCAGACAATATTGGCTTAGACAACTTTCGCACACTCTTTGGGAATCCAGACCAGCCGTATCTGAAATGGTTGCGAAACTCCATCATAATTTCAGCCTCAAATGCGGTTTTACAGATGTTTATCGGCGCGACCGCTGCCTATGCGCTAAGCCGATTCCGTTTCAAGGGACGCAAATTAACTTTGATGACGATTCTCGTTGTACAGATGTTCCCGCAGTTGTTAGCAGCTACTGCGATCTTCTTGATGCTTGCAGATCTTGGTAAGAGCATTCCATTCTTAGCTCTCGGGCAAACATCAGCTTTAATTATAGTTTTTGCAGGTGGTGCTCTTGGAATTAATGCGTGGATGCTCAAAGGTTTCTACGACACCATTCCCGCGGAAATTGATGAATCAGCAAAAGTTGACGGTGCATCGCACGCACAGATTTACTTCCGAATTATTTTGCCGCTAGCCCGACCAGTGCTTGCTGTAATCACTCTGCTTTCATTTATTGGAACCATGAATGAATTTTTGATTACCTCCGTTATTTTAGGTGGAAATCAAAATGCCATTACTTTGGCGGTAGGTATGCAGCAGTACATCGATGGTCAATACAACGCTCACTGGGGTCCATTTGCTGCAGGTGCTTTGATTGCATCTGTACCTGTCATGATTCTCTTCCTATACCTACAAAAGCATGTAGTATCGGGCCTAACCGCTGGTGCAAATAAGGGATAATGAAAAACTTACCTCATCACGATGGCAGTGATCTTTATGTTAGCAATAGTGCGCCAAAAATTGGTGACAAGATCACTTTGAAAGTTCGAGTTCCTAACGACTACCTGTTTGAAAAAGCAATGCTTCGTATCTATCACGATGGCGAGCCAAGAATATTTGAAATGAAGTTAGGCAAAAAGGGCGCAGTCGAATCCTGGTATCAAGTAAATGTTGAAATTATGAACCTTCAGAGTTCATACCGCTTCGCATTTATCGGCCACGGAAAGTACGAGTATCTCAATGCTCGCGGTCTCTTTGACCATGATGTTCACAGCAATAATGACTTTCAAATCGTGGCAATTCCATCTAATCCAGCATGGATAAATAGCTCAGTTTTCTATCAAATTTTCCCAGATCGATTTGCTCGTTCAGGGAAGGTAAATATCACCCCCGATTGGGCATTTCCACGCGAATGGAAATTATTGCCCCGCGGTCGTGGAAAGTACACTGGGCAGGAGTTGTATGGCGGAGATCTATACGGAGTGCAGGAGCAACTTGATCATGTGATCGATCTTGGTGCAAATGGAATTTACTTCACTCCGATTTTTCCTTCGCGTTCTAATCATCGTTATGACGCGACTAGTTTTGATCACGTTGATCCAATTCTTGGTGGCGATGAAGCATTTAAGTCCCTCATAAAAGTTTCAAAGAAAAAGGGAATTCGCATCCTAGGAGATTTAACGTCAAATCACTGTGGAGCAGGACATGATTGGCTTGCCAAAGCGAAAAAGGATAAGAAGTCAAAGGAACGAACATATTTCTTTTGGGATAAATCAATCAAGTGGGGTTACGTTGGTTGGTATGGGCTTGAATCTCTACCCAAATTAAATTACGCATCCAAAGCACTACGTAAGGCCGTCTATGAAGGTAAGAATTCAATAGTTAAAAAGTGGATCTCTCCAAAGTTTGGCATGGCAGGTTGGCGCATTGATGTTGGAAATATGACAGGTGTGCAAGGCGCAGAGGACCACCATATAGAAGTTATGCGTGGAATTCGTAATGCAATGCAGGAGGTTAATCCTGATACTTGGTTAGTTGCTGAAAACGGTGATTTTATTGCCAGCGATCTTGATGGCTTGGGCTGGCAAGGCGCAATGAATTACCAAGGCTTCATGCGCCCATTCTGGAATTGGATTAACCGTAATCCGGAAATTACAGGTGGATTCCAAGGATTGCCTTTTGCGATGCCAAAGATCAACGGTCAGCAGCTAGTTGCATCTATCCAAGAGTTTAATTCAACTATTCCGTGGCGTTCGTTAACTGCAAGCATGATGCTGTTGGATTCACATGACACTGCGAGGTTTAGAACCGTTGTATTAGGGGATATTTCCGCTCACAAAACAGCTATGACCATGATGTTGTCCTACCCAGGTGTACCTTCGATTTTTGCTGGAGATGAAATCGGAATTGAAGGTTCTTGGGGTGAAGATGCTCGCCGCACTATCAACTGGGACGATCGAAGCGGTTGGGATCTTGAATTTTTTACAGAGGTCAAGAAATTAGTAAAACTACGTAAATCACAAGATGCGCTCATTAATGGTGGATTACGTTGGATATCAGTGGAAAATGATTACGTCGCATATTTGCGGGAATCTAAGAAGCAAACACTGTTAGTTTTGGTTTCGCGCGGACCAATAAATACAACTATCGATTTAAGCACCTATGGCTACAAGGTGGCTAAAACTTTATACGGCCATGAAGTCAAGGGTGAAATTTTCTCCATTGCATCAGATTCAGCAGTTCAGGGAATATGGGAGCTTAAGTGAAAAAATTAATTGTAGCAATCGCTCCAATCGTAATCTTCACTTCACTAATATCTCCAACCCAGGCTGCCGAAGATCTAACCTCGCTGGCTAAACCAATTGCACGTGGTCCACTTGCTGGTGAATCTGTTTACTTTGTAATGACAGATCGGTTTGCAAATGGAGATTCAACTAATGATGGCGGTGGCTTAACTGGTGGCCGACTTGGCGGCGGAGATGATCCAACAGACAAAGCGTTCTACCATGGTGGTGATTTCAAGGGATTAACAGAACATTTGAAGTACATCTCTGGTCTTGGATTTACTTCAATTTGGATAACACCTCCTGTTGTGAACCAGTTTGTTCAGCAAGGCTCGGCGGGGTATCACGGCTATTGGGGAACAGATTTCACAACTATCGATCCACATTACGGAACTGAGGCAGATTTCAAAAACTTTGTCTCCGAATCCCACAAATTAGGAATCAAGATCATCGTAGATATCGTTGTTAATCACACAGCAGATGTCATTAAGTACACAATTGGATCTACCTCTTATCGTGAACCAGCAGATTTTCCCTATAAAACCTGTGCAGGAAAGGTTTTTGATCCCGCAAAAGTGGCAGGTTTAGCTAACTTTCCACAGTTATGCGCAAAGAACTCATTTGCCTATGTTCCGCGAACATCGACATATGACAAGAACATAAAGAAGCCTGCATTCCTTAATGACTTAACTAATTATCACAATCGTGGCGATTCAATTTGGTCGGGATCATCTGTAACTGAAGGTGACTTTTCGGGTCTCGATGACATTTTCACTGAAAAACCTGCGGTTGTGAAAGGTATGTCTGATCTTTGGTCAAGCTGGATCACACGTTTTGATATTGATGGATTCCGAATCGATACCGCTAAACATGTGAATCCAGAATTCTGGAAGGCATTTCTTCCCAAGGTTTTAGCAACTGCCAAGGCTGCGGGAAAGAAAAACTTCCCAATCTTTGGAGAAGTCGCAGATTCAGATATTCCATTTTTAGCAAGTTTTGTGACAGAACAAAAGTTTCCTGGGGTTTTAGATTTCCCATTCCAAGCTAAAGTTTCACGATTCGCCAAAGCAGGTGGAGGAGCAGCGGATTTAATTACATTATTTAATGCTGATGATCTTTATACAACTCCTACGACTAGTGCATATTCGCTTGCAACATTTTTGGGCAATCACGACATGGGACGAATTGGTCGATTTATCGCAATCATTTCTGAAAGTGATGGTCAGCAGGTCCTTGTTGAACGATCTGAGTTAGCAAACGCCCTGCTCTTTACCTTACGTGGTGGTCCTGTTCTTTACTACGGTGATGAAAAGGGTATGACTGGTGATGGCGGGGATCAGTTAGCTCGCCAAGATATGTTTGCGACGCAGGTTGATGCCTGGAAGAGCGAACTTCGAATCGGTAACTCACCAATAGGAAACGCTTCTGCTTTTGCAGTCAAAAATCCGCTTGAAGGCAACATCTCCGCTTTACAAGGTTTATATGCGAAAAATCCTGCGTTGCGCATTGGATCTCAGCAGCTTCGCTACGGAGACGGATCGGTTTTTGCGATAAGTCGTTTCGCAGAAAACCAAGAAATCGTTGTTGCTTACAACTCAAATGATGAGCCACAGAAGGCATCTTTTAATGTTTCGACAAAGGGTTCTCAGTGGAGCACACTTCTTGGTAAGGCCGGGGTTGAGATCCAAAATCAAAGTATGACCGTTTCACTTCCAGCTCGTGGTTGGGTAATTCTCAAAGCGGACACTTCGTTTACACCTCAAACTCCATTGGCAATCTCACTATTAGCTCCTAAACCTGATTTTTCTACCCCAGGCTGGAGTGCTGTATCAGCCAAAGTTCCTGGTGATGATTTTGTAGAAGTTACCTTTGCCGTTCGTCAACCTGGAAAGAGTTGGCAGATTCTAGGTACCTCTGATCACCGAACTTTTAAGGATGACAATGTAGCCGGTGGATTACATCGAGTCTTTTTGCATAACCGTTTGTATAAGTCAGGAACAAAGTTTGAAATAGTAGCAATTGCTAAGAATACTCTTGGTCAAAAAGTTACTTCAAATATTCTTCAATACGTTGTTAAGTACTGAGCCAAAAGCGCAGCGGCTCATTTAGATACTTGGCCCACGATCTCTCGTTATGACCACTTCGGTTATAACTCTTAGAAAGATAACGGTTACCAAAGCCTCGCGCCACCATAAGTTGATCAACGAAGTCTTGAAGCGGTGGATATTCAGCATCCAGTCCTTTGTTTCCACGGCTCATCCATACCTTGTGAGTTATTGGAAGGGCCTCAACCATCTTTCGTGCAAAATCCTGATCGCTAATAATCCAATGGGTCGATAAAGCTAGCGCTGTTGTGAACTTATCAGGATGGGTAATAGCTGCATATAGTGTTGCTAAACCACCCATACTCGAGCCAATTACTGCAGTTTTCTCAGGAGTTGATTCAGGAAAAATTGCTGGGACTATTGTGTTGAATATTTGATCAAGATAATCATCTGACTTAACAATAAATGAGGGATCCTTGAGTTTCCATCGTGGATCGATATAAGCATCTTGTGTGAAATATCGTTGCGGCGCTAAATCTTGCGCCCGTCCCCATGGATTTTCCTTGGTGGATGAATGCCACACCGCGATGATTGCCGGGGGATTTATTCCAAGCTCTTGGCTGACATGAATTGCAGATTGAGCCATTTTCCAGGTTTGCCCGCGATGAGTCGATGTCTTGCCGTCAAATACATTCTGACCGTCGTGTGCGATTAATAGACGATCTGTGCCACCTTTTGGAATCCAGTAATCGACTATGCGGGAACCAAACTGGACCCGGACAACTTCCCCCGGAACCCCACGAACTTGGAAGCGCTTAATCTCTTGCATGATGCTTTAATCATCCCATGTCTTTGGCGAAAACTTCAATCATCTGGTTTCGTCGCGACCTTCGAATCAATGATCACCCGGCTTTATTGGCCGCTATTGAATCAGCCGAACAAGTGTTACCTCTTTTTATTCTAGATAAGAAGCAAATTGATGAAGCTGGCGAAAAATTGTTGGCCTATATGGGTCAATCACTAAGAGCACTCGATGAATCTCTTGGAAATCGTTTGCATATTATTGAGGGCGATCAAGTCACAATACTTAAAGAACTCATTGCACAGCACGGCGTTGAAGAGGTTCACATATCTGCCGAATACGAACGATTTGGAGCAGAACGTGATGCTCGAGTTGAAGCAGCAGGAATTAAGTTAGTTAGAACTGGTAGCCCATATGCCGTTACTCCTGGACGAGTTTTAAAGCCAAGTGATGCGACTCCATACAAGGTATACACACCGTTTTATAAGGGATGGCGAACACATGGATACAGAGCACCGGCTGTGACACCTAAAAAATTTAGTGTTGTGGAACCAACAGATAAATACCGTGCATTTCCAGATTTTCTTATGCCAGAAGGCGTACATGTCATTGAAGCAGGTGAAGCTGCAGCCCTCAAACGGTTCAAGGAGTTTACGAAAAATGGCTTAGATAGTTACGATGAAAATCGAAACTTTGCTTCCATCGATGGCACCTCAAAGATGAGTACATATTTGAAGTTTGGAGAGATTCATCCACGAACACTTCTTGAAAATCTTGGAGAAAGCAAAGCCCACGATACATTCCGTAAAGAGATTGCCTGGCGCGAGTTTTATGCCGATGTGCTCTTTAACAATCCAATGACAGATCTTGAGTACTACGCACCAAAATTTAAAGAGATGCGATATGACAAACCTGGTAAGCAGTTTGCGGCTTGGTGTGAAGGCAAAACAGGCTACCCATTTGTTGATGCTGCCATGCGACAGTTGATTCTTGAAGGATGGATGCATAATCGCACCCGCATGGTTGTGGCTTCATTCCTAGTTAAAGACTTGCACCTGGAATGGCAAATAGGAGAGCGATTCTTTGCCGAACATTTAGTTGATTACGATGTTGCCTCTAATGCGCATGGCTGGCAATGGACTGCAGGGTGTGGCACGGATGCTTCGCCGTATTACCGAATTTTTAATCCCATTGAACAAGGCAAGCGCTTTGATGAAAATGGAGATTACATAAGGAAGTATGTGCCAGAGCTGGCACACCTTTCAGCTGCTGAAATTCACGAGCCATGGTTATTCCTAGATGGTTACAGCAAGGGATATCCAGAGCGGGTTGTCGATCATGCAACCGAGCGCCTTGAATCCTTGGCACGACTGCAGGAGATCAAAGCCGACAAACCCCTAGGCCCTCACGCTTAGCTT
>Ga0209191_1002236_pt1 | contig 12190 bp, 10 predicted proteins | sample S_130626_EF_Meta_FD_187320 | JGI IMG/M metagenome (GOLD analysis project Ga0209191, IMG submission 187320) | Freshwater microbial communities from Lake Simoncouche, Canada to study carbon cycling - S_130626_EF_MetaG (SPAdes) (version 2) | ecosystem: Environmental > Aquatic > Freshwater > Lake ... | reverse complement strand
CCAACGCCAATTGTTCTGGCGTATCCACATCCAACACACATCCGATATCGTCAACAGGTACCAAATGCGCTTTGTGTTGCGCCACCACACGCGCAGCACCTTGGTCGCCAGAGACTTTGCGCAAAGCATCTCCACACATCGCTGAAAAACCTACGGGGTGGCCACGTTGGTTCTCATACACAGGCACCACAACTTCATGCGAGGCCAACTCTAGGGCTAATGCCAATAAAGTTTTGGGGAGCACCAGGGGCAAGTCAGCAGGCAAGATCAACCAACCATTGGCGCTTTGTGTTGCGGCCACACCCGTCGCAATGCTGTCACCCATACCAGCGTTTTCTATGTGTGCAATGTCCGCCGCACGCACCACATGAAAAGGCAAACCACTGGCTTGTACGCTTGCCAAGGTGCGCTCCAACACACTAAGCCCTTGCAATATCGTGTCTAATTTGTGCTGGCCACCCGACGCAGCTTTAAAACGCTCGGAGCGACCCGCCGCAAGTACAACCACAGTAGGTAGGCTGTTATCTGTTTTTGAAAATGACATAACTTGAACTTTAAAGCAGAATTAAAAAGACCTAACATCACCACCATGCAAGACATTTCCAAACTCCGCAAAAGCTACGAACGCGCTGAACTCAGTGAAACCGACTCTGCTGCAGATCCATTCAAGCAGTTTGAAGGCTGGTTACAAGAAGCTATCACCGCTGAACTACCAGAGCCCAATGCCATGACGCTAGCCACTGTGGGCAGTGATATGCGCCCCAGCTCCCGAATTGTTTTGATCAAAGGCTTGGATGCACGTGGCATTGTTTGGTTCACCAATTACAACAGCCGTAAAGGCCAGCAATTGGCTGGCAACCCATTTGCCAGTTTGCAGTTCCATTGGGTGGAGTTAGAACGCGTGGTGCGTATCGAAGGACGCGTTGAGAAAGTCAGTGACAAGGAAAGCGACGATTACTTCAACAGCCGCCCGCTCGATTCGCGCATCGGTGCGTGGGCGAGTCCGCAAAGCGAAGTCATTTCCGATCGCACAGTTTTAGTGACCAATGCGGTGAAATACGGCGCACAATTTTTATTACAACCACCTCGACCACCGCACTGGGGTGGTTATCGGTTGGTGCCAGACCAATGGGAGTTTTGGCAAGGACGTAAAAGCCGTTTGCATGACCGGTTGCGGTATCGCCTTGATACCAAGCCAAACGCCTCTGTTTGGATGAGAGAGCGTTTGGCGCCTTAAACCTTAGGTTAGAAACTGGCTTGCAGTCCAAGTTTCAAACTTCTGCCAGCAAGCGGTGGTGCCAAACTACTGGACATCGTTTGTGTCAGGCTTGAAGTAGAAGAGTAGGCTAACTTGTTAGTTAAGTTATCAAGTTTGGCGAAAAACATCCAATGCGTAGGTCCGCTATGTGCGTGGTAGTTCAGTCCTGCATTCCATAGGGTGTAGGCCGCTGTCGTGACTGGAGTGACATTGCTGTAATAAGGCATACGATTTTGTGCTCCGGCATGCATAAAACCAAAACGTGCGCCCCATGCATTTTTTGACCACAAAGCATCTGCGCCCAACCGCATAGGCGCAATGCGAGGCATGGGCCGTCCATTGGTTAAATCATCGGCACGCACGATGTCACCGCGCAATTCCAAATCAACAGCGCCATGTTGTGCGTCGTTAGAGAGCAGCGCCTGCTGGCCTCCCACCATACGAAGTTTGGCGTTTGACTCTAGGCCCATAAATCTGGCGCGTACGCCTTGGAAGTTGTAGACAGGTAAATCAGTAGACGTACCCACTACCCCCGCAGAAGTTTTATAGCTACCAGAAGACTGCAAAGAAATGAAGTTCGCAAACTCCGAAGTAAATGCAGTCACACCAAATTTGTGTAGTCCATTTTTCCATTCGCCACCTAAATCGAGTTGCGTGGCTTTTTCTAAAGCCATAGTGGAAGACCCAATTTCATAGGCGCCCGTGGCCGCATGGGGGCCATAGGCAAACAGCTCATAGTCTTTGGGTGCGCGTTGGCTGGAAGTGATATTGCTCGTTAGTTGCCAGCCGTTTTGCGCTTCACCCTCACGCAAGTTGCGCATCACACCTAAGGCAAAGCTCATCGGGTTGAAGGTTTTGGTTTGGGCTGTGTTTTCGTTGTTAGGGCCAATGCTTTCTAAAGACTGGACACTCACAGACTCAGAGCGCGCGCCTGCCGTCCACTGACCCCACGGTGTTTTTAAAGCTTGGTAGGTAAAGAGAGCCGTGCTTTGGGTACGGCTGGTAGGTACAAATTTTTCGTCACCTACTGCATGCAAATTGTTGCGTTCACGCTGCAAACCAATCGTGCCTTCCAGCTGTAATCCGTTACCTAAAACCACGCTACGTTGCCTTGCTTCCAGTCGCATGTCTAAGCCACCGTTATCAAACTGTGTGCCTGCCACGTTGCTGCTGTACTCTGTGTGCGAATACTGTGTGTAGCCGCCTTGAAACTTCACATCTTGAAACCACTCACCCACATCACGTAACTTCCCCTCTAGCGCATGATGACGCCGCACCATGCCAATGGTCACATACTCTTCCGCTACTGTTCCGTAGGTGCTTTTATATTCACTAGTTGACAGACCTAAGTAACCTCTGTCAAACAACAAAGTTCCGCCGACAGCACCACCTCTGGTATTGCTTGCAGAATTACACACTTTTACGGAATTCACGCCACTTTCACATGACATGTTTTTAGGCACCTTCAAATTCTGCGTGCTTCTGTCAAAAGCATCTACATGGATGGCGAACTTATCGGTCCCCGTCTCCACCATGGCGCCCGTGCTGCGTTCGTTGGCAGCACCGCCAGCACGCACTTCGGCTTTACCCATCACGCCACCTTTGGCATCGAATGCACGTTCGCGGGCGATGCGGTTATCGATCACATTCACCACGCCGCCGATAGCGCTTCCTCCATAAAGCAAAGTAGCGGGACCACGCAAAATTTCAATGCGTTCAGTGGTGAGTGGGTCAATCGGTACCGCATGGTCAAAGCTCAAACCCGAGACATCCATATTCGCACCGCTGTTTTGCAATATGCGAATGCGGTCACCGTCCATGCCGCGTATGGTCGGTCGCCCCACATTGGGGCCGAAAGAGCTGTTAGCGATACCCGGTAAGTTGTCTAAGGTTTCACCCAGCGTTGATCCCAGACGTTGGGCGAGTGCTGCGCCCGAGAGTTGTTGGGCTGGCACCAATAAACCCGTGTTCTCTAAAGAGCGTGCAGTGATGGTGACGTCATCTAAACGCGTTGTATGCGGGTCTTGGACACTTTGCGCATTCGCAGATAAGTGCGCAAAACACGTTAGGCTCGCCACATAGGCAAGCGAATGAGGGAAATCTCGAAATTTCATAAAACTGTCCTGTTCAACAAGAAATGACAGCGTTCAGAGCTCTATGCCCTCAACGCAAAGTAAAAGTCAAATCAAAGAACGAACAGGCGGGCCTCGGGCCGCATAAAACCGCTCGAACAGCGCAAAGCGTTCGAGCAATACAGCACCCATCCATACTGCGGGCGGAGGCATATAACTATCTATGTGTAAAGCGTGTTGCAAGGCGTCAGGGCAGGCTTGGTCAAACAACTGGCAGTCCGTCAAACTTTTATGCTCACCCCATAGATCAGCAAAAAATTTAGAAGCATCTGACGTGCTGTTCAAAGAACTTGTTGGCTTTAGATGCACCACGGTTTGATCTAACGGTGTTTGTGTCACCCGTTGCGCGACACTTTCCTTATGCACGATACGGTGCACCACTGTCAAAGTTTGAAGACACACCAGTGCAAACAGCAACCATATGATCCACTGACGCAGGCCACTTAAATGCCGCATCATGTGCGAACCTTATTAGAAAAAGTCTGTAAAAACTTCTTCACCTTGGGTGCCACCACAAACGCGCAGTACCCTTGATTGGGATGGTTCTCGAAATAGTCTTGGTGGTAATCCTCTGCAGCACTGTAGTTATCCAGCATGGCGATTTCGGTCACCACTTTGCCATTCGTCGCCTTGTTCACTTGGTCCCATACGCTCTGAACGACTTCACGGTCAGCGGCAATGTTTAGGTAAATGCCACTGCGGTACTGGGTACCCACGTCATTGCCCTGGCGGTTCAAGGTCGTGGGGTCGTGGATGACGAAAAATATCTCAAGCAACTCACGCAAGCTAATGGTTAGCGGGTCATAGCGCAACTGCACCACCTCGACATGCCCCGTATTGCCATCGCAGACTTGTTCGTAGCTAGGGTTTTGTACGTGGCCGTTGCAATAGCCTGATTCCACGTCCAACACGCCTTGCACACGATCAAAAACTGCTTCGGTGCACCAAAAGCAACCGCCACCCAAAGTTACGACTGGGTAATTGTTTAAATTTTCGACTAAGGGGTGTTTATCAGACATAAAAGAAGATTTTAGGCTTTTGCTACGCATCAGCAAACACATCCAATTTGCTATGCCCCACAACATAGGTGGAATCAAGCCAATCGGCTATATTACTAACCAGTCAGTCATTAATTTAATCCGTGTCGTCCGCATCTCCCCTCATCGCTATTGATCCCCACCACAAACGTGAGCGCCGCAAGCAAGCCCGCCCAGGCGAGTTATTGCAAGCCGCGCTGTCTTTGTTTGTAGAAAAAGGGTTTGCTGCCACCCGCGTTGAAGAGGTGGCAGCACTTGCTGGTGTGTCTAAGGGCACTTTGTTTTTGTATTTCGAAACCAAAGAAGACCTACTCAAAGCCGTCATTCGCGAAAACATCGCCAATTTGTTTCCAGCTTGGAATGAAGAGTTCAACAATTTCAAAGGAAACAGTAGCGAGATGTTGCGCTATGCCATGCGTTCTTGGTGGGATCGCATTGGCAATACGCCTGCGAGTGGTATTCCCAAATTGGTCATGGGCGAAGCACAAAATTTTCCTGAGATTGCCAACTTCTACCACGCTGAGGTGATTGAGCCTGGCATTGCGCTGATCCGTCGCATCTTGCAACGCGGCATTGACTGCGGGGAGTTTCGCAAGATCGACCTTGACCAAGCCGTGCACACGGTTTACGCACCGATGATTTTTTTAATGATGTGGAAAAACTCTATGGGTCTCTGCACCGCAGGTACCCCCATCAACCCTGAACGTTTTATCGAGATGCAAGTGGACGTTTTGCTCCACGGCATGACTATGTAAAGCAGTGATATGCAAATCAGCTCCCTCAAATTGACCCCCAAACGTATCATCATTGCACTCGTTGTGATTGCATTAGCAGGAGGTATTTGGCGTGCACTGTCTGCCAAACGTACTCAGCAACTTGCTGCTTCTGATGCTGCCCAAACCCAAGGACAAATCGAGTTTTCACAAAATGACGTCTTTACTGCCGAGGTGAGAGAAATCACCCAAGGCTTAGCGGTCTCTGGCACAGTCAAGGCCTTGAATTACGCTGTCATCAAAGCGCGTGTTGCTGGCGAAGTAAAAGAAATCAAAGTACGTGAAGGCGACTCTGTCACAGCAGGGCAAGTATTGGCCCGTATCGATCCTTTAGAGTACCAACGCCGCTTTGAACAAGCGCAAGAACAGGCCAGCGCAGCCAAGTCGCAAATGGAGATTGCACAACGCCAATGGGACACCAATAAGGCTTTGGTCGACCAAGGCTTTATTTCGAAAACCGCATTAGACAACTCATTGGCTTCTTTCCAAGGCGCGGTGGCTAGCCATAAGGCGGCTATTGCAGGCGCAGACGTTGCGCGTAAATCCTTAGACGATTCTGTTTTGCGTGCGCCTTTCTCCGGCGTGATTGCTGTGCGTGCAGCACAACTTGGTGAACGTGTTGGAATTGACGCCAAAGTTTTAGAGCTAGTCGATTTACGCCAACTCGAAGTAGAAGCGCCACTGAGTCCCAGCGATTCTTTGGACGTCAAAATGGGGCAGACAGCACGCCTTCAAATAGAAGACCGTGCTGATCTAGTCACAGCGCATGTGACCCGTATGAGCCCCAGTGCTCAAGCGGGCAGTCGCAGTGTTTTGGTCTATCTCACTCTAGATAAACCTGCCGGATTGCGACACGGTTTATTTGCCAAAGGCACTTTGGGCCTGGTGAATTCACAAGTGATGGCAGTACCCCTGACATCGGTGCGTACCGATCACCCTAGTCCTTATGTGCAAGTGGTTGAAAAAGTGGGCGAAGTCATGCAAGTCAGGCACCAAACCGTAGAGATGGGTATCCGAGGTCACGATGCATCTGGCAAAGACCCACAAGAATGGGTGGCAGTCAAGGGCCTTGTAGCAGGTAGCGTCGTTTTAAAAGGTCAGGTGGGGGCCATGCGTGAAGGGATGGCAGTTCGTTTTACGACAGCAAGTCCAACAGCTTCATCCCCCGCGACCGCAGTCGTCACGCCTGCAGCTTCAGCGCCGCGCTAAATCAGTTTATTACGACGCACCATGTGGTTCACCAAAGTTAGCCTAAAGAATCCAGTCTTTGCGACGATGGTGATGCTTGCATTTGTTGTGCTGGGTTTGTTCTCGTACCAACGGCTGAAGATTGACCAATTTCCCAACATTGATTTACCTGTGGTGGTCATTAGCACTGAATATCCAGGTGCCTCACCAGAAATTGTTGAAAGTGAAGTCACCAAAAAAGTAGAAGAAGCTGTCAATTCCATTGCAGGCATCAATGCGCTCACTTCGCGCAGCTATGAAGGTATGTCTGTAGTGGTCGTTGAGTTTGAACTCGCTATTGATGGGCGTAAAGGGGCAGATGATGTACGCGAGAAAGTCGCATTGATGCGACCCACATTGCGCGAAGAAGTGAAAGACCCCCGCATCTTGCGTTTCGATCCCGCTAGCCGCGCTGTATGGTCTCTGGCAGTGCTACCCGGCACTTCTTCTATGTCGGCAGTTGAGTTGACCAACTGGACAGATCAAATACTCAAAAAACGCTTGCAAAACGTATCTGGCGTAGGCGCTGTCAATGTGGTGGGCGGCACCTTGCGTGAGATCAATATTTATCTCAATCCGCAAGCTATGGAATCGTTGGGAGTGTCTGCTGAGCAAATTTCTAATGCAGTGGCGACCGAGGCGAATGATATGCCCGTGGGTTCTTTAAGATCTCTTCAACAAGACAGAGTGATCAAGGTCGAAGGGCGCATGCTGCGACCAGAAATGTTTGGAGACATCATCGTTGCCAGACGCGCCACCACCCCTATTCGACTCAGTCAATTAGCAACTATCAAAGACGGTGCGCAAGAAGTTGAGAACTTAGCGCTTTACAACGGTCAGCGCACTCTATTGATCACGATCCAAAAAGCCTTAGACGAAAACACGATCGAGGTGGTGGATAACCTCAACAAAGCCGTAGCAGCTTTGAAGGCAGAACTACCCAAAGGGGTCGTTCTAGAGACAGTGCAAGACGGCTCCCGTCCTATTCGCGTAGGTGTTGAAAACGTTCGACATACTTTGGTGGAAGGCGCATTGCTCACCATTCTGATCGTATTTTTATTTTTGAACTCTTGGCGATCCACGGTGATCACAGGACTGACCTTGCCGATCGCCATCATTGGCACATTTTTGTTCATGTACATGTTTGGCTTCACCATCAATATGGTGACCTTGATGGCATTGTCGCTTTGCGTAGGTTTGCTGATTGACGATGCGATCGTAGTGCGTGAGAACATCGTGCGCCACGTGCAAATGGGTAAAGCCCCTTACGAGGCTGCGATGGAGGGTACACAAGAAATTGGTCTTGCGGTTTTAGCCACCACCTTCTCTATCGTCGCCGTGTTTTTACCGATCGGTTTTATGGGCGGCATCATTGGTAAGTTCTTTCACGAATTTGGCTTAACCATCGTGGCTGCGGTCTTGATCTCGATGTTTGTGAGTTTCACCTTAGACCCCATGCTTTCATCCGTATGGCATGACCCTTCGATTGAAATTCAAGGAAAGGCAGCCGCTGATCAAAGTAGTAAAGCCCATTGGTATGACCGCACTATCGCCCCCATCACGGCGTTTTTTGCCCAAAGCACGCAACGTCTAGAGGCGCTTTACCAAACCACTTTGCGCTGGTCTCTCAAGCATAAACACGCCACCCTAGGTTTGGCTGCCACCATATTTGTTACCAGTATTTTTATGGTTCCCTTGCTGGGAACAGAGTTCGTACCCAAAGCCGATTTCTCTGAAACCTCAGTGAACTTTTATACACCTGTAGGTTCATCACTGGAAGCTACCGAGGCCAAAGCACAACAAGTAGAGCAAATCATTCGAGAATTTCCTGAGGTGCGATACACATTGGCAACCATCAATACAGGCAATGCCAATGGGAAAATTTATGCCAGTATCTACATCCGCCTCATTGACCGCAACCAACGTCAACGCAATGTGGATGAAATGACGTCCCTGTTGCGCAATCGCTTACAGCGTGTTTCAGGTATTACCGTAACCCATGCCGGCCTACTCGATAGCGTAGGTGGTACCAAGCAAATTGAGTTTTCATTACTAGGGCCTGATTTGCGCGAACTAGAGCGCCTCGCCCAACAAGTCATGGTCAAAGTGCGACCTATTCCAGGATTGGTCGATCTCGACTCCAGCGTCAAACCGAACAAACCCACAGTCCAAGTTGCCTTGCAAAGAGAAGCGGCAAGTGATCTAGGGCTCACACTCGGCAATATTGGCAACCAATTACGCATCTTGGTAGAAGGAAAAACAGTCACGAATTGGCTAGCACCTGATGACCAAACTTACAACGTCAAAGTGCGTTTGGCACCGAACGCACGCGACAACATCCAAGACATCGAACGTCTTCCATTTATCGTGGGAACCGCCACCGACGGAACTCCGCGTGTGGCACGCTTGAACCAGTTCGCCCATGTCGTTGAAGGCACTGGGCCTAACCAAATCAACCGTCGCAATTTGATGCGAGAAGTCGCCATCAACGCCAACGTTTTTAACCGCTCTACCGGAGAAGTTTCGGGCGATATCAAGAAAATTATGGAAGATATGGTGTTGCCACCTGGTTACCGTTACCAATTCAGCGGGTCCACAAAAAGCATGAAGGAATCTTTTGACTATGCCGTCTCTGCTTTGGTGTTGGCGATTGTGTTCATCTACATGATCTTGGCGAGTCAATTCAAAAGCTTTTTGCAGCCCCTCGCGCTAATGACCGCCTTGCCTTTGACGCTCATTGGTGTCGTCTTGGCGTTACTGATGTTTGGATCTGCCTTATCGATGTTCTCCATCATTGGCATGGTGATGCTGATGGGTTTGGTGACTAAGAATGCGATTTTGTTGGTCGACTTTGCCATTCGTTCGCGCGAAGACAAGGTTCGAACGGACGGCAGTATCCAAAAAGGTCTACCCCGTGAAGAGGCGCTTTTATTAGCAGCGCAAGTGCGTTTGCGCCCTATTTTGATGACCACCTTGGCCATGATTTTTGGCATGATTCCTTTGGCATTTGCTATGACGGAGGGGTCAGAGCAGCGGGCGCCTATGGGTCAGGCTGTGATTGGCGGAGTGATTACTTCCTCCCTGCTAACCTTGGTTGTCGTACCCGTGGTGTATTGCTACCTTGATGATTTTGCCAATTGGATTCGCCGCAAATGGCATGCCCCCAAGCATGGCTAACCCCCACTATTGAGCGCCCGTTAAAATTTTATGCATTCAAACTATATAGTCCCCGGAGTCACGCGATGAACGCTTTAGAAAAAGCCCGCTTCAATATGGTCGAACAACAAATTCGCCCTTGGCAAGTTTTAGACCCTGCTGTTTTGCACACACTGCAACATGTTGCGCGTGAAATATTTGTTCCTGCCGCCTACCAAGCGCTAGCCTATACAGATACCGACATTCCACTAGGTCACGGGCAAGCCATGGTTGCGCCTCGCATAGATGCGCGCCTATTGAATGACTTAGCGATAACACCCACAGACAAAGTTCTAGAAATTGGAACTGGTAGCGGCTATCTCACAGCTTTACTGGCGGACCGTTCGCACCACGTGGTGAGTTTAGAGATCAACCCTGAATTGCATGCCAATGCACGCAAGAACTTGCAACGTGCTGGTATCAACAATGTGGATTTACGTTTGGCAGATGGCAGCGCGGGCGCAGCAGATACCGGCCCTTTTGATGCCATCGTGTTAGGTGGATCGGTTCATGCAGTTCCTCAAGAACTGCTAGAACAAATCAAGATCGGTGGCCGTTTGATCGCTATCGTAGGAGAAGATCCTGTGATGCAAGCCACTTTGTATACCCGCACCAGTGCAAGCGCCTGGGACCATCGTGCACTTTGGGACACCTCTGCCCCCCGCTTGCTAGGCTTTACTGAACCAAGTCGCTTTCACTTTTAAATCTGACACATGATCGATCAAATTCAACCCTCTCAATTGTCTGACTGGATCAGCAGCAAAGCCTCACTCGGCGCTACCGTTGTTCTGGATGTGCGCGAACCTTATGAAGTGCAGACTGCAAGTGTTACTGCTAACGGATTTGAGTTGCTCACTTTGCCGATGGGTTCCGTTGTGGAGAAGTTATCTGAACTAGACAAAGACCGCCCGATCGCATGTCTATGTCACCATGGCAGTCGTAGCATGCAAGTTGCAGCCTATCTGTCTAGCCAAGGTTTTACGCACTTAGCCAATATTGCTGGTGGTATCCATGCATGGTCTTCGGAAGTTGATCCCACTGTGCCCACCTATTGATTTTTGAAAGAATCACATGAAGATGTCTAGCAACTTATTTCGTCCCCTCCCTATCGCATTAGCGGCTATGTTGTCGTTTTCTGCGACTGTGCAAGCGCAGAGCTTGATTGACTTGTACGAGGTAGCACGCGGATATGACGCGTCTTTTATTTCGGCTAAGGCACAGTATGAGGCTAATTTGGCTAAGGCCAATCAGACGCTCGGTGGAATATTGCCGAATATCTCACTTGGCTCGACTGCCACCCGAACCAATGCTGAGCTTACGTATGACAAGCCGACTGCTACATATGTAAACGGTCAAAACACGTATGGTAGCTATGCAGCCAATGTGACGATGACCCAACCCATCTACCGCCCTGCTGTGTGGGCCACCTATAAACAAGGTGGTCGGCAACTTTTACTAGCAACCGCCCAATACGAAGCTGCAGAACAGGAACTGCTTGTTCGCGTCACGCAGACCTATTTCGATTTACTTTCAAGCCAAGACAGTCTTGAATTTGTTAAAGCGCAGAAAAAAGCAGTTGCAGAACAGCTTGCATCAGCCAAACGTAATTTTGAAGTGGGGACTGCCACCATTACCGGCGTGCGCGATGCACAAGCCCGCTACGATTTGACATTCGCCCAAGAAATCGCGGCAGACAACGACGTACGGATCAAAACCCTAGCGCTTGGTTTGGCTGTTGGCAGAACGGATATCAAAGCCAAGCCATTGCGCGATAACTCTAAATTGATTGATCCACCTAAGGACCCTATGGATAAATGGGTAGCGCAATCAGAAGCAATGAGTCCTACGGTTAGGCAGGCTCAATTGGCACTTGATGTTGCTAAATTAGAAGTTGATAAGGCCTTTGCTGGTCACCTACCAACATTGGACGGGCAAATTGTCTACGGTGGTGTGCGAAACCTATCTGGTTCTGCGACCAGTCCTACGAGTGGCGTTAGTAACCATGTTTTAAATCCTTCTGCCAGCCTGACTATGAGCGTCCCACTATTCGCTGGCCTCACTACCCAATACCGAATTCGTGAAACCAAAGCCTTGGAAGACAAAGCAATGTCAGACTTGGACAATGCCAAACGTACCGTGGCTCAGACCACACGCACTGCATATTTAGGTTTGATTGCTGGTTTAAGCCAAGTCAAAGCTTACGAAGCTGCAGAAGCTTCAACTCAAAGTGCTTTAGATGCCAACAAGTTGGGCTACTCAGTTGGTGTGAATATTAATATTGATGTATTGAACTCACAAAGCCAGCTCTACCAAACAAAGCGCGATTTAGCCAAAGCGCGCTACGACGTTCTAGTTGGTAATTTGAAATTAAGGCAAGCTGCTGGCACTTTGACGCCACAAGACTTGCAAGACATCAACCAATTACTCGCCCCTTAATTAGTCTTGTAAATAAGGTTTCAATGCTTGTACGGTGCGCTGGGTGGCACCTTTGTTCTTTTGTGTGAACGCAAGACAAGCTGAAACGTAGCTGTTTTCATCAGGTCCTGAGCAGACCAATTGCAATGCGGA
>Ga0209191_1002232_pt1 | contig 12213 bp, 15 predicted proteins | sample S_130626_EF_Meta_FD_187320 | JGI IMG/M metagenome (GOLD analysis project Ga0209191, IMG submission 187320) | Freshwater microbial communities from Lake Simoncouche, Canada to study carbon cycling - S_130626_EF_MetaG (SPAdes) (version 2) | ecosystem: Environmental > Aquatic > Freshwater > Lake ... | reverse complement strand
TGACTTCTCTCAGAGCAAGTCTAAGACCAAGCAGACCAAGACCTTTGCAGAAATCCTTAAGCAGACACCTAACTACGAGCTTGAGTTGGAGGTCTTAGATCGGACTAAGTCGGCAGAGGTCATTACCGAGTCGATGATCAAGCATATTGCACCTGTTCTCTCAGCTTTCCAGGGATCGCAGTTCCTGCTGTCCAATGCTGACACAAAGCGCTATGCAATGGAGTTTGAAATGACGCGAACACCGTTCATTAACCCCGTGACTTTGGAGCGCCGACACCTTCAGGTCGATCGCTCAAACAATATCCTGACCGGCTACACGGTCACAAACAAGGCAGATGGTGAGCGCTGTTTCCTTGTCGTGATGCGAGACAAGCGGGTCTTGCGTATCACACCTAGCTCAGTGGTGACCTGGACTGGGTTGACAGCTACAAATGATATCCACATCGGTGATATTATTGACGGTGAGTATCTTGCTGACCGCAATATGTTCTGCATCTTTGATGTGTACTGGTTCCGTAATAAGGACGTTCGTCGTCTGCCACTGCTTGCAGATGGACCTTCACGTCTTGGATGTGCCCGTGACTTTGTTGCTCAGATCTCGACAGACTTCACATCTCTTCCATCCAACAAGCCGTTACGAGTGGTGACTAAGATGTTCCTTGCAGGTGATGGACCGGCGATGCAAGAGGCAATCCGTAAGATCCTTGATACAGCTTTCGAGTATCCGACGGATGGTCTTATCTTCACACCAAAGTCTTCACCGGTGGCTCCAGAGAAAGAGCGTAAGGGACGCACGTGGCTGAATCTGTACAAGTGGAAGCCTGCAAGCCACAACAGTATTGACTTCCTGGTTAAGTTCAAGCCTGGTGAGAGCTTTGACACGGTTCTGGAGAAGCGGGTAGTCAAGGGAATCTTGTATGTCTCACGGACCCCAGGCGATATCGTATATCCTTGTGAGACGATGACAGGTGAGTACACGCCCCCCGAGATTCCTCCCGAGCACCGTGGACAGGATCGTGTTCCTTCTCCATTTCAACCGATGGTTCCCAAGGCTCCTGAAGCCCACATCGTTGCACTGCCTTTGAATGAGAAGGGCGTGCCGATTGATCAGGATGGAAACCGCGTGGAGGACAATACGATCATTGAGTGCGCTTATGACACCGACAAGGGGCGCTGGATTATCATGCGAACCCGCTACGATAAAACCCATCAGTATCGCGTTCTGGGTCGCCCGCAGTTTGGCAATGACATTTCAGTTGCCGATTCGATCTGGACCAACATTCACGTGCCGATCACAGAGGAGATGATTCGTGATCTTGTTGCAAATCCACCAGACTCAACCTTTGAAGACGATCTCTATTATCGTGATAATCTAGATGCACGCGACCGAATTCTCAAGGATGTCTATGGATTCCATAATCGGATCAAGGACAGTTTGTATCGGTCAGCAATCAAGTCCGGTGATTCCCTGCTTGAGCTTGCAGTGGGTCGCGCCGGTGACCTTCTGAAATGGAAGAGGACCAAACCATCACTGGTTGTGGGTATTGATTCATCATCAGCCTGTCTACTCTCGCCCCGCCAAGGAGCGTGTGTCCGCTACCTGAAGGAAAAGATGAACCATCCAAATGAGTACTTGCCTCCAGTGCTCTTCATTTACGGAGACATGACCAAACCTCTCTTCGAGGGCGATAACAAGTATGCAAACATTGTCACTGGAACCGAACCAGCTCCTACGCCGTATCTCTCCAAGTTCGCGGGACACACGGAGTTTGATGTTATCTCCTGTCAGATGGCGATTCACTATGCATGTGAGTCCGAGGAGACATTCAAGGTCTTTGTGTCCAACCTAGAGAACCACGGTAAGGGCATGTTCTTTGGAACTTGCTTGGATGGCGCTTCAGTGTACGCTCTGATGCTGGGCAAGAAGAGCCACATGTTCCGTGCAGGTCGTCAGATCTTTGGTGAGTTCGTCAAGGAATACGATGATGGAACTGGATGGACAGAAGAGTTTGGTCAGGCGATCTCAGTCAAGTTGGAGAGCTTTGAGCAACCACAAAAGGAGTACCTGGTGCCGTTTGAGAAGATGACGGCTATTCTCAAGGAGGCTGGATACGATCTGATTGGAAGCACGATGTTTGCTGATCACTATTCTGATCAGAACAGTATTACACTAACTCAGGAGCACCAGGCATTTAGCTTCCTTCACCGAAGCTTTGTATTTGAGAAGTCCAAGGAGCAGAAGAAGCCCAAGGAGACTGAGAAGCAAGAGGCAACCATTCCAGTTGCTCCACCTGAACCCGAGGTGAAGGATGAGCGCTCAGAGCAGGAGAAGCCATCTGAAGCTAAGGCACTTCCCAAAAAGAAGATCATCAAGAAGGTTGCTGAACCCGGCGCCCAGCCCGTCTTATTCTTCGGAGCTGATGAGGGTAAGGGTGAATGGCGTGCACTTTCCAATATGTATGAGGCCCCCTTCCAGATTGACTCCATCACATTCCCAACAGTTGAGCACTACTTTCAGTGGGCGAAGGCTAAGCAGTTTGGCGATGGAGCCATTGCTGACAAGATTCTGAAGACACCTTCACCTAAGGCAGTCAAGGCGCTTGGTAAGAAGGTCAAGGACTTTGTCAAAGAGGAGTGGGACAAGACCAAGGACGGTATTATGCGCATGGCAATCAAGGCTAAGTTCATCCAGCACCCAGATCTCAAGACGAAGTTGTTGGAGACTGGAAAGCGACCGATTGGCGAGGCGTCTGCTCGTGATAAGTACTGGGGTATCGGAACCTCTGCAGATACAACCAAAGCAAATGATCCATCCAAGTGGCCGGGTAAGAACGTATTGGGAAAGATGCTTATGGAGTTGCGGACAGAACTTACGCAGTAAAGAAATGGAATAGAATAATGAAATATCCAAACATTCTCTTCTTCCGAGACGAAGAGTATAGTTCAATTGACACGTTTCTTTCAGCGAATGAAGAGAAACTTAATTGTACGATTAATCCAACATCCAATCCAGAAGATGTTCTCAAACTTTTTGATGTGAATTATCACCTTATCGTCACCTACGGGAAGTCAGAAACAGAGTACTATGGACGAATGGGACTTTTAGTAAATCGCATGCGCTTGAGGTGGCTTCACTTTTCTGATAACATCAAAGACATTGACGCCTTTAATCGTGGTGTCAACTATTGCTACATTCACAACTGTTTGCTCCCTCAGCAAATGACACGTCCTATTTTTTCAGTATTCACCACTTGCTACAACTCCTATGATAAGTTCTATCGCCCATATAACAGCCTAAAGGCACAGTCTCTTAAAGATTGGGAATGGGTAGTTGTGGATGATTCTCCAGATGATAAGCACTTTGAGTTCTTACGGACACTTGCAAAGAAGGATCCTCGCATTCGCCTTTACCGTCGAGCAGAAAACAGTGGCAATATTGGAAATGTGAAAAATGAGGCGGCTTCAATGTGTAGGGGTAAGTATATTCTGGAACTGGATCATGATGATGAGATCCTTGTAGACTGCCTTGCAGATGCAGCTAAGGTATTTGATAATGATTCAGCGGTTGGATTTGTGTATATGGACACAGCTCATCTCTATGAGAATGGCAATACACACTCGTATGGTGATCATTTTGGTCTTGGATATGGAGGATACTACTGCCAAAAGTATAGAGGAACATGGGTGAATGTGATCTCAACACCTAATATCAATAACTATACACTATCTCATATTGTCGGTGTCCCTAATCACCCGCGGATCTGGCGTCGTTCAACGCTAAATGAAATGGGAAACTACTCGGAGTTCCTTCCTATTTGCGATGATCTTGAACTCTTGCTTCGCACAGCCGTCAAGACGAAGATGGCTCGAGTGCATAAGCTTGCATATATTCAGTACATGAACGACGGGTGGAATAACTTTTCACTGATCCGAAATTCAGAGATCAATCGCCTAACGCCTCATCATATCGTTCCACAGGCTTACAAAGAGTTCAAGATTGATCAAGTTATGCTTGAAAAGGGCGGATTTGAGGAGCCCACTGAAAAATGGTGGACCCTGCCAATGTGGAAGAGGGAGAACTTCACGAACAAGTACTGTAATGCACTGATCAATCTTAATTACAAAAAGCAGTACTGTATTCTAGGATACAAGTGTCTGATGGAATGCATAGAGGAGGTTCACCATCTCTATGAAAACCCTGAGAATGACTTCTTGGTATTGGAGAATAGTATGTCAAAGGAGGATCTATGTGGGATCCTAGATGGTTTGAAGTTGAGTCGGATGAAGTGCTACGCAATGTCAGACTGCACTTGGGACCAACTTTATAAGTACTTCTTCTTGGTGTATAAGAGCACGGATGCCCATGAGGTCTGGAACTCTAGCGAGTCTGCTTATAGTACTCAGAGTATGACATCGTCGATGCCTGCGGTTGCCCCTGCGCCAACTCAGGAACAAACCGTTGAGACAGCTTAGTTCCGATAATCTGAGTCGCTTGCTCAGGAGTGATCTCTCCCTTCTCAATCTTACGCTTCAATGCAAGCATCTCAAAAAAGGTAGAATCAAGACGATCCTCTGCATGCATCTGAAAAAGGGAGGGGTAATTGAAATAGAGGACCTTATTTTCCTCCTGAAGCTTCTCTTCATATTGAACCTTATTTGCCTTCAAATGAGCCCACTTATCCTTAGAGGCATCCATGTTACGAACATGTGCCTGGAGCTGTGTGGCGGTAAGATCTTCATCATTGATTCCACGGGATCCGGCGATCACTTCGGCTTCAGTCAATTCACGAGTTGTTTGGGGCATATCTATACTCCGACCAGTGGCTTTAACTTTGTCATTAATGACGCGCATTCATCGTGAGTAGTCATTCCAGTCAAGATAATTTGACCCGTTCGAAAGACCTTTGCAATCCATTTGGTTTCGGGAAAGTAGATCTTCACTGCCGGATAGACTGCTGGTTCATAAACTGTTGTAACTCCCTTTCCACGTAATGACGCATAAAGCGCATCACGAGATAGGTTCTTCGTATCCACCAGCTTTGTCTTGTAGTTCATCAACACTACACGACGGGTGTCCGACCACTCTCCTGAAAGTACGGCTCCAGGACAATGTTCCAGGATGTGTCCGCGCAACCGCGTAGTCACATCTCGGTCATAGGACTCGTCTAGAACGCCCGTGATATGAAACACGCCGTTCTGGAAGATTTTAACAGTAATCTCTTTGCGAGGAAACTTGCCATTGCCGTCTGACATGACGACAACTGTAATTGAGTTATGTCCAAATCCTGTTGTGCGCTTAGGTGGGGTTGTCTTTGCCCTTCGCTTTATGAGGTCGCGCTTTGACGATCCCCTCTTCAGAACTCCCTGCTTTTCGATCTTGATGATTGAATCCGTAAGTGGGAGATCCTGAACTAATGTGTCTGTGTTGAGTCGAACTCCCATCGTGTATAATACGACCATTGTTGTGAGTGTTGGCTGATCCATTGGGTTCAACTGTGTAGACCCAATCGATTTCGTTTTTCCAGGCCTGAGACAGTGAAAATGGGAATTGTGTAATTAAAATACAGTCAAATTGTCGAATCGCTTTTCGCAATACAACTTCTTCATGTGGAGTCAACATCCACCCATCTAAGTACCCAAACCAAAGAACACCTGTTGTTTGGTGGGCGGTGATATCCAATACAGTATCCATCCATTTATCGAGGGGAAGAATAGATAAATCAAAACATCCAGAGGGTTTGGGGACTTTGTAAGTATAGACTGTCAACATACTTACCTTTGTATAAAAGTGTTTAAGCGTTACGATCAGCCGTGTGAGGCCAGTTAATTGTGCTCTTCAATCCTGCTGCTTGTGCTGCCGTCAGACGACAGTTACAAGACCCAGCAAGAAGGGGCTTTTTACACGTCAAACAGCAGTTACTGTAATATCCATTACCATATGTCTGACGAGCTGCCTGGATCTTGGACAATTCAGCATCTGCTGCAAGCTTATCGTTGAGTTCCGGAAGCTGAGAGGATGACAGGCACGGCATCGTATTCGTGATCTGCGAGGCCTTTGCATTAGATCTCTTTTCACCCTGTGCAACTGCCTGTCCTGCAGTGTATTCTGCATACATCGGGGCATCCTGAACTGTATGACCACCTCCGTGTAAGTATCCGGCTTCAGAACGAGTTGAGGGTGCATTCAAAACTAGAGCACATGCAGTGTTTGCCACACGAGTTTCAAGATTTCCAGAGGCGGCAAGACGGCGGACGATTTCAGTTTGGTGTCCCGCATCACGATGCGGACGTGTATCCGTGATCGTTACCATTCGCTGTTTCATACGTCCAAGATATTCGCTATAAGACGACATTTACTCTTATCCTTTAGGTAAAAAAGAAATGGAGCGGGTAAAACTTCGGATTCGAATTCCGAACATTTCTCATTGTGCTTGGAGCACTTGTATTGAACTAACAAAGACTAAGTACTGCTCGGAGTGTTTATACGCCCGGGTGTGTGAAGAGGTGTCGCCGACAACACTCTCGAGTAAGACCAAGGTCGTTCATAGCCCTCCCCTCGGCAGTGACAGTAGTCGTCCTCGTAAGGTATACTAAATCATCATTTTCCGCACGCCCATCAGCCTTGCGATATTTGGCAACAAGTCTAAGAAACTCCTTCCATTTACCTGCGAGAGGAAGATTACATGTGTAGCATCGAACGGGGATAGGAAAATCCATTGTGTCTCCTCTTATCTTGAGGAACACGCTTCCGTTTTTCTTGTCTACCCGAAGAACAATGAAGTTCCCAAAGAAATGGCTCCTGGCAGCCCTTGTGATTGCCGTGATTGTTGCGTTTGCATATATTACAGTGACTCCTAACCGCCTTCAACAGAAGATTGATTCTGATGTTGCGAAGGTCAATGCTCGTTTTACACCGAGCGAATCCATCGACCTGTCTATGGCCATGAAGATTCTGACGCATGACCCGCCTCAGATGATGAATCCTCCTGAGGAAGTTCCACCCCTCCTCTTGTTTCCTCCATCAGCCGAGGACCTTGCGAAGTTGTCTGGCGAATAAGTAATGAGCACATTCAAAAAGTGGTTACTGATCGTGATTGTGACCATCGCGTTACTCCACACCGTTGGTGGAGGTTTTGCTGATATGTTTGGGTCTCCTTTCTTTAGCCCCGCTCATGGGTGGAATGAGGGACTGATTTATATGTTACTAGCACTCGTGGTAGCTATCGCCGTAAAGTAGTGAGAGTATTCACAGTTCGATGAGTAGCACGGAGAGTCTCATTTTCAGCTTTCAATGTATCAACCTGATACTGCAATCTGCGGATCTCATCGCGAAGTGGTCCGGTCTCACGAGCGATCCTTCTCTGATCCTGCATCTCTGCCTCGTTGAGATGAAAGAGGATACCCTTAGTCATATCCTCTAAACTCTTAGTCATATCCCTGGCAACCTTAATTGTATCCTGAACTGCTGACATTTTTGTGTACTATCTATTTATTATGGAAAGTCATTTCCATTTTACCACATAATCTCCATTTCTTGTACACTCCAAAACTCCGAGGTATTATTAGGGAGCTGGCGACGAATAATATAGGGTAACTTCCTCTGCGCAATTTCCATCTTGGCAACCGTCCATAGAAACATGGGGTCGGATGTCTTGAGTCCCTTGAGATCCACTAACGGCTTTGCACCCTCTGCAAGCTGTTGAGCGCGTGTAGCAATCAGGGCGGTGTACTCATACTTTGTAAAGAACGGCTGTGTAATCCTCGGTTGCTTGACCATCTCTGCTACCTCCTTTCGAAACACAGGCTTGACTTCGGGGTGGAGATCCATACTTACTCTTGTGTTGAAGTTCTTTTATCCGTTTTAACTAAATGCCTGTCCTACCTGCTCAACCTTCAGATATTACGCGCCTTGCACGTGTTGCTGCAACATATGTGACAGATCCGGAGAAAAAGTCACGGACATTCGTGGCACCCGTGAAATACGACATTGGACCTATTGCTAAGGCAGAGTTCTTTGGACGTGGAAGTGTCCTTGCTGTTCCTGCATGGAAGTCGCCTGCATTTGCTGGTGGGCGTATTTTCCTCAAGTAATCACAAATGCCTACTCTATCGGCGTCCGACTATACGAACTTTATTAAGATCCAGGCGGCCTCCCAGTCGTATCGCAATGGCGCGATCCCAACGAAGATTCAGACAAGCGATCAGGTCGTCCCTACGCAGTCGATCCTGAACGCCCAACTACTTGCGAGCCAGGCCGCTGCAATTATAACACCGGGCAAAGCAACTGTGAGGGCCGTTAATGGTGTTGTGCAACGTGTTCGCCCTTTCGTTGGAGTCGGATATGTGAATAATCCCAAAAATTTGTCTACTACAAGTCGCTCTGGAACATTGAGTTCCGGAAAGACTCAGCAGTTGGGTGGTCTTCCTCTGACCGCTGCTAAATGGCCGGGTGTATATGCTCCAACACCTCAACTGGCTCGTATTGATACAAAGGTGACTGGTTAAGGACGCGTCCCAAAGTGGTCCTAAGGACCACGTGCCGACTGCTTCCAGGTAGCATCACACACTGCACACTGATACATCCAAACAACATTTTTGGCATCTAACTTGATGCCTACAATGTTGGACTCCTTACCCTTGGTAGGGCACGTAATGTTCGGACACTTCATGTTCGCGAACCGAGGCAGTGTCGGATCGTGCTTAAGATACGGGTTAATTGAGTACTGAATTGAGGTATCTTGCAGTAGATCGTGATCGTACACCACGGGCGTGTCCCTGGTAATCTGCTCCTCGTAAGGACACTGTCGGCACTTGAGAAAGGCTGACCCATCTCGCTCTTCGATGCTGTACATCATATTATCGCATTGGGTACAGAACTTCATTGTGTAGTTAGGTCTCCTTGTCTTTAAGGACTTCCATTTTTTATAAGGTGGCTCCGCGTTCAAAATGGAAAGTTTGCCACAAACTAATCGGCCCTATTTATCACAAGATGCCACTTACAAAACTTGACCTTTTCTTAAATGGTGACCCAGATTCCGCTAGCGATACAAAGAAGGCGGGATTTAAAGTAACAGACAAAAGTCCATTCAATCTGTGGTCATTTGACAACAGAGAAAAGTGGAATGTACCCGAAGATCACATGGATGAGTTTCGAAAACTCTATTGTGCAGATCTAAAGAATTCAGTTCCTAGATATCTCACTGAGAAGAATACCGTAGTAGGTCAGCTCCGTATTGATCTTGATATTAAGTTTGACGGACGAGTTGATGAACATAAGCACACTCAGGATCAGATTCTCAAATTCATTCAGATCTACATGGCAGAGATCAAGAAGTATCTTGTCATCAATGAGAATGTTGAAATTTATGTTCTTGAGAAAGACAGCCCAACTTTTGATCAGGTAAAGAAGATCTCTAGTTCTGGTGTTCATATTCAAGTCCCGGCTCTAAAGACTCGCGCCGGTGTTGAACAGGCTACACGTAGGTCTATTCTACACCAACGTAAGATGGAGGAGTGTTTTGAGGGACTTGAGTTTCGCGGAACGTGGGATGATGTCTATGATAAGCAGCCATTGACACATACGAATAACTGGACCATTCTTGGGTCGAAGAAGAAGGACGGCATGCCCTATCAGATCCGCTACATCGTGGACTGGGACTACGAGACTGGTGAGGTTAGCACGGAAGACTATGTGCCCGTTCCGATCACGCCGGATCTGATGAAGCTATTGTCGGTCCGCTCTCCGTCGAGCGATGAGTCTCCTATGACCGAGTTTGGCCAGCAGAACATTCATGTTCAGGCTGAGCGTGAGGTTGTTCGGATCTCCGGTGGCCGTGCTACATCTGCGGGTCGTGGTCGTCAGGCTACTCGTGGTGAAGAAGCCCCGTCTCGCGGAAGCTCTCCTGGTCGCAACTATGTTCCTCCTCTGACTGAAGCGATGCTGAAGTACTATGAGAGCCATATGAACAACCTTGCAGAATTCCGCTACACCTCGTATCCTGACTGGATCAATGTCGGACAGTGCCTGAAGAACATCCACCCAGATCTGGTTGACCTCTGGTTTGACTTCAGCTCTAAGATTGGCGACACGTATAATCAGCGAGAGGCCCTGAACAAGTGGAACTCATTTGGGTTCCGAACGGACGGTCCGAAACTGAGTGTCAATTCCCTGCGTAACTGGTCGCGAACGGACAACCTTACTGGGTTTCTTGAGGCCGAGAAGCTGAATATTGATCGCCTAATCGAGGAATCGGCGCTAACAGCTACAGAGAATGATGTGGCCCACGTAGTCTCTGCAATGTTTGGAGACGAGTTCAAGTGCGCTCGTTATGGAACTAACTGCTGGTACCAGTTTGTTGGCAACGGATGGCGCGAGACCGACGGAGGAATTGCTCTGAGGTGCCGTCTGTCACAGGATGTCTCCAAGATCTACCTTGAGAAGGAGATGGCTGAGTTTGTCACCATCCGAAACCTGGGAACGTGTGAGCACAAGCAACCCGACCCCGAGTGCCCTGTCTGTAATGCAGAGAGCCGTAAGAAGTCGTTCTCTAATATGCGACTGAAGCTCAAGAAGACGAACTTCAAGTCTGACGTGATGAAGGAGTGCCGTGAGCTCTTCTTGGACGAGACCTTTGCGAACAAGCTGGATGAGAACAAGAACCTGATCGGTTTCAACAATGGTGTGTTTGACACGATGACGATGGAGTTCCGCCAGGGACAGCCGGAGGATTACATCAGCTTCTCCACGAAGCTCGATTATGACCCGAACAAGCCTCACACGGCCTTCGAGTGCTGGTCAGAGATTGACAAGTTCATGCGCGAGGTTCTTCCAGATCAGACCGTTCGCAACTACTTTGTACATCACCTGAGCACGTGCCTGTCTGGCGGAAACGAGGCTCAGAAGTTCCACATCCTGACTGGCTCTGGATCCAACGGCAAGTCTATGTTGATGAACCTGATGTCTACTGCGATGGGAGATTACACGTGCAAGGCCCCGATCTCACTGCTGACTCAGGGACGCAACAAGTCTGCAGCAGCTGCGCCCGAGCTGGTCCGTATGAAGGGTCGCCGTTTCGTGACCATGCAGGAGCCTGACGAGGAGGTGCCCCTGAACACAGGTCTGATGAAGGAGCTGGCTTCTTGCGAGAAGATCACATGCCGTGATCTGTACCAGGGCTCGAAGCAGATGATTGACTTCGACATCCAGGCTAGGTTCCATCTGGCCTGCAATGAGAAGCCGAAGATCAATGCTACTGACGGAGGTACATGGCGCCGTCTCTGTGTTGTGGGCTTTACGAGCAAGTTCGTGGCTGACCCGAAGCTCCCAAACGAGAAGCCGATTGATGAGTCGCTCGTGGCAAAGATGGTAAGCACTGAGTGGGCAACGTGCTTTCTGTCTTACCTGATCGCGGTATATAAGGAGGGTAACGGCTGGCGTAAGATCGTGCCACCTACAAAGGTGATGGAATACACCAATGAATATCAGGAGGAGTCGGACGTGATCGCCCGTTTCATCCGTGAGTTTGTTCATCCACTCCAACCTGGAGTTGAGCCTGAGAATGTGACCACAGGTCAGATGAACCGACAGTTGAAGGAATGGAAGCAAAATAATGAAATATTTAAGGGGTCTCCCGCCGAACTAAAGAAGCGTATGGAGACTGTTTATGGAAAGCATCCACCTACCGGATGGACTTCCTTCCGGTTCGGGCCCGCCTAGCCTGGTAGCGCTTAGAGCCCTTGCGACCACGGTAGGTCTTGCGACGACGAGCGCCATATGCGGGTGTCGGTGCAGGTACTGAACTCACAGGCTCAGGGGTAGCAGGAGTAGATGAAAACCAAGTGCGAGGATCCCAACCCATTTTAATAAAATCACGTTATTTTTTAATGAACGGCAAGTTGAATATCATTCTAGACATCGACAACACCTTACTCGAGTACATGGTCAAGGATGCCCCTTGGAAGGAACTCCCTGAAGAGGAGAAGAAGAAATATGATTTTTATCAGGGGTTTGTTCTGCGCCCCGAGCTGTGGGATTTTATGGCGTGGATGAAGAAGCTTGCAAAGACCGTGAATTTATGGACACTGTCTGATCGCGACTATGCAAATTGGGTGAAGGAGATCATTGAGGAGAGGATGGGTGAGGGATTTATTACACACGTATGGTGTGATGAAGATGATGAACAGGCGCAGGCGCATGCAAATCCTGCTAAGAAG
>Ga0209191_1002231_pt1 | contig 12215 bp, 17 predicted proteins | sample S_130626_EF_Meta_FD_187320 | JGI IMG/M metagenome (GOLD analysis project Ga0209191, IMG submission 187320) | Freshwater microbial communities from Lake Simoncouche, Canada to study carbon cycling - S_130626_EF_MetaG (SPAdes) (version 2) | ecosystem: Environmental > Aquatic > Freshwater > Lake ... | reverse complement strand
CAATCACATAGGCTTGGTCTGGTACTGGTCCGACATAAATTTGAGATTGACCATAAATGCTAAAGCAAATAGGTCGCTGAACATTGTTCTGCCAATAACGCAATTGAGCATTAAAGTCAGTCCAAGGTAAATACCGTAATGGGATTCTTGAATTTCCCCAGTACAAATTGATATTTAAAATATCTAGAGTCAACAATCCTGATGGCAGGGAAGCGTAGTTTATAACCTCACAAGGTGCAGCATACTGCAAAGTAGCTGTGCCATCTGTAAAAGTTGTTGTTGGTGGGTATATGTAAGTTGCTGATGGATAGGGAGGCGCTGTCGAGCCAAGCACACCACCGCTTACAACTTTATAAATATAAATATTAGAGAAAACATAGTCATTGGTAGCTACGGTTAATCCGCTAGACCAAATGACTGGGTTTGCTCCTCCTGATACGGGAGTGCAAGGAGTTTGCGATACTTGAACAGTTCTCAGACACCCTGTGTCGCGCACGACACGCTCACGCGCACTATTGATGTAGCCTATTAGCTGGTCATTAGTGTAGAAGTTAGCTTGCGCGTCATGCAGCAAATATCTAACTTGCGTGATATAGCCTTGGAGTGTCTGAGCCATGCGTTATCCATCGTGTTGTTCGTTGACTTTTCCCCCGACCCGTTTTACAGGAAGGGGTACTCGCTCAACCACCGGGGATAACAAGTGGCTTTTCACAGGCGGTCTGTCAGAGATTTCAAATTTAGACAAGATTTTCAAACCTTCAGGAATGTCATTTCTTGTTTGAATTAGCGACAACCTCGCCATGTAATTTTCTTTATTTGGGTCACCATGACCAAATATGTGACAAACGGCATCTTCTGGAGCTTCCACCGTTTCCCCCACAGGGAAGGTATACGGTTTAAACTCGTAGTTAAATGTTATGGGTTTTTCCCATCTGTTCGTCACATATAAGGTTTGCATGATTTAGAAGCTCACTACATCGCCCCAAACGATAATATCAACTGTATTGGCATTACTCGCAACAGTATTGATATTGACGTAGAGGCATGAGGTTACGTTTCCTGAAACAACTTTTGTGTTGTATGGAGATGCAATGTTGATGTCTTGGTACTGACCAACAGCATTTACGCTTGATAAAACCGTGTTAGCAGTAACCAAGTTTAAGCCATCACCAGTAGCCGAGATTGACACGTTAGCAGACGCTACCGAACCAGAAGGGTTTTGTACGGTAATTCTCCGTATGATAACCCCTCCAGAATTGGCTGTAGCCCCGCTAGCAGTCAGACCACCACTAAGAAGTGGTAGGTCAATTCCAGTAGTAACACCATTACCAGATGTATTTAGCGTGGTTGCCTTGATGATTGCAAGCCGACCACTACTAAAACTATCTAAGTTTAGGCTGCCAACTGCATTGGGATTAGCCATGTTGACTCCTTAACTTGTGTAAGTGCTACCAACAGCTTGACCACCATTCGTAGAAAACAGAGTAATAGTGGGAGTACCACTCAACACGTTTGCACGGACGTTAGTACCGTCAGCAATGAATGTACCGCCAGTATTGTTTGCAACAATGACTTGGTAACTAGCATTGCTAATGTTGCCCGTAGTGTTGGTATTCAATTCAATCGTTACGTTAGCCGTAGGAGGAATGACATAAATACCAGCAGGGAGAGTAACAGTTGCATTACCAGCCGCGTATGTTAAATAATACGCGCCCGCAGCATTGGTGGACGTACCGGATAGGATGATTTTGTTTGATGCTAATGACATGGTTTATTGCTCCTTATAGTGACAAAGAGTTGTAACCGGACACGACTGCCATTGACTTCGGTTTGGTCGAAACCATTTCCGCAATCATCAGCACAGCACCAACATAACCAATTTGCCAGTTCGGGAGTGTGGACTCGAATCCTGTAAACACAAACGAACCTTGCTCATGGACATAGAGCGAGAGATAGTTAGTGTTCAGGAAGTACACAGTACCTTCTGGACAGTATGGGTCTGGGTAGATTGGAACACCAGCAACCATCAAAGCGCGGAAAGCAGCTTGAGGACCGTTAGCATCACCATCAAAACCGCCACCGGGTGTGATTACATATTGTTCTTGACCAACAAAGTCTTGAGCAAGTAATGTCCAAGTACCAAATCCGCAAACACCAAAAGAAGGTACTTCAGCACCGTTCTTCACAGTACCAGAGATGTACTGCAAGATGTTTTGACGAGTTGGGTTGACGTTACCGGCTGAGTAAGCCTTTGACTGCCACCAAGTGTATGCAGAACGGCTGATGTTGCCATAAGTGCCAGAGGCAGAAACGGCAGCAGGGAGTCCTGTGAATTGTTGCGTGTTAGTGCTGTTGGTGTACAAGGCTGTAGCCATTGCATCCATCATCACGTTTGTCGCATCGTTCATCCGAGCTTCAATCAATGGAATGATTGCAGCGTCTTGCTGAACAGCGCCTTCCATACCGAGGAACGGTACAGGGGCAATCATCAGCTTCAGGTCAAATTCAGCATTGAAAGCACCTTGCTGGACTGAAGGCTGGTTGAATGAACCAGAGTAGTCAGACCATTGAGCGTTAACAAACTGAGCGCCCTGAACGGGAACGGTTACAGATGAAACACCACCAGAAGCAGTTTGACTGTTTGCAATCAAAGCCGCCATCAAGGGCGTAGAGTTATAAAGTTGTACGACCAGCTTCGGGATAAACGCACGCCGTGTAACGTAAGTTAACTCGGTGTACTGTGTACTACCCGTTGCTGGAACGATACCGCCACCTATAGGCATAGTTATCTCCTAGAAAAAAAATCCCCTGCTTACAAACCAATGGGTCGTGGATTTCTCCGCAACTCATTGAGCGCTTTCGAGGCTTCATCCCGTGCTGCCATTACTGGGTTCTTGTAGTATTTACCTAAGTCAAACTTAGCAACTGCACTTGGGTTGTAGCCAGTCGGTGTGGGTACAGCAGACTGTTTCATCCAGTCCCAGTATTCCGCAGCCGATTCGTGATTGGTAATGCCCTTGTCAAGCATTATTTTTTCAACTTGTTCTATTTCGCTTTCGTCACGAATTAAGCCTTTTTTAATCAAACTCATTCTGCGTTTGTTAAGGTCGGCAACAGCGTCATCTTCACGCTTCTGTGATTTCATCTGCTCAAGTTCTTGATAAACTTTTGAGACAGCAGAAGATGTGTGGTCTTCAATATCTAACTCAGGAATTACTAGACCGGGCTTGACTTTACGGGTCAGGCGCAGAATTTCTTTCCGAGTCTCAGGATTGTCCGACAACTCACGCATTAACAACGCCATTTGGTCGCGTTGCTCAAAACTCATGTCTTCTAAACTCATAGTTATCCCCTAACGAAATTAAATTACTTTTTTACCGTCACCGGGCTTTTGAACTTGCATCTTGTTCTTAGGTCCAGTAGCGTTTGCACCGTCCAAGCCACCAAATTGCGAGTAGCGAGGAGTGTTAGTTACAACACCATTTTGTTGGTTGTTGTCTGTAGGTCTGCGTGGGTTATTAGCACCACGGGGTTTGAACAAATCCATGATTTTTCCTTACATTGGAGTTGGTTGAGGAGAAGCACCGCCTCCACCAGCACCCGGCATTGACATGGGGCTAGGGGCTGCGCCCGGCATTGGCGGTAGGTTTGGAACAGCCGGGGCTTGAGACATTGCACGACCTTCTGGTGTAGCACCACCAGCTTGAGGCAAGTTTTGTAGCATCTGAATAATCTCAGACTGCTGTAATTCACCAGTTTGTTGTTTCTTCGGTCCTAAGAGTCCCGTGAGAGCGCGTATAGCAGCTAGGGCTTTTTGACCTTCGATAGATTCGCTACCGAGGCTTGGCAAGGCTTGTTCAATTAAATCCATTGCCATGCTGATGTTGACCATTGCGCCTTCTTTGTTTCCCATCTTGGGTTCAGGCGTAGACATTGGGGAAGACATTGGTGGCGTAGACGCATCAGACATTCCCGCTTCAGGAGTCATTGCAGGGGGAGTTGTCCCTGCTCCACCTTGCTGTGAGCGAATCAAGTCCATCATCTTTGCATCGGTTGCCATAAACATCCTCTATCTGTTCAACAGTCGCGATTAAATCAGACTATTGTAATTTGTCAAGTGGGGAGCAAGTTTGGATTCCAGCCCCCCAAAGGAATATGAACGGTCAAACCGTGCAATCAACAGGGGTTGCCCCCCGTTAATTACTTGCGGCTCTTACGACCTTTACGAGCTTTACGCATAGTCTTCTCCAAAGTTGAAGGCAGCGACCTTTTCAGTAGGGAAGGAAGCCACACCCTTTTCCCTTTCGGGGAAACTGTTTAACGACAGGCTTTACGACCGCGCTTTGATTTTTTTCCGTACATCATGTACTCCTTTAAGTTCGGCTAATCTGGCGCATTGAGCGCATGGCTTTTGCAGCCGGGTTAACTCTAACATCAACATTTTTGTATTGCAACTGACCACCAGCGCCAGATTTTTCTGCGCGTCCAAGCTCTCCCGTAGTCACACGGGGTTGGTCTGCCTTTGGAGTTAGTTGCATTGAGGTTGCCATTACATTGCCTTCAAGTCTGGTTTCTCCCGCTTGGGAGGTTCTTGCTGTTGAGGTTGCGCTTCTTGTTTAGCTTCCTTCTTCTTCAACTTGTCTTTGAGCAATTGTTTCATTGGTGGCTCAAGTAAGTCAAGCAAGGATTCTGTGTCAATAGCTTTGGCTTTAAACAAGTTAAATGCCAACTGGCGCAAGTCTTCCGTAAAGATTGGCGAGTTAGAGTGGGCATCTACTTTGACCACATAGTCTTTGGTGAACTGCTCGGAAATAAATGCGTGACCTTCTTCGTCTTTGAAGTGCGTCTTGTCATACGCTTGCATCAATTTTAGGTATAGCGTAGCCACCTTTTCTAGCGAATCTTCCACAATTAGGGCGCGTTTCTTGGCTCTGCTAGACCCTAAACGGGCTAATTGGGATGCGTGACCAGAAGAACGAACACCAGATTCGCCTTTGCCTTGCAATACAGAAGAGATGCCAGAGGCTTCTGAGAACATGGCATCCACCTCATGTATCACCTCAAAGAGAGATGACGGCATATCAGGGGCTAATCGTTCAGCCTTGGCGTTAGGCATATCGCTTGCCAGTAGTCCACCAGCACGATTCAAGGCAAAGTTCTTCTCATCCAAGATGCCAGTAAAGCCTGTGAGGGCTGTTGGCGGGTTAACTTGCTTAGAGAGCAAGTCAAGAATCTCAGTCATGCGGTTATTGCGTAACTGCTGCAAGAATACTAGGCGTTGTACTTCTGACTGTCCCCAGTAATAGTCATACTGAGGATTCGGGCATATCTGCACAAAAGGCAGCTCGCCCTTAAGGAACATAGATGCACCGGGTCTGTCATAGATAAAGATGTCAGGGTCAGCCATCGTGACGCATTGATAGTCTTCAATATCATCATTCCACACCCACAGTTCGTGCATCTTGACTGTCTCTTCAGCTACACGCGCTTTATAGCGGTTCATGCCTGAGAGGTCTAGGTTTACGTTGCCATAGATAGTGGGGTTTGACTGCGACATGATGATGCGGTCAACGCCTTCGGGCAAGTCTTCAGTCTTGGTGTGTACGCTAGTGGTGATGCGCTTGACGATTGACTCGCGCTTGGGATGGGAATACAACCGGTTGTAAAGCTCAGACTTGGTAATGTAGTAAGTTTGAACGATGGCTTCTTGCCGGTCTGTATGAGGAGTGTCTTCACGCAACACGCCAATGCTGGCTGGCTCGACCATGTAGGGGTGGATGCCATTGTTGTAGACAAGTTTGATAAACGTAGAGTTAAAGCACAGCGCCCAAGTTAGGGCTGAACTAAACACTTGGTCTGCATTAGAGTTAAGCCACTCGTCATTGAGCGCAAGCGTCAAGCGAGGAATCTTAATGTGTTCTTGGTCTGGGACAGAAGCCCCGACATTAATGGAAAACCGTGTCGTTTCTGCTGAGTAGAGGAACGATGTTAGTTGGTCAATGTGGGGATAGATTTTGTTGAAGATGGTTGGGGACTCATCAGGACCAGAACCAAAGAGAAAGAAAGAACGCAGAGAAGCGTAGTCACCTTTGCGCTCTTGCAAGGACACCATGCACTTTTCAATCAAGTCACGGTAGAACTGTTCTCTAAGAATTTCGTTGGATGGAATCCGCATTATTTCTTCAGACTTAGGTTTTCATGGTCGGCAGTATAACTAGCCATCTTAGGTCCAGTCAAATTGCCAGCATCTTTCGGGTTGAATGATACTGCTTCATCACGAACTGGTCTAATCGAGTTGCCCGATAGTAACCCTTTCATGCTAAAGCGGCTATCTCCACCCCAAATAGCAGCGTCCCTTGGTTGTGGCTCTCTTGGGCGCTCGGCAGCAATCTTGGCTTCTTTCTCAAGCTGGCGCTTAGAAGTCTTATTCTTCCGAGTAAAAAATCCTGATTGGTTCTCGCCCTCGCGGGTTGACTTGACATCAGTCATATCAAATTCCATAGCCAGTTGTTTGACGTTTTTGTCGTTCTTCTTGGTTGTGTCCGAGATAAGCCCCGGAGCTTGCAAGAAAACTACATAGACTTCTTCTGAACAGTTCTTCATTGGGCATTTAGCCTCAAGGCTCTCAAAGTACCCGTGTTTGTCGCATTTATAGTCTTTTAGCACAGCCATTGCTATCCCCTTTCAAGTGCTTCATCTAAGGTCTGACCTGAGTAATCACCGCGATTAGCCACTCCTACCTTAATCTTTATTTCCCCATTGACTAGGTGTAATCCCGTTGTACGGGCTAGTCGGGGCTTTGGTTCGCGTCTGTATTCAACAAACCGTGTCTTGTCTCTGTTTTGCATGACGGCTACTTCGCCTTTTAGCCATGATTGATAGCCTTTGTTGACCCGTATCTGCATATATTCGGTCAGAGTGCGTGTGCGGTAAAAGAAGACATCAAGCAAATGGTCTTTGTCAACCCCACAAAGTTCGGCAAAGAGCCTGATAGATATGCCCCTGTTTTGGTCTTTAATAAAGCGTTTTATGACTCTGAGAAGTTCACGCTTGGGTAAGACATTACTGACCATATACGCCAATCCTCTTAAGGTAGTCTGAGACATTGCGCCCAACAGCCACTTCTTCAGGAGTCTTGTCTTCTAAAGCTCTAGAGACTTGTCTGCTAATCTTCATGCTGATGAGGCGAGGTTGTAGTTGCTCGGCATAGGCAGCAGCCGCCAGAGCAGAAGCAATAACCCTATCGTCCTTGTTGCGACCTGAAGCGGCAATACTGCCGCCTTCTCTGGTAATGGTTTTCATCTCTTCTAGGGTGTCCATGTCGTAGACAGCCATCATTCCGCGCTCAAAGTAATCTTTCATGTAAGACAACATACGCTCTTTGGTTTGCACGGTTGTCAGCCAACCGATAGAGTTAGACATTCCCCCCATCGTGTCGTTTCTGCGCCAGATGTAGTTGGACATCGAACCGTAGACATCCATCAGTTGCCGACCAATCTCGCCAGCCATAGCAGCAGCTTGGCGTTTCAGGTTCTTGAGTTCATTGATGACCGCTTGCCCCGGTCCATTGACTTCTAGGTTAAGGGTTGAGTTTTTGTATGCGCCAGCGAGGTGGGCTATGACCCAAGCAAATTGGTAGGTGTTGAGTTCTGAAGTGGCAAAGGCAGCGACTTGTTCCATGCCGTCCGAGTAGCAACGGTATACCTGAATACAGAATCGGTCAGCCCAATCGGATGAACCGTAGGCAGGGTCAGCGCCAATGACGTAGAAGGCGGTGTCTACGGGTTCTTCCCATACCTTTAGGGTACACAAGCGCTCGGTTGACTTAACTACTTGGGTGTCTTGGAAGTTTGCCCCAAAAACGTAGCGGTAACAATCAAAGGAAAGTTTTTTAGAAATCTTGGCGGCATCTGTGCAACGTGCTATGGAGAAGAAGCTAGTGCCGGTCATCACAAAGGCATAATCCTCTGTGGGTGGGAACTCTTGGTACATCAGAGATTCGTCTTTGATACCTTCAAGCATCTTCCAGCGCCACCAAGCCATTTGTCTTGAGTTGACTTCAAAGTTGTAGAGCTTCTTAATGTCCCGTGTCCACTCTTTCTCTTCGGTGGTGAGTTTGCCGTCCCAGTAAACCTTGTAGATGTCTGAGTCTGGGTCAGCAGAGTAGAACTCATTGCGCCACCAGCCACAAAAAATAGCCTTCTGGGTTCTCGCCCGTTTAGCAGTAACGTACATCTCATGGAACATATTGAAGCCACGGGCAGTAGATTCAAAAATGTAGAGTCTCTCAGGGTTTGTCTCAGCAAGAGAAGCTAGTAGGGAAGCCAGACCTTCCTCGTCACCCCAAGAAGATGTTTCTGTGCCGTGAAGAAATGTGATGCCTTTACCGCGTCCGAGAGAACCCTTGGCTCTAAGTCCCGCGACTTGGTAGAAGATGCGGCTTCTGTTTTTGAGAGACAGAGAGTTTCTGTTGTGGGCAAGCATGGGGATTTTGTACTCTTTTGGGAGTCCATCCATGTATGCACCGAGTGTTCCTCTGAACATATCTCGGTTTTCTTCGGTGTCTGTAACAAGTGTGCCTCCAAGCCCTGCGTTAGTGAAATGCCAATAAAGGTCAAGGGCAAGTGAAATAGTGGTGATACCTAGTTGCCGCCCTTTAAGGATGACAAAGAAATGGATACCGTTAGCCAAGCCAGAGTTAATCTCTTCCATGACATAGGTCTGTGTCCCAAGGAGTTGGTCCATGTTCCTAAGACCTTGCTCCTTAGTCTCAATTTTAAGTTGAGCGCAGAACTTGTAGAACTGCTGAAGGTTAAATTTCATTGGGTAACCCAAGGCAGTTTGCCGTTGTACTTCTCAAGCATCAATTTGTTACCCGCTTCAAAGAACGCTTTGTTAGAAGATGTCTCATTGCCACCAAGACGAAAACAGTTGGTGTGTTGACCAGAGGAAGCAAAGTTCGGATAGAACCGTTTGGCAGCGTCATAGAACACCCTATCAGGACCAAATCCTCTATGGTTGTAGGCATTGGCTAAGTTGCAGTAAGCCGGTGTTCTCATGGCTATTGAGCCAGTAGGGGCAAACCCTAGTCCTGTGTTGTATGAGGGGTGAAGTTCGCCAAGACATTCACACACATCGTCAAACAAGAAGTTGGCATCCCTGTCGTAGACCGACATCAGGCTATATGCCCAGTCTTTTCCATCCTCGATGATGCTCATCAAGGATTCGACATGGTTAGGCTTGAACCAATCATCGTCTGGCAACATGAACAGCACATCCTCGTTGACCAGATATGGCGCAGCAGCAAAGAGTCTTCTGCCTTCTAGCCCAAGTCCTCCGATACGCCCATCCCAAAAGGATACAGAGCGTTTGTCAGAACAGTATCTTTTACGCATGGCAAGGTAGTCGTTAAAAGACACGATAGCGTCTGTAACGATATGGTGCATGGCAACTGGGTAGGTTTGTGCCTCAATACTCTCAACGCACTTTTCTAGCTCCTCTCTTCCAGAGGTTACCGTTACCACGGCTGCTGTTAATGTCATTTGTATCCCCTAGTTCCCAATGAATGATGTCCCCGGCAGCCGACTTGTTCCTTGCAACATTAAGTAGCTCCTTCACAGTTATGGGCGAATACTGCGATTTCCACCTATCGACTAAGGCAATCTTGCTCTTCTTAGTCCTGCAAGCCAAGGCTGCCTTAATCTCCCCTTGAAGCCACCTTCTACTGTCCAATAACTGCTGTTCAATGGATAGGTTCGTATTGCTCAAGTTGCGCCCGTACCTTCTCCATCTCCTCTTGTGCCATTAGCATCAGACGAGAAGACTCAGTATGCACACGCATCAGCTCATGGAATAGTTCAGCATGGCTCATGGCATACACACGCTCCATGTAAGCCTTCTTCATGTCTTCAGCAGCCATAGGCATCATCATGTTATGACCGTTTACTAAGCCGTTCTCCATACCCTTACTCCTTCCTTCTCGCATCTAGCGATGAATTTACGTTCTAACTTCTTCCCTGTGCGGTAGTTGTTGTTACACACCACTTGTAACTTCCCACCGTCAACAAAGAAACTGTCCCCAACCTCCATCACCTTGTACGGATACCGCCGCTTATCAGGTGGCACAGGCACATCTTTACTTACTTCCATGCTAATCATTTGCATCCCCCTATCCATGTTGGGCAGTATAGACAAAAAAAAGCCCCACCACAAGGGCAGGGCATAAGTTCCATCAAAGGAATGACAACTGACACGGCTGGAGACTGATTTCTCTTTATGTTCCACGGACGTCTCGTGTACGTCAATCTCCATGCGTGTAAACCAAGCATACCAGAAAACACATATTTTTTTTGGTGGAGGAAGCGAATGGGGCACACACCAAACGAGTCCCAAACCCAATCGATGGACACGCGAGGATGTGGCGCAGCTAGTGAGTACTTACCAACCCAATCCCCATTCCAACCAGTTAGTGGAGACTAACTTACCGGGTTAGTGAGTGTTCACTCACATACACAAACCCCTTTTGCCATCGGGCGGACAGTAGACAATTGTCCCCCAAACCCTGTTTCATTTACATTGTCATTATGTAGATACTTAGTAGACAATTTATAACATATATTGATAGTTGATAGATAATATATATAGACTATTATCTACACACTATATACTATATATATATATATATGTAGATACATATCATAGTTATCTACACAACATAGTTGTGTTGATAACATACTATGAACATATGAAGACAACTACACATCATATTTTTCTTCATAACATATTTATCTTCATATGTATCTACATAGTGCAGCAACTTCTGTGGATAACTCTAACTTATCCACATTATCCACAGTATGCACTATTATAGAGATTATATGCACCAATGTAGAGTATGATGATTATCTATTGCACTATGTTAGTGCTATGCTTTTTTGTAAGTTGTTGATTTATATGGGCTTCAATACTGGCATGGTTTTGGCATACTAATATATTGTGGAGAGTAACCTCTCTGCACTTCCTAACAGTTATCAACAAGGGGTTTATATGAAAATGAAGTATTACGGAAATGGTCATGCCACATTCGAGAGATTGACTCCATCAGGAATGTATCTCGTTCAGTTGTACAAGGGTAGCGAATTGGCGGACAAGATGCGTTGTGATACCTATAAAGGCGCAATGGAGTACTTCAAAGCTTTTGCCAAGATAGCAAGGAACTATTGATAGTCTAGCGGGTAGACCCTTGCCAAGGGGTCTATTCGATGCACTAACGCATCATTTCCTAACTACCAAGGGGTAACCTATGACAGACACAGATTTAGACTTAAATGCAGACACTATTGATGTGAGAGACATCATTGCGCGATATGAACAATTGCAGCAATCTTTGCCAATATCAGGCGATGTTGAAGAATTTGAGCAATTGGGAGACATTCTTGAGGAGCTGAAGGGTCAAGGGGGCGATGAGCAATGGAGGGGCGATTGGTATCCTGTCACCCTCATCTCTGAGGTCTACTTTATTGAGTATGCCCAAGAGTTATGTCAAGACATTGGCGCAATTCCTGATGACTTCCCCTCATATATCGAGATTGATTGGGAAGTAACTGCTCGCAATATTCAGATGGATTACACAGAAGTGGAGATTGATGGGACAACCTACTACTTCCGATAGGGTCTGACCTGATGCCCCTCCATTCGGGGGCATTGGGGCATATCTTTGCCATTCCTAACTTTGGAGATACTTATGAGAATTAAACCTTTAAGCGTTGAATATCACCGCAATGGTGTCTGTGGTGAGCCTTTCCATTGCGTCATTTTTGACATGACAGAAGATGGAAAAACCAACAGGATGCTTGCTGTTAGGTTCGCAGATGATGAGGGAGAGGGCTTCCAAAACCCACGCATCGCAGTCTTTGATGTTGCGCTGCTTTACGAATCTAACATTGAATTCGGGTCTAACTCGTTTAGAGGTGACCACTTTGTTGATGACATCGACAAGGCAATTGTTGCCAAACGAGAAGAAAGAAGAAAAGCTTACGCTTAAGACCATAGCGTGTAGCGCATCCGATGGGTGCGTTATGCGATATGCGTTTGCATATCAATTCCTAACTTTTTAAGGGGTAATTTATGGAAGAGTGGAAAGACTATTCAGCCACGATTAAATCGTGCGCCATTGCGTTCTTGTGCGTTTGTGAGTTTCGCATGGCTAAAGAAGA
>Ga0209191_1002229_pt1 | contig 12218 bp, 12 predicted proteins | sample S_130626_EF_Meta_FD_187320 | JGI IMG/M metagenome (GOLD analysis project Ga0209191, IMG submission 187320) | Freshwater microbial communities from Lake Simoncouche, Canada to study carbon cycling - S_130626_EF_MetaG (SPAdes) (version 2) | ecosystem: Environmental > Aquatic > Freshwater > Lake ... | reverse complement strand
TTTTATTGGTATATACTTACGGAATTACGGAATGTTTATTTCCTAACTTTTGGTTTGGAAATAGAAAATATATAAAAGTCAATTTGAAAATGAAAGTTAGGAAATAAACATTCCGTAATTCCGTAAGTATATACGAAGGAATAAACCATATTTCTGGAATGATTTTATAAGTATATACGAAGGAATAAAACATATTTCTGGAATGATTTTATTGGTATATACTTACGGAATTACGGAATGTTTATTTCCTAACTTTCATTTTCAAATTGACTTTTATATATTTTCTATTTCCAAACCAAAAGTTAGGAAATAAACATTCCGTAATTCCGTAAGTATATACGAAGGGATAAAACATATTTCTTCCATTTAACAAATTAAATAATTAAATTAAATTATTAAATCTATTCATCTTTCCCTATAAATTTGTAACCCTGTAACCAATGATTCCCACTATTTTTATAAAATCCAATTCCATCTTTACCTTGACGGTTTCCATATTTCTCTGTTATATAATCAATCATATTTTTCTGCTTAATATGTGAGTTCGCATTTACACTCCAAAATGCTTTTAGTAAGTCTTCCTTGATATTTAATTTCGCAGTAGGATTTACTTCATCTAATTCAACATTTGCATCAAACCACTTCCCCAAAATATCACTTTCTTTAAAATATTTTTGTTTTTCCTGTTTTACTGAAAGTGGTTCTTTAAGTCCATTCTTCTTATAATTTTTGTAATTTTCTAATAATAACCTGATAAAAGCAAGTCTCATTTCTGGGTCTTCCATCATATCCTTCACTGTATTGTCTCGTTTTCTATAAATCTCTGGATTTTCATCTAATAAATTCTGATCATCTACAAAGGAAAAGGGAAATGGAATAATAACTACTCTTTCTCTCAATGAAATATTTTCTTCTTTTTCAATTCCTACAATCATCGGCATTAAATTAGTTTGAATTAAGATGTGACCCATAACAAACTTAATCTGGTCTTTCTGGTGTGGTTGTCTTGCGGTCATTTGGTCACCACCGGTCGCCGTTTTAAATTTTTGAGTTAAAAATCTCTGTGCTTTATTTGGATCAAGATTATCTTCTCCTACTTCGCTCGTATTACAAACTCTTGCATATCTCAATTCAAATAAATTATTATTGGGTGAGTCTTCTCCTTTATCATAATTGGTGTAGAATCCTAATTTTAGTTCTCCAAAATAAGACCCCATAGCGTTCATCATAAATTTGGTCAATGTACCCTTTGAGTTACGACCTCTACCTAACCAAAAATACGCCTTTTCTTCTGGGTTTTCTTGTTTCAAAAAGGAAGACAATAAATTAAGTACATATTTTTCTAAATCTGGGTCTTCAAAAACCTTATGCAAGTAATCCTTTTTAAAACTTTCTTGTTTATCTTTATAGTCTTTTGTAGTGTCTCCATAAGAATATCCGCAAGTCCAACTTACATAATCTTCTGGATCTGATTCTACAAATTCTCCCAAATCTAAATTAAAAATGCAATCTTCAAATGCGAATAAGTGTTTTTTAGTGTTCCATTCAATTTTATCAACATATCTTTCTGTTTTTAATGCTTCCAATATCATATTTCTTTGTGCTACGTTATCCAATGAAGAAATAGAAGATAAAATACTTGCTTGTCTTTCTTGTGTGAAATGGTCTCTTACTTTCATAAATTCTCTCAAATATTCACTATACATTTCTGCGAAGTGTTCTTTTTTAATATCAGTGTTGTGAATTCCCAGTTCCTTCCAATAAGTCCCATTGAATATGTATCCGGTCATTTCTTTGGTTTTTCCAGTAAATACAATTTTGGATTTCTTCTTATCGCTCTTTACATCTTGTAGTAATTTCTTTTCAAGAGCAAGAGCAAAAGTATAGTGAGTTAATCTATTCCAATCAATACCCTTTTTATTAAAAACGCTGTTATACAATTTTTCGTTATCTTCCTTTGCCCACATCATCAACGACCCAATACCCAATGATTTGGACGAAGTCTTATCTTTCATCTTACAGCATTCTTCCCAGCATTTTTCATTTCCCATTTTATCATAAAAATCTCCTCTTTTTGAGATGGTGTCCCACATTTCTTTTCCATATACACCAAAAGAACAACACATAGCAAGAGTGAAGCGTTTCCACGAACCAGTTTTATAATCTCCTTTTCCGGATAATCGCTCTTTTGAGAAACAATCTTTAATTAATTTGAGTTGAATCAATCCTTTGCTAATATCTTCTGGAACGCCGTCTAAATTGGTCTGTTTTCCCTTTATAGCGATCTCTTTCAATGTTTTGGTGATTTTCTGCTTACTTTTTGGAATTTTAATTTCTTCTTCATTTTCTTCTGTATCCGCATCATTTTGATTCTCAATGGATTCTTCAAAAACTTCTTCTTCGGTTGTTACATCATCATCTTCGCTATCACTTTCAATTATAATCTTCTTTTGTTTATATTGTGCCTTTGCTTCCCATCTGGTTACTTCATTGGGGTTAAGTAAATTTTTAATATCAACCCAATTAAGAAGGGGAATATTTCCATTCCAGTTATAAACCTTTCCTCCTTTTTTTTCCCAAGTATGATTAATTAATAATTCTCCTGTGCAAAAATTAAGGTTATTAGTTCCATTTCTAAATTTATCTGTTTTTAATTTCTTTTCATCTAATCCAGAAATACGAAACCAATAATGAGGATTTTGTTTTGTTCTGGATAAAGTAAAAGGGCATTGTTTTAAAATTTCTGGTGTATCCTCAATATTCCACGTCCCCATTTTTCCAGTGGGAAATTCTTGTGAAGGGGTAACTTCTACGTTATCATCAATATCAACACAACACAATAACCCCTCAATATTTCTCATATTAACCTCAATGGAATTGGAATATGCAGGGTGAGTTGGTTTAAAAGTTTTATCTATTCCTTTATCATTTTTGTAGTGAATTGTCTCGCCATTCTGTATTTTCTTAAATTGTTCCAAATTTAAATCACTTTTGGAAGTATATGCTTTATCCGTATCAATATGATACCAACATCTCACTCCATTTTCGGTAAAAGTGGAAGCGATAAAATTAGAAATATCATTTGAAGGCATTTGGGAGTAGTCGGTTCTCATCATATCTATTATATACTTATATAACATAATAATTCTTTAAGTTCTTTTTTTATTCAATTTTTTTTAAATTAATAATAAATTAAATTCCTAAATGTTTTATTAAAAAATATAAATTTCTTAATAAAAGGGGGTTTTTCCTAAATATTTTTAAACAACCAATTTTTTTAATGCGTCCTTTCTTGGTTTATCTACGTTGTGATAATATTCTCTTCTTTTTCTTAATACTTCGGCGTATCTTTCCGGATCTGCTTTCACACGTTCATTATATCTTTTGCATTTCTCATTCATTTTATCACAGTTCTTTTGTTGATATGTTTTCACGCTTTTAAGGTGATTTTGATAGTGTCTTTCAGCGGGAGTTAAAATTAGTTCTGTTTCCATCTTATACTATATAAGTATATAATTATTTCTTTAAGTTAATTTTAATTCAATTTTTTTTAATTTATTAATAAAATCAACTAAAAATAATATCACGTTCTAAATTGATTCTCCAACAATAATAAAAGCAGTCAAAATTACAACTATTTTCTGCCTTTACCTTTTCACCATTAACAATTTTTTGGAATTGAATACGTTTTTTTGGAATAATAATTTGTATGGGGTCTTCTGCATCAAAAAACAATTTTCTAAAATATTGAGTGTTAATTTTTGAAGACGGCATTATGAGAATAAATGGTTTATTCAGTTCTTTTAATCTTCTTAATACTTCTGGAATCTTTGTAAAAGGTGGATTACTAACAACCACATCGCCTAAATTATTTTCAAAAAAATCAATATTTTGATGGATTACGTTAAATTCTAATTTTTTTAAATGAGACCCACTTTCTCCGTCTCCATAAAACGCTTCCCATATTAATTTATCTTTTGGAATAAATTGTTTGATATCACTCCAAGCACTAAAAGGAGTCATATAATCATCGTGATCTGAAAATGAATTACAGTTAAACATCGCCATTCTTATATATAAGTATGTTATTTTATTTTTATTATTTTTTTTAAATTATTAATAAATGATAAAAATCCCATTTTTTACTTATTATTATTTTATCATTTATGTCTTGAAAAGTATATTGCTTTATATTTGAAACATTTCCCGCTTGTATCCAAATTTTAAAAGGTATGATAAAATTTTTATTTTTGAAAGAATTAGATACTTCGTGAATATTTCCAGTTTTTTTATTATATATAACAGCGTGAGGGTGTCTTAATTTATCGCTTTTTCTTTCCACTATTGCGTGAATAATAGTAAAATCATCTCTATTATCCCATTTTTGATATAAAAATTCATATGTATCTTGTAAGCAAGTCATCAGTCTATATACTTATATATGTATAGTCTTTAAGTCATTTTTTAATTCAATTTTTTTTAATTTATTAATAAAATCTACTTATATATTATAAATGTTCAACGGGATTTACAATATCAACAACAAATATAAGGAAAAGTCTTATTGTGAGTACTTGACTGATGCAGATTTAAAACGAAAAAATTATATTGAGAATTTCTATAAACAACACCCTATTTTAAAAAAGGATTGTGCTATGGCGTATCAGATCTTACTTTGTAACAAGGATTTAACAGAAGAAGATAAAATAATATTTAATAAAAAGTTAGACGATATTCGCAAGGAAGAAGATGAAAAGATGCGAATACTTTATAGGGAATTTATGAAACGTGACCCAGTTGAAATTAACGTAGGCGGTTTAGAAAGAACAGATATGGAAGAGTACATTGAAAAAGACAAAGATATTTTTGGGGAAATAGATTTAACCGAAAAAAAATAACATCATATTATAAATGGATACATACACAGATATTAGGCAAATCATATTATCAAGCAATCACGGAATACCATTAAATTCAACGTTCAAATCAAATATGCTTTTCCCATTCCAGTCTATTTTAACAAATGACGACGATATAATACAGACTCAAATCAGTCTGGACAATGCGCAACTTCCAGTCTCGTTCTACACTGTGAATTACACAAACAATTTTTTAAATATTATCGCAAATGGATTCCCATATACATTAACGATTCCAGTAGGAAATTATAATTTTAATAGTTTATCCAGTAAAATGGAGACATTATTTAGTGCATTGACGATTCCAATGACGATTACAATAGATAAAGTAAGCGGAGTTATTACCTTTACAAAAACCGCAAGTCCAACTACGTTATCCTTTTCTGCATCATCTACGATTACTTCTATTTTAGGAGGATTATCAAATACAGCATATTCATTTAGCGCAAATGTATTAACGATGCCGTATCCAATGTCTCTTTTAGGAATTAAAAGATTGTCTATTGTTAGTAATTTATTACCAATCTATTCTTACAGTAGTTTAGGTGTAAATAATATTTTAGCAACGGTAGATGTTAATGCACCAAGTTTTAGTATCATAAATTTTCAAAATAGTACGCAGGTCAAACATATATTAAGAGAAAAAACAATTTCTAATGTGGATATTCAAATTTTAGATGAAAATGGGAATTTCGTTAATTTTAATTCAATAGATTGGTCAATTTGCATTTCCATAGAAATATTAAGGAAAATGAAAATTAATAATAATAATTTTAGCGATGTTTTAGCAAGTTTTAATAATCCAATTCCTGATCCACAAGCAGATTCTAATCTACAATCAGATCCTAATCCAGAACCAGAACCAGATCCAGAAGTGTCTAATGATACAAATTTAGATATTCCTATTTTTGAAACAGAAGAAGATACAGATTTAGCATTATTAAATCTATAAAAACCTAAAAATATTATATATCGTCATATTATATATATAATGTCTTCCGTTTTACCATCTTCCGTCAATTATTCAAGTGACCTCCAAAGTCTCCCACAGGGGTCTAAATGCTATACACAAACAATTAATCCAAATAACGGATCAACATTTTCCCAGAATCAAATAGTCAGTTTTGATTTTTTATCACGTGGATTTATTGATCCAGAATCAATTTATTTATCTTACTCGTACAGTATCACTTCGGCAGTTGGGGCGGAAATTCCCGGAACTCCATTTTATACATTTCTGCAAAGATCAGAGGTCCTCGCTGGATCAGTCATCATAGAAAGTATCAATGATTACGGGGTAGTTTGTAATGTACTCGTAAATACTACACTCGGGATTAGTGATAAATACGGCGCACAAAATGCATACGGATATTTAAATGAGACCGGAGTACCAACATTAGAATCTCTTGATGGAAGGACTTGTATTCTTAATGAAACAGGTTCTTTTTCTGGTGTTCTACCTAATATTTTATCATCGTGCGAGCGCCTTATTCCTGCCTTCGCCTGTCCCCAGTTGAGATTAAATTTGACTCTTTCCAGTCTTGCATCTACTTTTACCAGTGCAGTTACCCCTACTGCCTATACATTAAGCAATATGCAACTATCATATCGTATGATCGAGATTCCCAGCGCCCAAGCATATACGATGTCTCTTGATAGATTTTACATTAAATCAAATGGATTCACCAATTCATCTGTAACAGTTCCCTCCGGTACAAGTGGAAGTAATAGTTTCGTATTTAATCAAAGATTAGCATCAATAAAGTCTGCTCTCCTTCTTCATCAAGGTACAGATGCGACCAGTATAAATAAATTATATGATAGTTTCGCACCAAGTGCAACAGCAACTCTGCAACTAAATATTGCGGGGGAACTGACCCCCAGTACTCCTTTGTCTCTTGCATTGAATAAAAGCAGAGTTCTAATGGAATTAAAACAAGCAATTGGATCTATTTATGAAAAAGCATCAAATGCAATGTCCATCAATAGCATTGAATTCGGTAGAGTCAGTGGTACATCATCAACACTTATTGGTCCCGCAAAATTTTACGCTGGATTTAATTTACAGACATTAGCGGGTGGATTACTGACCGGAGTTTCAACTCAAAATTCCCCGATCACAGTGGTCTTAAATACCACTGCTACTGCGCAAACTTTGCAAATGTCCCTGATATTGAATTACGACGCACTCATAGAAATTTCGCCAATGGATAAGCAAGTAAGCGTAAAACAATAGGAACATTTAGAAAAAAATAAATTCTATATATAAAGAGATAAGATGATTCAAATTGTAAAAAAAGAAAAACCCAATTTAAAACCTTGTGAAATGGTATGTGACGGTGGATTACATAAGAAATTAGATAAATATGAAATGACGAAATTTATGAATACACACTCAACTAATTTATTAATTGGAAAAAGTGGGTCTGGAAAAACCTCTCTCTTGTATTCACTTTTCCAGTCCAAACATTTATTCAACAATACATTCCATAATATTTATTTATTTCAACCAACCCATTCAAGATCCAGTATGAAAGATGATCTATTTGATTTAATCCCAGAAGACCAACGATATGATGAATTAAATTATGAAAATTTAAGTGAAGTATTGGAGAGAGTAAAAGGAGAAGATAAAAAACATAATAATTGTATTATTTTAGACGATATGGGAGCATATTTAAAAAATAAAGATACACTCAAACTTTTTAAAGAGTTGATATTCAACAGGAGGCACATATCAACCAGTATTTTTTTCCTTGTCCAGACTTGGTTTAGTATTCCAAAAGACATAAGAAAATTATTTAGCAATATTTTTATGTTCAAAATATCAAAAAAAGAACTTGAAACAATAGCAGATGAAGTTATTGAAACAAAAAAAGATTACATAATTCAAATAGCGAAAATGGTTTATAGTGTTCCATTTCAATACATTTTTATTAATACCGACAGTGGAAGACTTTTTAGCGATTTTAATGAAATTATAATAGATGAATAAATATATATCCATATAATATATAAATGGCGATTAATGTTTTTAGAAGCGCAAAAAATGCAGGAAGAATGCTGGGTCGTGGTGTTAATTCCAAGTTCGTCTCCAATGTTTCAAGAGATTTAATAAAAGCAGGAGAAGTTGGAAATAAAATATTGGATAATCCAGCAGTAAAAGCACTTGCCGTTTCTGGTGGTCCAGAGGGAATGGCGTTATATGGTGGAGCAAGGGCAGTTTCAGGTGGAGCAATTCAAGCAGGGAAGGGTATCCAAAAAGCGAAAGGTGTGATCAATACACTACCCGCCTTTAAATCTTAAATAATAATCTATGTATAATATAAAAATGAAGTGTTTTAATATTATATTTAATAGCAGACAAGGTACTCAACCAAGTACAAATAAAGCAGATTCTACATATACATTTGACTTTACTACAATTCCCAGCGGTGAATACCGTACAACATTTAGTTATATGGGACAAGAAAATGATTTAAGCATTTCTGCATCGCACAATTATAAAATCGCACAGGTATTTATGAATATTGGAAAAGCGAATGATTTTTTAGCGGGTAACAATACTGGAACTGTTAAGTATTCAAGCACCAACTTTATGGGATTTTTAGATACAAATAGAAATACGAACTATGCTTATTTATATGCGAAAGAAATGGATAATTCACCAGTTCATATTAATAGACCCATAAACAATGTAGTAAATATTAAAATATTGGATAATTTGGGTGCTTTATATGTAGATTCAGGTGGAGTTGATTTAAATCACTATGTCCTTGTTCTTCATTTAGAATTAGTTAGAGAATATACCGATATAATAGATATTCAAATGTTAAAAGAAGATCAAGATGAATATGAGGAAATAGAAGTAGAAGAAGAATATGAATTACCTAAAATTTTTATGTCTTGTTAATATAAATGAGTGACGTATATACAATTTTATTTAATAGCAGACAAGGAACACAAAAGAATACTGTTTTATCCAGTACCAGTGCTGTGCTACCAACTCAATCATTGGTTACATATAGTATGGATTGGGGACTTTTGCCCGCAGGAAAATATAAATGTAGTTTTTCTTTTCTCTCAATGGGACAAACCACGCTCGCAACAATCGCCAATAATAAAATAGCAGAAGTTTTTATTGGTGGTTTAGGAAACACCAATATATACGGTGCAGTAGATAATATCGGTGTGAAAAATTCCACTACGAGATTTATAGGTTTTTTAACTCAATCCCCACTTTCCACCACCATATCCGCATTGTATTGTGATAAAAATATGAATCAACCTTTTTATATTGAAAGACCGAATAGTAATCAGTTGGAAATAAGAATTACAGATAATGCGAATCCAGTTCAATTTTATACAGATGCAACCGCATCAGCACCAACAACCGCACCCTTTATGCCCCATTACGTAATGACGTTATATATGGAACTTGTAAAAGATTAGGAAAAAGATTTAAAAAATCTTCATAATATATAAAGGTATAATATGAAGAAAATTTCAAAGAAAAAACCAGATTCCAATCCAATATTAAAACCAGAAAAAATAAGAGATGACGCATATCAAGTAACCTTTAACAGCAAACTTGGAGTCAATGTAGGACAACCATCACTCTATTCACAATCTTCTGTTATTTCAAGTGTTACATCTACGACCGTTTTTGTATATACTGCTTTTCCATCAACCAATTACTATTATCCATCAGTAGTAATATCAGGAGTTATTTTCTGCACCCCAACTACCAATACAATCAGCAATTTAGTAAATATTTCAAATTTATCACCATCTACCAGAACTGCTACCATTGCATTAGCACCTACCCCTGCTTATGATACAACTAGTAGAGCAGTGTTCGTGAATCGTAATAATCCACCTACTGCAATAAATATGTGTCTATCCGCCACAACAAACTCATCTACAATTCCATTTATCGCTACAACAATGGTCAGTACCATATCAGTAGGAGACAGCGTCCAGTTTGGAAATGATACTACTACGATATTACCAGCAGTGGTAACCGCAATCGCAGGAGATTTATTAAGTATTACCATAGATGGAACAAGAAGTATTCCAATTAATACGATTATTACTATTTATAAAACAACCAATTTACCAGTAATGGTTTTTCGTAATAATTTGAATTATCAAATGGATTGGTCTCTGTTGGAAAAAGGGAAATACAAAGGAAGTTTCTCAATGGAAATATTTTCACCAAATTGGGCAGGAAGTAATTTGGCGATACCAATACAGGTATATTTGAATATGGGAGTAAATACAAATACTCTGGAAGCAGGTAATCCTAATTTCAGTAATAATCTGGGTGGAATTGCATCATCAAGTTTTATAGGTGTGGTGAATGCATCTCAATTATCTGCATACTTTTTAACAAATAACAACCAAAATAGTCCTTTTTATATGAGACAAACACCCAAAAGTAATATTGTAAATATTCAGTTGGTTGGAAACGCAATTACGTTATTTAATGGAAATATATTAACAAATAAAGTATTATGGACTGATTCCGCTGGGTGTGGAGATTATATGCTAACCTTATTATTAGAACGCCTAACAGAAGAAGATTTACCATTTTATAATATTATTTTCAATTCACGATTCTCTTCTGGTGCTACGGCAACTCTCGCCAATACTTTTACGCAAAGTATCAATTGGTCTGTATTACCACAAGGACGCTATAAATGCTCTTATTATGTATTAGGATTATCTAATACCAGCACCGCATTAACAAATATAACTTCTGGAACTACAATGGTAAATATGTTATATTCTAATATTCCAATTTCTAATACAATAGAATCAGGTAACGAAGATGGGACAAATAGATTTTCTAATCAATTCTGTATGGGACTATTTTCTAATTATAATTTTGGGTTATCATTCTGGACGACATTATTCAGTCAAAATTTTCCGTTTGTTATTTCACGTCCAGAAAATAATAATGTTACCTTTCGTATCTTAACCAATATGGATAGAACGTTAAACGTTTTAACAGGAACAATCTTCCCCCATTCTCTCATCTGTTTAAGAATGGAGTTACTTCCAGAGAAATAAAAATAGCAGTATATAGTAAATGAGTTCATCTACTAATCAAAATACAAATGCTCGTTCTATGAATGGAGTTATTTCGCTGGAAGACGGCGGAGGTACTGAAATAACTGATGGTACAATAACAACGAATCATTTGGAAGTTTTAGGCGACATCGCAGTAAATAATATCTCTGTAAATAATGAAATAACCGCAGATATTTTTTCTCTCTCATTTCCAGATTCAAGTAGTAAATTTAATATTGATGATGTGATGTCTATCTCAAAATCTACTATTAGTTTGAATCCATATATTTCGTTGAATGGTTCTGTAATTGTAGGAGGAGTATTGAACATTCAAGACCCATATAACCAGATCTATGTAGTAGGAGACAACAATTTAATATATGATGCAAACAAAAATGTGAATTCCAAACATACTTTTAATGTACAAGGAACTACCATCGCAACCATAGATAAAAATGGAGTGACGATACCAAGCGGTAAATATTTAAAATCACCAACCATTACACTGGGAACGAGTGATTTACAAGGACTTCTTAATTTAAAAGCGAATTATAGTCTGGTATCAAACGTAGATAATACCAGCGATTTAAATAAACCAATATCCACCGCAACCCAAACTGCATTAAATTTAAAAGCGAATTATAGTCTGGTATCAAACGTAGATAATACCAGCGATTTAAATAAACCAATATCCACCGCAACACAAAACGCATTAAATTTAAAAGCACCCACGAATAATCCAACATTTACAGGAGACGTTATTGTTGGAGATATCCTTTATTTTACAGTTGGGGATGGTTATATTTCATATAATTATACGTCAGGTCAAATGACTTTTGACTCACTAACAGAATATATTTTTTTGATAGATTCCTCACCAGTACTCAATATTACAGATAGCGGAAGCGGAGTCACAATACCTACATTGACTTCCACAACCCAAGCAGTCACAGATGTTACCAATAAGGTCGCCACCACTCAATTCGTAAATAATAGAATGAGAATCAAAACAGTCATTCTTACAGCGACTAACTCTTTTATTGGTGTTCCTACTGATACATTAAAAGTGGATATATTACTTTTTGGTTCAGGAGGAAGAAGAGGAGCGAATGTTTTATGGTTAGAACCATTTACAATGATTCAATGGTATAATTCAGGTGGTTCAGGTGCAGGAGGACAAATAGTTAATTTACAAGATATACTGGTTCAAGGGGGCGATATGTT
>Ga0209191_1002223_pt1 | contig 12228 bp, 15 predicted proteins | sample S_130626_EF_Meta_FD_187320 | JGI IMG/M metagenome (GOLD analysis project Ga0209191, IMG submission 187320) | Freshwater microbial communities from Lake Simoncouche, Canada to study carbon cycling - S_130626_EF_MetaG (SPAdes) (version 2) | ecosystem: Environmental > Aquatic > Freshwater > Lake ... | reverse complement strand
TCGATTATATTTAGATATATTATGATTGTATTTTAATATTACTTACAAATTAAAATGAATTAATTCGTAAAAATCTTTTAATTTTTTATTTTCAACAGGAATTCATTATTAAATAAATCCTTTATTTCTCATATCTTTAAGCACTAATATACTTCCTAATATAGATCATATAAAAACTTATTTAAATAACTTTAGGTAATTTTTTTGACGTCGACCTTAGGTATAGCAAAATAAATTAGAAGGTAAATTACCAGAAAAAGCATTGTTGAAATCAAAATAAAAACTGGTTTTGTATATGTAAAGGCGGTAGCAATAAGAGGAAATAACCATAATATACCTAGAATTGGCATTACTAATAAATTTGCTATTTTTTTATAGCCAGGAAGTAATCTTAAAAAATGGAAAATTTTAAGATGCAAATGCGCTCTATCAGCATGATAAATAGTGGCACCTTTTATCATACGTCGCGATAAACTAAAGACTACTTCGGTTGCAGGATAAATCAAAATAAGTACCGCCCCCCAAGGTGAGATTTCAGGGTGACGGCCAAAAAGAATAATGGTCAGCATACTCACTATTAAACCTAAACTATAAGCCCCTAGGTCCCCTAAAAAAATTCGGCCATAAGGATAATTCAGCAACATGAAAGGAATGATAACTAGCATCACGTTAAAAATTAAAAACAACATCGTAGTATCAGCTGTTTTATAACTTATGAATAAAAGTGCGCTTAATATAGATAAAGCGACTGCCCCGCATAGGCCGTTCACCCCATCAATCAAATTCATACCGTTGGCGACAGCTACCATGCTTAGAATAAAAAAAGCGCTGATGCCACCTTGAATAAGAAGTAATTTTCCGATGAAGGGGATGTCAGTCAATATGGGTAGCGGGCCTGTAAATTTAGCTCTAAATAACCAACCTACAAAAAGAAGTGCAAGTAATCGAATTGCGGGTTCAACATTATGGAAAAGATCTTCTTTAATTCCCATAAAAATAATTGGGATCAAACATATGAGTATGATTTTAAGAAGCTGAATATTTTCATTGGTGTTGGAAAATGCCACAAAAAAGACCAGTGATAAGATCAAAATTAACCCGCCCAATCTTGGTGTTTCATTTAAGTGGATGCGCTGAATAGCTTGATAGGCTTTAAGGCCTAACTTTCGATAAAACTTTTTATGCCAAAGATATGCAACCAACCCATTTAAGGTTAAAGACATACCCATAAAGATTAGAATGAAAGGATCAAACCACTGCATGCTATCAAGATTCATAATCATCATTTTAACTTATAGTCATCTATTATTTACAAGGGAATAATTGACTCGTTTTAAAACTTTGCCCCAAAAGATCTTTAGGAGAAACTTGAATATTCAAATCTTTGGGCCAATTAATATTTAAAGTCGTATCGTTCCATAGGATACAACGCTCACTTTCAGGACGATAGAAATCCGTTGTTTTATAGAGATATTCTGAGGTTTTAGAGAGCGTCAAGAATCCGTGCGCAAAACCTTCTGGAATATACAGTTGCTTTTTGTTGTCACTGGATAATATTTCAGCAACGTATTGGCCAAATGTGAGGGATGATTCTCTTATATCGACAGCAATATCTAAAACCTCACCATGAATGACCCGCGTTAATTTACCTTGTGCATGAGGGGGTAATTGATAGTGCAGACCTCTTAAGACTCCTTGAGATGATTTAGAATGATTGTCTTGCACGAATGAAACATTTAATGAAGTTTCATGCTTAAAAATATCTTCTCTAAAGCTTTCAAAAAAAAAGCCGCGAGAATCTTCAAATACATGAGGTTCGATTAAAAGCACATCTGGAATACTTAAAGGAGTCACTCTCATATTTAAATAATTTTCTTATTAAATGCGTTTTAATTATTAATCGAAGCGGTTTTAAGTATAGCTGCTACCCCCACTTCCCAAGTGGGAAATTCTAGCATGAAAGTCTTTTTAATTTTTGTCGTATCAAGCCTCGAATTCATGGGTCGTTTGGCTATCGTTGGATATAGATCACTTGGGATCGATTTAATATTTTGAGAAGTCATTGTTGTTTTTAGGCCTAAACGTATTGCTTCATCACTTATAAAACATGCGTATTCATTCCAATTAGTTTCACCTCCAAGTGCAACATGATATGTCCCAAAATCTTTAAAGCTAGGTTTATTTAAAATACTTTTTAAAATGTTGCAAGTCACATCAGCTAGTATATCTGCTGAGGTTGGTGTACCTTTTTGATCACTTACAATATTTATAGAGGCTTTTTCTTGAATAAGTCTTAATATCGTTTTTAAAAAATTCTGTCCGCGGCTACTAAATATCCAACTTGTTCTTAAGATAATATGTTTTTTGTGATTACGAACAGCCTCTTCACCTTTCCATTTCGTCTGGCCATAAACAGATTGAGGGTTAGTTTGATCGGTTTCTATATAGGGTTCATTTTTTAAACCATCAAATACGTAATCTGTTGAAAAGTGAATGATAGGAATATTAAGTTCGGATGCTTTTTCTGCTAAAACCCCAGGGGCCTCTGCGTTAACTTTACGAGCCAATTCAATTTCTGTCTCTGCCTTATCAACGTCCGTATAAGCGGCAGCATTAATAATAATATCGGGTTTAATTTTTTCAATAAATAGTCTAATTGCATCAGAATTTTCTAAATTTAGCTCATTGCGATCAGTCGCAATGAGCTCACCTAGCGACGCTAATTTTTTATGTAATGCGAAACCGACCTGACCATCTTTACCTGTGAGTAAGATTTTCATGAATACTGTTTTTGAACCCAATCTTGATATTCACCTGACACAACATGGTCCATCCATGCTTCATGATCTAGATACCAAAGAACAGTTTTACGAAGTCCTGTTTCAAAAATTTCTTGGGGTCTCCAGCTTAAATCACGCTCCAATTTTGAAGCATCTGTCGCATAGCGTTTATCGTGACCGGGTCTATCTTTAATAAAAATGATTTGATCTCGATAACACTTGCCGTCTAGTTTTGGTTTTAATTCATCTAAAACAGCACATAAGCTTTCCACGACTGCTATATTCGTTTTTTCATTCCAACCGCCGACGTTATAAGTTTCGCCAATTTGCCCTTCGTTTAGAATTTCGCGGACGGCAGTGCAATGATCCTTCACATAAAGCCAATCACGAATCTGTTGACCATCTCCATAGATAGGTAAGGGTTTACCCTTTAAAGCATTCAAGATACATAAAGGAATTAACTTTTCTGGAAATTGGTAGGGGCCATAATTATTAGCAGAATTAACTGTCAAAACTGGTAACTTATAAGTTTGAAACCACGCGCGGACCAAATGATCACTTGCAGCTTTGCTAGCACTGTATGGACTATTAGGCTTATATGGGTCGCTTTCATTTGAAGGGGGGTCAGTTAAACCAAGTGATCCATAAACCTCGTCTGAGGATATATGTAAGAAACGAAAATCTTTTTTTAAATCTCGGTCTAAATCATTCCAATAACCTCTTGCCGATTCAAGCAAGTTGTAAGTGCCTACAATATTGGTCTCAATAAAATCTTTTGATTCGTGAATGGATCGATCTACATGGCTTTCAGCTGCGAAATTTATGATTGCTCTCACCTGGTATTTTTTTAGCAGTTCTGAAACGAGCTCACGATCGCCAATATTACCCTGAACAAAATGATGGTGAGGATTGTTGTTTAAAGAGGATAAATTCTCTAAATTACCTGCATAGGTTAATAAATCCAAAGAGACCACATCTTCCTTTGATTGACTCAACCAATCCAAAACAAAATTAGAACCAATAAAACCGGCAGCGCCTGTCACAAGGATTGTCATGTTGTGAATTTTATCATCAGGATCAAGATTTAAGTCGTTTGGGATTTTTAATGGATCACTTTCAAAAAGGATCTTTTAACTCAAGCTCTATTATTATTGAATGCCAAGGATGATAAAGATGAAATTCAATTTTCATTTGTATTTAAAAGAAAAGGCATTTGGGATTGGGAGCTTACTTCTATTAGAAATTTAAATCTGTAATCAAAAGCGCCTAGCAAATTCATTTAATTGTGACTGAAGGTCATCAACAGAACCATCTAAAACTGATTGTGAATTAATTTGCCCTCCTGGCATTTGAGTCCAAGCACTTGCATTGGTAATAAGGACTTTCACTGAATTACCATCCTTAATAAGTGTATAAGTTAAATCTAATTGGAGCATTGAAGAGTAGCTATTACCAATTAATGCCTGCATAAAAGAACATTTTAAGGCTGTCCCACATGCTCTAGTAACGGTCACGGAGCTTGATGTTTCATTTTTGATAGTCCAAGAAGGATTAGCTGTTGCAGTTGAATATATAAGCTTTGATTTAACTTCCTCTAAACTCTTATTTGAAATTGTGACTTCAGGCGTTTGTGCAAAAACATTAAGAGAAGACATCAATAAAATAAAAAAAGTGAGTATTTTTTTCATTAAATCATCTTACTTGTTTTGCAATATAAAAACCTAAAAACATCTCGCCTAAACTTGCCAATCCCCATATAGCTCCTGAAGAAATTCCCCAAACTATTGCAATTACAACAATAGCCCCCTCCCCATCACTTTCAAAAAATTTATGTATAAAAAATCCGAGTAATGTAAATATAAGAAAATAAACGAACATAATTATTCATATCTTTCTAGGTATTAATTACCTAATTTTTAATGGCAGACATATTTAGCTATAATGCTAGAATTATCACCTGGACCAATGTAAATCCAATCACTTGGTGGGTTATAAGTGTATGTTTCAATCACAGATCCATAAGCATTTTTCTTGGAAAAATAAGCAATACTTAAAAATCTCAATTTTCTATTTGAACAATCAATTTCCCAATACATTTTTGAAGACGCATAGCTTTGATTATTTACTTTACTTATTTGAGTGGCATAATAATTGAGCAATACCCAAACTCTAGAATAGCCACCGTTATTTAATATACTGGAAAAATCAACAGAATATTCGCCTCCTAAAGGGGTTTCTTGATCTGCTGATCTAGTAATACTTTTCCATTCAGCTTTAGCCAATATAGGCATTAGTAATAAAAATATTATTATTAATTTCTTCATTACATATGAACTCCAATATAGTGACTGCATTTTCGGTTGGCATAACTATTTGTCGGTATCAAAATCATATAAAAAAAATTGCTTTATATTTTCTTAAAAACATACTTTATTATATATAAAGTCCAAATGAGATGTAGGAATAATAGATTCCCAATTTGCTGGAATATCTTGAACTGTTAGAACTAAATCACCCTTGTGTTTTAATTTGCTCCAATAAGCACCTCTGTTAACTTTGCTCGTTAAATCATTACAATTTATTGTCCACTCGGCTACTACTGACATATATTGCTTTCCATCTTCTAATTTTTTTAAGTGGCGGTAATTAAATTCAGTCGCAACTGTAACAAATTGGTTATCTCTCTGAATAGTTTTTTCCTCTAAATAGACATCTACATCGTCCCCAGTTGAAACATATGTCCATACAAGACTGTCATTTTTATCTTGTGGAGTTTTGTTTTTAGGTAAGGCAGTAAAGTCTTGTTTATTCTTATTTGAATCAATTGCAACATAAACTAAAGCTATAGAGCTCTCTACCTGCTGGAAAACATTTGCAACATCTGTTGCTTGTATTTTTTTAATTGGCTTAATATTACTTTTAACATCTGGGATTGAATTTATTAGGTCTAAAATAAAATCTGATTTAACAGCATAATTAACATTTTGAGCGATATCACCTGTTGTTTTAATAACAAAACTGTTATCTAGTTTGGCAGAAACTAGTCCTATTACATTTGCGTTCATGTCCAAAAGCGGACCACCAGAGTTGCCACCTTGAATTGGAGCGCTTATCTGAAAATATCTTGGATCATCCTTTATCCCAGCCAAACTATTTATTAAACCATCTGTAACTTTTGGCTGAACACCCTGAATGCTTGTATTTGGATAACCAACTGCTACAATTTTTGCTCCTCGCAAAACTTTTGATGAGGTTGTAATTGGAATAGATTTAAATAATCCATCTACCTTAAGTATCGCAATATCATGAAGCTTATCGAATTTAATAACCCTTGTATTTAAAAAATATCCGAACTGATCAACGATAAGTATTTTTTTTGCATTTTCTATAACATGATAATTAGTGACAAAGTAACCATTATCGGTAATAAAAAATCCACTCCCATTTCCGTATCTCTCTTCTGTCATCGATGCACTTGAGATAAGAAGTAAAAATAAAAAAGTAAATAATTTATACATAAAATTTAATTTAATTTATTTTCTACAGCCTTTTTGAAATCTTCAACTTTTGCATTGAATGCATTGTAAGCTTTTGTTGATTCAGTTTCTGCGTTTGTTGCATTTTTGAAAAGAGCATTATATCTATTCAAATCTTTATCATTTTCAAACATTAGTCTTCCGTCTTGGTTAACTACTGCATTTCGTTTATTAACATCAGCCATAAATATTAGTATGTCAGCATATGAATCCAAAAGACTCTTTGCTGAACTCTTATATTTTTCTAGCAATATTGAATTCGGCAAAAATGTGCTATCAAATGATTTCATATTAACTGAATCAACTCCATATAAGGCTTGAGCTTGATCCCTAAATTCTTTTCTTGCAGACTCTAATTCACTTGTATATGTATTGAATACTTCAGCATATTTTAGTAAAAATCCTGAAGCTTTCTGAATATTGTCATTGTCACTCAATGTTTGAGGAAGAAACAATGTATGAATTGGAATAGCCTTACTTTCCCTGTTGTATATCTCTACTGCTTTATTCGTTCTTTTTAAACAAACATTCATTGATCGAATTAATTGTGTGTCTGCATCTTTATAACTCGCTTGACTAGGCTTTTCATTATCAGATTCTAAAATTAAATCATTGTCTGTGTTTTTTATTAATGCAATTGTATCTTTGAAGGCTAAATTCATTTCTGCACTTTTATTTATCTCTTTATCAGCTGATATATATAAAACTAATAGGAAAATTATGGAAGAAAAAATATACGAATATAGCTTTATAGTTTGATTTTTATTTTTTACAATTATCGCAATAAGCCCAAAGGCTATTACTGCTAGCAACGCGCCTCTTCCAATCACTATATTTCTTAAAGTAGGGGTTATTTCTAGATAAATCGCTATTAATGAAATTATTAATGCAAGAACTGGCGCTATATAAATGGTAATTTCAGGAACGGATATATTTTTTAAACTATCAAAAGCATAAGTAGTTTTTTTATTTTTTAGCGGGGATTCTTTATCAATTCCTTTTTTGCAAAATAAATATAAAATATACCCAAAAAAAGCTAGATATAAAATCCAAACTATTTCTGACGGATTATCTTTTTTAAGAATTTCCTTTGATAGTGCGCCTGCGAATATAAATAATAATACCCACCAACCACTTTTCCCTATGTCATGAAGTCTTCTGGTCGTTAAAGAATAAAATTGTATGAGCAAATAAAGCCAGCCTGCGGCACATGCAAGCGTGACAGCATTTTTTTCTAGCTTGCCAATATCAAGTGCATCAAAAAACCCATAAACAAAGCCAACAATTAAAAAACCAATAAGATTGGCGCAAAGACTTATCCAAAACTCTTTTCTAGACAATTTACCACTGTAGTCATGCCATGTTTTATTTGAATATTTTATTATTTCTATCACAGTCATCTGATGTTCCTTTTTTAGCCAAAAACTTAATATGACTTAACTTATTGATTATATTGATAATAATCATGATTTTTATCATTTCATGCAAACTTAAAAAGTTCTAATTAAAGTTTACATTTATTTTATGTTGAAGTAATATGAATCCATGAAAAAAAGAAATTTTTTAATTCCAGTAGCAACTCTTTTATCGGCTTTATCAACATCTAATGTTGAAGCAAATCTCGATAATAGCTCGCAAACACTTGTTAATGATAGTGCTTCTATTTCCACTCTCGTTTCGATAACTCACAATCCATTTGACTTTGTAATGCAACCATCTAGCCATACGGATGTTATGGCGTATCATTCATCGCACTCTTCACACGCATCACATAGGTCACACAGCTCCCACTACTCAAGCAGATAGGGTTTGCGATGGCTAAAGAAGCCATAATTTCATTAGATTCAAAAGTATGTTCAATTGAATCTGCTCAAAAAGCCGCTTATAGATCTATCAATCACTTCACTATCGATATACAAACAAGCGATACTCATTTAAATTGCAAATTAATCTCTAATGCGGGTGTTAGTGATGAAGCTTTTGATTATGCAGTTCAAGAGTTTAGAAAGAATATTCTAGATGAGGAATTAAGGCTAAAGGTCAAAAAAGAAACAGAGTCTGTAAGAAATTTAATTTTGGGTATAGCTTTCTCAAAAACAGGTCTTCAGAAAGATGAGTAAATTTCATGTTATTGAAAAATACCAGCCTAAAAGCAAATATAAGCTTCTTCCATTTAAGTTTGATCAGTTTAATTCAGATAAATACATCCTTACAAATGTAAATGGCGAATACCATTTACTTCCCCATGAAAAGCTCGATAAATTAATAAATCACTCATTAGATTCAAATGATTCTGACTTTAGCGATTTAAGATCAAAACACTTTATTCATTTTGAGAATGAAAAATCAGCGATTGAATTACTTGGACTGAAATTAAGAACTAAATATTCCAGACTTCCAACTTTTACTAATTTACACATATTTGTAGTATCACTCCGATGTGACCATAGCTGTCCTTACTGTCAAGTTTCCAGACAATCAGAAGATAAAGCGGCATTCGACATGACGCAAGAAATAGCGGACAAAGGGTTGGATTTTGTTTTCAGATCACCTTCTCAAGCCCTAAAAATTGAATTTCAAGGCGGCGAACCGCTTCTTAACTTTGAGATGGTTAAATATATAGTTTTAGAAGCAAAAAAAAGAAATTTATCCTTTAATCGTAATTTGCAATTTGTTATTGCAACGACAATGTCGCTCATTACAGATGAAATTTTAGATTTTTGCAAAGAGCAAAAAATAATTATTTCCTCATCTTTAGATGGTCCTGAAGATTTGCATAATTCCAATAGACCTAGACCGGGGAAAAACAGCCATCAGAAATTTATTGAAGGATTAAATAAAACAAGAGAAATTTTAGGTTTTGATCAAGTTTCAGCGCTAATGACTACAACTGAAAAAAGCCTTCCGCGAGTTAAAGAAATTATTGATGAATATATTAGGCTTGGTTTTGATGGAATATTTTTAAGAGCTTTATCTCCGTATGGTTTTGCAATAAAAACAAAAAAATATATGTCGTATCAGGCTAATAATTGGTTTGAATTCTACAAAGAGGGTCTTGATTACATTATAGAACTCAACAAAAAGGGTATTAAATTCAGCGAGCAATACTCGTCAATTGTTTTAACAAAGATACTCACATCAAATGATCCTGGCTATGTGGATTTAATGAATCCAACTGGCGCAGGAATTGCGGCTATTGTTTTTAATTACAACGGCTATGTTTACGCGTCTGATGAAAGCCGTATGCTTGCTGAAATGGGTGACGAAACTTTTCAGCTAGGGGATTTACTTAAAGATAAATATGAAGACATTATGCTATCAGATAAGTTACTTGATGCACTTGAAGATTCATTCACTTTAAGTGTTCCGATGTGCTCGGATTGTGCATTCGAACCATATTGTGGCGCAGACCCTGTATATCATCATGCAACACAAAAAGACCTAGTTGGACGAAAGCCTGAATCAAATTTTTGCAAAAGAAATATGTCTGTATTTAAACACTTAATTGGTTTAATGGAAAAAGACCTTGAAACGAAAAATATCTTTTTAGGTTGGGCTAATAGATGTTAAAGCTTTCTGGCAAAACAATAGAAATAAAAGAAATTAAAAATAGTGGTGGAGTTTTTAGTATTTCAACAGATAAAAATTTACCTGATGTTTTACGCACAAAAAAAATATATTTCATTACTGAAAATCAGATTCCTGATAATTATTATCATTATTTTGTTACCGAATCCAATCAAAAACTATTAAAAGAACTTCCTAGCAATGCAAACTACACAATACTTACTGATGACTTTAATTATTTAGATAATAATGACATTATCAGGCTATCTTCAGACCACAAGGCTATAGCTGTTCTTTACAGAGCATCCTCGCCCCACAACAGCTTTCTAGTTACTGAACAATGTAATCATTACTGTTTAATGTGTTCCCAGCCACCAAAAGATATTGATGATTCATATCTATTAGATGAAATAGAACAAGCCCTCCCACTTATACCTAAAAACACTTTTGAAATTGGCTTTACAGGAGGAGAACCAACTCTCCATGGTGATAGGTTTATTAAGCTTTTAAATCTTACAAAAAGTTATTTACCTGATACTGCAATCCATATTCTTTCAAATGGTAGGAAATTTATAGACACATCTTTTGCAAAAAAATATGCAGCTATAGATCATCCCAATATGATGATAGGAATACCGATTTATTCAGATGATCCAACCTTACATGATTATATTGTTCAAGCAGAAGGTGCATTTGATGAAACAATGCTTGGGATTATTAATTTAAAAAAGTTAAAGCAAAAAGTTGAGATTAGAGTGGTGCTTCATAAGTTATCAGTTCAACGATTGTTAGAATTAGCTCAATTTATTACTCGCAATTTATTATTTGTAGATCATGTAGCTTTAATGGGTTTGGAAATGATGGGCTTTACAAGAGCTAACATTGATGAACTATGGATAGATCAAAGTGAATATAAAGATAAATTAAGTGGCGCGGTTAAGATTCTTGAAAAGTCAGGCATGAATATATCTATATACAATCATCAATTATGTTTAATTAATGATGACATCTTACCTTATTATAGAAAATCAATTAGCGACTGGAAGAATGAATATGCTGCTGAATGCGAAAATTGTAAAAAAATGAATGAGTGTGGTGGGTTTTTTTCTTCTGGTATAAAATTCAAATACAGCAAAAACTTAAAGCCATTTAATTAAAAAAGCTCTCTTTATAGAAGATTATATTATGGAGGTTTTCAATGAAAAAGATATTTAAATTACTTATGGTATTAATATTTTTAACTTCATTCAATGCCGGCGCCGAATGGCTTCTTGTAGCTGAAAATGAAAATTCTAAATTCTATGTAGAGAGCGAAAGTATCCGAAAAGCTCCGCCCTTTATTACATTTTGGGAAAAGCGCAATTTAAAACAGCCAGCAGTTTATAGCGAAAAATCCGGAAAAACTTATAGATCCTCGGTAAGTAAAATTCAAGGTGATTGCTACAATTTGAAATCTATGACGCTATCTTCTTCTTTCTATACTGGTTTTAATCAAAAAGGAGATCTATTGGGAACCGATGATCTTATTAAATTAAATATTGCAGAATGGAGCGATCAAATTCCTGGCTCGATGGGAGATTATTCTTTGAAATATGCTTGCAGTAAAAACAAATGATTCATCTTAAAAAAACAATACTCGCATTCTTGTTAATGTTTTTTACATTCATATCTTCAGCAAAAGATATGAATGTCATAGAAATCATGAAAATGCGTACTCAAGATATTAGAAGTCAGTCCGTTCAATCATGGTTAAACACCACAGGAAGATTTCCTATTATTCACAATTATGACAGTGGCTATCAATACTATAACTACTACAGTGAAGGAGTCACAGTCCTATTTGTAAAAGGAAAGCTTAATGTCGTTTTCGTATATGCCGAGGGAATTGAAGATCACCGTCAGTTTAATGGTCAAATGCCATATGGTTTAAAAATGTCCATGACGAAAAAAGAAATTGAAAAAATTCTTGGAAATCCTGAAGATCTAACAGAAAATGGCGTCATGAATTATACGAAAAAATATGTCGGCATCCAGTACGATGAGAGCGGACCAGATGCCAGACCAAATTCAATACAGTTTTACTAATCTATCTATAAACTTCTGGTCCACGCATTAACTTCTTAAGCGTTTCATCTATTTCCCTAGGCTCTTTAACTCCATTTTTCACTCTAGCTTTAAGACTAATTTGATGAAACCATTGATGTATCGAGGTCTATGCCACTTTTTGATACATCATGATTTACTCGATTGGTGGAGCTGGGGGGAATCGAACCCCCGTCCGTAAGCACTCTACAGAAAGTTCTACATGTTTAGCTATCGTTGTTTTTGTTTAACGGTTCAATCAC
>Ga0209191_1002221_pt1 | contig 12231 bp, 11 predicted proteins | sample S_130626_EF_Meta_FD_187320 | JGI IMG/M metagenome (GOLD analysis project Ga0209191, IMG submission 187320) | Freshwater microbial communities from Lake Simoncouche, Canada to study carbon cycling - S_130626_EF_MetaG (SPAdes) (version 2) | ecosystem: Environmental > Aquatic > Freshwater > Lake ... | reverse complement strand
TACGGTCTGTAATAACATAGCCCTGTCCATTTATAACATTATTAGGATCTTCGTTGTTATCTTTGTCAATTTTATATTTCTTAAGTTGAATATCTATAGCCTTTAGCTTTTTATCAATCTTTGCAGTCTTTGCGGTAATGGCATTGCCCATCATACTGCTTGCTACTTCAAAAATACGGCTAGCATATCTTACTTCTACGTTCATACCTAGATCCATTAGATTATCATAGGCTTCTTCGGCCTTTTTAGCTAGGTTATCTAGTTCTTGATCGTCTAGAGAATCTAATTCTTTAATTGAAGGCAAGTCACTGGTTATACGTTGTACTTCTGCATAACTTTCTTCTAGACTGTGTATTTCGCTGTGATCTTTTTCTGGAGGAGGTTCAGTAATATCTACCTCAGGCATGGGTTTTGCTTTTTCTTCTAGATTAAATAATTCTTCAAGTTTTTTGGTCATACTTTACTTATTATCGTTTTGCGCCTTGATGGAAAATGTCACCTTCGTTGACTATTCTAAAACGTACACCCTGTTGTTTGCACCAAGCAGAAGCTGCTTCCCACTTAGCCATATTTTTAATATACTGTTGTTGATTGTATAGGCTTTTGCCTACATTTTCTAATCTAGTTTGGCTTAGAGGTTTAACTTCAATTAACTCTGCATGTTTTTTACCATTTCGATCAATGTAGACAATAAAAAAATCAGGAACATATATTGTGTACTTGCCAGTAAAAGGATCTCTGTAGGGAATTTGAACGCTCTCGCTAGCCCAACTTTCAACACCTTGATGCTCGTCTAACATCTTCATCATAATGAATTCCCAGCTACTACGAGCTAGTGGTGCTTTTTTCCCAACATACTTGTCGGGATTTTTTACTTCAAATCTTCCCTGAGCAAATTTAGCCATTATGCAGCAATGTTTCTAGTTTTTAAATTATCTTCAACTTTGCCCATTTTAAATCCTAGAGCACTGCTACTTGGTCTATTGTTGTTGAGAATCTCTCCAACTAATGCACTAAGTTTCATTCCATCTAGACTTTTTAATTGATCGATTAATTTAAACACTGGTATGTTTTCAAACTTTGCCTGCCGTAGTACTACCATTGCTGTGATTTCAGCAGCATCTCGGTCAAATCCTTGTCTCTGAAAAAATCCCACAGCTGATTCAACATCAGTGGCTAAAAATTCCAAAGGTGCTTGACCATACTCGTCAAAGAATAATTTAGTAGCTGATGCGCTGTCTTCTACAACGTTTGAGGGCAAGTTGGTATTCATTATCCACCTAATAAGTTTTTAGCAGAAGCAACAACAGAATCTCCAGAAGGAACATTTCTAGGAAATAACGAACCTGCAAAGCCGCCAACTGTATTTACAATACCACTGATTGCTGCAGGGCTACTAATGACCTGTCCGAGTTCTCTAGCTATACCATCTTTTGACAACGACTTAACATTGTTATATGTATTGATTGATTTGATGGCTGTACTTAAAAATCCCTGCGGGCTGTCAAATGTTGATCCACCTGCTACGTCTCCAAATACACTTTCAATGCCGGCAAGCACTCCGCCGTCTCCGAATAATGCAGAACTGCCGCCACCTTGTATACTCAAAGGACTTGGTGCTGTGTCATAGTGTAAGGTTGCAAATCCCTTAGGACTATTCATTGAAACTTTTCCAGCACTATAAGATACTGCCTCGTATTGAACAGTCATTGAGCTTTCAACTGTGCCGCCGTCAGCGTAGTCTACGTTGCCATGACTCCAGTTTTGTATTCTAGGATTTATTAAAGTATAACCATTAAATCTACTGCGACTCATAGTATAGATACTGATACTCTTAAAGAAGTCAACGCTTTTATCGTTGTCTAAACCGTATCTAAAATTGTCAGTGGCTGTGCCGCTAGGACGATAATGTAGATTTTTATAAGCTGTGCCTGGTAGGGTTCTATCTCGAACATAGGTACTGAAATAAACCCCCCACATGGAATTTACAATACCTGCACTGTCATCGTGCATAGTAATGTTGATAGAATCATATGTTATATTTTTGTAAAGTAATTTTTTTCTATTGTATTGATTCTTGGTAACAGTATCAAAACTAAACTTTGGAAGATCGACAGCCTTGCATAGTAGTGCAACTTCTTGAGAATGTTTTTGTGTAAATGCCAAAGAATTATGACTAGTTGGATCTATTTCAAATACCACATAGTAAAGAAACTTGTGTCTAGGTGATAATCTAAATGTATCGTCAACAAAGATCCTAGTGGCGTGTTGCCAGTTGGCCATGTTTCCTTTGGGTTTTAGTATGCCTCCTACTAATCCCTGAAAGAAATTTCCGTCGCCTAAAAGATATCGTGTGAACTTATTTGCCATATAATTATTTATGTCACAAAAAAACCCGACCTAAGCCGGGTTTTTTTGAATCAATTAAGATTAAACTGCGCCTGGAGTTAATCCAGTAATAGCCTGTGTACCTGCTTGACGTCCAACTAGTGTACCAACACCAACTGTACCAGCTTCGTGTAACATGTTATCGAAACGAATTGTCAACGCAATTGTTGCCACTTCGTTTGTACCATAGTTCAAATCACCGTAGTCGGTGTTTTGTAGGAAGCAACCAAAGCACTCAAATGTCTCAAGTACTTGTGGGCCTAGGGCACCGTTACCACCGTCTAGTACTTCAACACGGGTAGTGAACTTATAGTCAATACCACTACGTGCAGAAGCCTGCTCTAAGAAGTCGAACTGCTTCTGGATCTGCTGACCTACTAGTTTAGTAACTTGTCCACTTGCGTCATCACGAACGTTTAAAGCTAGTGTTTCGAAAGTGTACTTGCCGCTTAGATAGATCTTGGAGTTGTAAACAGGAACTTCAATTTCTTCAAAAGCAACTTTAGGTCTTGTTACGTCGATCACCTGCTTGGTTAGCTCAGTACTAGCCTGTGTTCCGAAGCCAAGCAATGTCACCCTGAAACGATATTTCAGTTTAGGCATCAACATGCCCTGGTTAGTACCAGGACCTGCTGGGTTAATAGAATAATTATTTAATGATGTAATTGGCATTTCTTTGCTCCGTTAATTAAATTTCACCAGTGTTCTTGATACGCACTGGGATGTAGATGAATTCAACTGCCTTGACTGGTTCAATTGCAATGTCAACATACAACTCATTGCGATCAATTCTGCTTGGAGTGTTGTTAGACTCGTCGCAAACTACAGCGAAGTCATATAGAGCACGTAGACCAACTAGTTCAAGCAACAAGCTCTCTACAGCACCTTTGATTTCATCACGGGTGATAGAGTCGTTTGGCTCAAACACATATGGGCGAGCTAGTTTTGTTAGCTGGCTTCTTAGATACACAACTAGACGAGCTACGTTGATTCTATCTAATGCGCTGGCATTTCTAGCACGAGTCTTCTGACCGTATGCTACCAATCCTACTCCAACAAAGAATGGAATTGGATTTACTTTGAGATCGTATAGAACGTCTCGTGTACCTTGGTTCAATGCCACTGTTTGGAATTCACCGCTGAGTGCATCAATGTAACCTACGCTGGTTGCGTTGGTAATACCACCGCGTCTTGTACCTGCTGGAGCAAACCATGGGTAAGAAACTTGGTCGCTTAGTGCGTATGTTTTCAACATCATGTGTGATGCTGGAACAACTGCTGCTGCACCGCTTAGATCGTTTGAGTAACCGTTTGGATAGTAAACTGCACAGTACTCATCGTAGCTGACAATACCTGCGTCGCCGTTGTCTGTTACTAGAGCAGCATTAGTACCCCAGTTCAACAATGATGTAGCATCGCTAGCTAGACGCAATGGTGTGTCACCGATAACAAACGCTGTCATACCGCGATCAATGTTCAATCCGATCAAGTTCTGCAGAGTTTCTGGATAAGCAGGAGCTGCAATCAAGTTGAAGTTTCTGCGCTCTTCGTCACGAATTTCTTGGCTGCTGTCAATAACTGACTTCATAGCCTGGACAACAACCTTACGCTGTGCCCAACGTCCGAAGCAACCTGAACCATCTTCGTTGTTACCGCTTTCTGTGGTCCAACGATCTGGCCAGTATGTGCTTTGACTCTGTCCTGACTGGAAGCTCAAACCGCTTGGGCTGCGTGAGTTGTCATAACGAGCATTGTCGTCATTGACATTGAGGTAGTTGTTTTGATACTTCTTAACATTACCACCGCTAGCACGTAGGTTCCATAGCAACATACCTTTTGGATATAGTGCTGGATCTGGAGCATCTGTGTCTAGGAAGTTACTTACTAACAATTCAGCAATTGTTCCGCTAGGAGCAACTGTTGCTGTACCACCGCTGGTACCTTGACGAGCATCAGCAAACAATACGCCTTGATCAGTGATTTGATCTGTCTTGTCAACTAATTTCCACTCTAGGTTTAAGCCGTCATACTTGTAAATTGTTGGGAAGTCTTCCATGTTAGCTGTGCTAATCCATAGATCACCGTTTCTTAAAGTAGTTCCGTCGCTTTGTTTTGTTGGTTGAGCTGCTGCAACAATCGGACCTGCTGGGTCTGTTGCACTATCTGCTACCGCATTATAGTACGGACTTGTAGTATGCTTGTATCCAACCCATGTGCTGCCGTTGTGAACCATGATATCAACTTCAGCAAAACTGTTGTTGTACCATAGTTGACCGTCTGTTGGCTCGTTCAATGGAGCGTCTGAGCTTGCATCAAAGCCGTTAGTGGCCTCATCTGCTAATGGAGTCCAGTTGGTAACAATGTAGTCTTCCGGAGCTTCTAATGGAGCAGCGTAGAAATTAACAGTACCAACTTCTGTTTGTGGAACATAGCCAGTACCAAACAATGCTGCGATTGGATTTCCTGTACCGCCTGCGTCAGTTAGACGAATCTCGCCACCTGTTTTGTGTGACAATGTGATGGTGTTGTCTGCGGTAACTGCTGCTTCAATATGATTAGTAACCTGATTACCATCTGCATCATACATAGTAATGGCATTAACAGCCGCTGCAAAAACTTCAGCATCAGTAGTTGCCGCAGTAGTTGTAAAGTTAACTGTGGTCGCTGCAGAAATTGCCAAACCACCTTTGATACTTTGTTTAATAGTAAATGTCTTGGCTCCAGCAACTCCGAATGTAGCTGCAAGAACTGCTGTAGATTCTACAACGGTAGCACCAGTTGTTGAACGTCTCCATAGACGGAAGCTGGCTTCGTTGAATGTTGTATCACGAACATCGGGTGCGTTGTCAACACCAACATAGCTGAACTGTTCTTCAGCGTTAGACTGAACGTAAATGCTGTCTGCTGGAATGTTTGCACCACCGCCACTACGATCTAGATAGTAGTTGGCTGCTGCACCGCCTGCATAGATTGGAGCCTCGTAGGCTACCCATGCGCCTGTAGCAGAATTCCAACGCTTGACTCTCCAACGTGCGCCTTCGCCTGGCTCAGAAGCTTTGATCCACACACTGCCTGTTGGCTTTGGTGCAGTATCGGCAGTCTTCCATTCTGGAACGCTGGTGTGTGGAGTAATTTGCAATGTTGGAGGATAATAGTTACCTGTTGCAATACCAAGGTTGCTGGCTGCTACGCTGGCTGCAATAATAGTACCTGATATTCCTGGAGCAAAAACAAGGTTACCTGATCTAGTTGAATCGCCTAGACCTTCTGTAGCACCGTTGCTGTAGAAATAAATTTTGTTGTTTACCAATGCAGCACGTACACCTGCAGTGGCACCCATTGCTGTGTTGATGTCGCTGACTAGGCTTGCTGGAGTTGTACCAGTTGCTGTGATCAATGTTTCATTTAGGTAAAAACTATGACCAACAGTCCATGCGCCTGCACCTGATATAGTCTTAGAAGTAATTGTTGGCCAGCTAGCTGCCCAACCACCGCTGCCTACTTTAACCCATGTACCTGCTGTTACCAGGCTACCACTTTCGTTATAGCCGCCGCCTGGGCTCTTGTAGAAAATTCTTGCAAGTTCTTTACTGACTGTTCCTGTTTCAAATACCACAGCATAATCGCCAATAGATCCAACTGATCCTCTTGGCGCATTGGCTGTAATTTTTGTTGTTGCATCCGCATCAGTAAGAACGATTGGAGTTTTCATTGTGAAACTTTGACCGCCTGTGGTATCACCGGCTGCACCGTTCCATTCAAAAATACCATATGATGTGCCAAGAGTGTCAACCCACCATGCGCCATCATCTGGCTCACTGCCTGGCTCAACTGGTGTGCCTTCTAGTTCGTCTAGGTTAACATCAGCACGTACAATGAATGCACTTGCGCTCACGCCTAGGTAACTGTATGCAGCCAACAAACCGTATTCATTGCGCTCACTACCATGGATTGGTGTGTTGCTAGGTGTCTTTTCAAAGAAAGGTACACCAAACAAATCGCCTACATCTTTCTGACTTGTTAATCTAAATGCCTTACCAGCATTTGCTTTTGTTGTCGCAGTAGCAGTACCTGTGCCTGCTCCATTGCTTTTATCCTGTGCTGTGGCTACAACAATAAGAGGAGTAGTACCAGGTTCAGCTGGTGTGTAAAAGCTCTCATCAATTATCGTAACTTGTACGCCTGGGGAAACTAGTGCCATATCGTTATCTCCTGAGTTAGTTCTCTCATAATATTTAGCGTAGTCTAGTAAAAATGGGCAGTTATAACATATCGAAAAGGGGTTAAAAAGGTGTAAATATCTATATGCGACCACTTTGCAAATGCGGTTTACGACCCCGTGCAGTTAACTATAAGAAAAACAACAGAACTTACTATAGAAGTCTCTGTGAAATCTGCATGGCTCACGGAGTTAATCATGGAATACCCCGCTGGTTTAGAGCAGGGTATAGGATGAAGTTGCAGTGTGATCGATGTGGATTTAAAAGTGTCCACCGTGACCCGTTCAGGGTATTTCACATCGACGGCAATTTAGATAACTGCCGGCCTGCAAATTTAAAAACAGTTTGTGCTAACTGTGTCAGTGTACTAGCCAAGGACGGAGTTAACTGGCGGCAGGGCGATCTCGTTGCTGACTATTAATTTTGCTTGGTTATATAGATCGTCAATAGAGCTGTTGTTGTCTACAATTACATCAAAATCTGTGCCAACCCAAGCAGTTTCACTGGCGTGAATTTTACGCATTTTTAATTCTTGTACAGCATAGTTATGACCCTGATTTGCGTTGACTGCAACATCATACCAATCGGGTAATTCACCACGTTGTACCCAAATGATCTTACCGCCTGCATCACGAATACTCTGTATTTCATTAGGAAAGCGGCAATCACTGATTACCACATTGTCTTTGCTGTTGCGGATTTTATTTTCTAGGCTGGCAATCCAGATGTCATCATGAAACGCTTTGCGACAAACTTCTGTGCCCCAATATTGCAGTACCCATCTAGGAGTTAGTGTAGGCATTGCCAGTCGTTCTGCCCACCAAGGGTCAACTTGTTCACGCCATTCGCGGGCTTCTTTAGTACGGCCTTCCAACAGTGTACGGTCCCAACCAAACACCGCGGCCACCGCGTCTTTTAATGTATTAGCAAAACTTTCCCTGCGAAACTCATGAAAGTTAACTAGATAGTCAGCAACTGTATCTTTGCCGCTGCCAATAAATCCACATATTCCAATAATCATAATAGTCTCCAACTAAGACTATTATACTATACTAAATTACTAGGGTCAACCTATTATGAATGAATAGCCCTGGCCGCCTGGAACCAGTTTCATTAGATCGTCTGTGAGTTTTTCAATTTCTGCTTGAGCTTCAGATTTCATTGCGGCGCCGTTCAATGCGCTGCCGCCTTGTGGTCCGGCAATTTGAGCAAACTTTTCACGTGCCTGTCCCAGCATCATTTTGCAGTTAGCTAGACTGAAATCTTTTACCCATTGACCTGCATATACATCACTGATGATTGCAAAGTCAGGCTTGGTATTGTAAACCCAAAGCATGACTTCTTCTTCACCACGGGGACGTTGCATGATGGTTAGTTTATGGTTTTGAGGATTCCAATTGTAGTTGATAAAACTTCCAAACATCTTACCAACCAATTCTTGATACTGGGCAAATAGTTCATAGGTTAGCAGGCCGCCCATGTTTGTTGATGACAGCAAATAGGTGTTTGTATAAGCTAGGTTAAACGGTTCAAACACTGTACCACCCGTGCCGTTTCCTGTGCGTGAACCAACGCTTCTACGATATATTTGTCTGACCTGCTGAATTTCTTTTGGTAAAATATATTCGTTTTGATCCTGTAACAGAGTTAAAAATGCATAACTTTCTTCTACAGAATTATCGCTGCGTTGTCGAAAAACGGCCAGGCTGCGATTCAGTGCTGTTTCGTAGTGTATAGGGTCTAGCTCTATGTCGACCATGCCGTCACCTAGCATGGTTTTGCAGTAGTCGTAGACTTCTTTTTTAGCTTGATCTATTTGGTTCATACAAGTATTTATCGTAGCGGTAAATATACTACTATGCCGCGACTAAGCCTCTACCGCCCAGAAAAGGGCAATGATTATAAATTTATCGACCGAAGTATTTGGGAGATGTTCCAGATTGGCGGCACTGATGTGCTGGTCCACAAATATCTAGGACCTGGAACAGCCACGCAGGGAAACACTCCCAGCACACCTACTTACGATACGACCAATCCTACACAAATACAAGATCTATTGTTTTTAGAAAACCGTGATCGTAAATATGATCCCGATGTTTACGTAATGCGTGGTGTGTATAACATGCAGGACATTGACTTTAACCTAAGTCAATTTGGATTGTTTTTACAGAATGACACACTGTTTATGACTTTTCACATCAACGATACTGTGGAAAAACTAAGCCGTAAAATCATGGCAGGCGATGTACTAGAGTTGCCGCATTTGAAAGATGAGTATGCTCTCAATGATTTAAATTTTGCTCTCAAGCGTTTCTATGTTATTGAAGAAGTCAGTCGAGCAGCAGAAGGTTTTTCAGTAACTTGGTATCCACACCTATATCGTGCCAAATGTAAACCACTGGTTGACAGTCAAGAATTTAAACAAATACTGGATGCTGTGCAAACTGATGCAGAAGGCAATGACACCAATACCAGTCTACGTGACATCATGTCCACGTATGAAAAAGAAATGCAGATCACTGCAGGTGTTCTTGATCAAGCAGAAGCCGATGCTCCCAAGAGTGGATATGATACTACCAAGTTCTATCATCTACAACGAGGACCAGACGGAAATCCTCAATTGATCAGTGCTGACCTAGAAACAACTTTTATTACAGATAATCAACCGCAGGCCACAGATGAGAACGGTGCTCCGTTGTTTGACACTGATGGCAATCCCGTATATGCTGGCGTTACTGCTGATCAAACTTATCGTTCAATTGAACGTCCCGGTTACGGAACATTAAACGGCAACACTAGTCCTTGGCTAGACGATGCATTGCCGGCCAATGGAGCTAGATTTACTTCGGGCATTGCATTTCCAGCCAATCCACAAGAAGGTCAATTTGCCCTGCGCACTGATTATCTACCAACACGACTGTTTAGATACAGTGGTACAAGATGGATCAAGATTGAGGACAATGTACGTATGACTATGAATAATCTAGGTTCTAGTGATGTTGAAACTGGCAATAGGTTTGAAGGCAAAGACGTTAGACAAACACAAAAAGCAGACTTTATTAACAATACCAAGACAGCAACAATTCAAGGTAAGGTTGTTAAGGAGCGCCAGAGCTTGAGCAAGGCTCTTAGACCAGAGGCAGACGAATAATGCACATCTACAAGTTTACACATAAAGAAACAGGACGATGTTATATAGGTCAAACTATTCAGGATCCTAATAGGCGTAGATTAGAGCATATTGCTGATAGTAGACATACTCCAAAAACCTATCACTTTCACAATGCATTAAAAAAATATGGAATAGATACTTTTACATTTGAAGTAATTGCTGAAGCAACTTCATTGACAGAATTAAATCTTCTAGAAGAAAAATATGTAGATCAATATGATGCTATCAACAATGGATTTAATATTCGCCAGGCAGGTGGGAATAAATTACATTCTACAGAAAGCAAACAAAGAATGAGCGAAGCGCAAAAAGCTGCTCATGCTAACCGTCGTGAATTGAACGGCGACAAACATGAGAAACATAAAAAACACATCTGGACAACTGCACACCCTAACAAAGGTGGCACGAAAAGAGAAGCATTTAGCAAGGGAACGCTGACATGGAAGTTAGAAAATGGTGTGCGAGTATTTTACAAGAAAGAGGCTTCGGTTTAACACCGATGAAATAAAATAGACTACTTCTACGACGGTCAGATACGCCGATATGTCACACAATTCATGCGTGTGTTTATAGGGTTCAAATATAAAGCCGGTGACGGTGAAGAAAGGTTAGTTCCTGTTATGTACGGTGACCTCAGCAAACAGGTAGCTGGAATTATCAAAGACAACAGTGAAAACAAAATGCCCACTGTGCCTAGAATTGCCTGTTACATCACTGGCTTAGAATTAGACACCAGTAGACTTTCTGATCCAACGTTTGTCAGCAAGATGCAGATAAGAGAGCGCACCTACGAAGATGTTGCTGGCCAACGTGTCTACGGCAACGAACAAGGTGCCGGGTATACTGTTGAGCGCCTAATGCCTACACCTTTTAAGTTAAAAGTCAAAGCAGATATCTGGACCAGTAACACAGATCAAAAACTACAATTGTTAGAACAAATACTGATTTTGTTCAACCCAAGTTTGGAAGTTCAGACCACAGACAACTACATTGACTGGACCAGCCTTAGTGTGATCTATCTCAGCAGTACCAGTTTTAGTTCTAGAACTATTCCTCAAGGTGCTACTGAAGACATCGATATTGCCAGTTTAGAATTTGAAATGCCAATCTACATCACACCTCCAGCCAAGGTCAAGAAGCTAGGTGTTGTTCGTGCTGTGGTACAAAACATGTTTAACAACACCGGCGATGCGGTTAACATCAATAATTTAATTTACAACGACGGTGACATTGTAAACACTGTGGAATATAAACGCTATGGCATTGTCATGCTCAAAGGCGACAATGGCATTGCTGGTGATTATAATATCAGTATCGTAGATGTCGGGCAGGCTGTTATTGATGCAGGATTAGATTTACCTCCAGACAAAATTGGCAAGAAGCTTGATTGGCAATTGGTATTAGATCAATATGGTGGCTACAAGGCGGGTGTTAGCCGTATTACTTTTAAGACAGCAACTGGCGGAGAGATTATAGGTACTATAACAATAAATCCTATTGACCCAACAATCCTAGTGGCCAGCTTAGACATGGACACTGTGCCTGGAAATACAGAATTAACAACAGGAACATATCCAGACGGCACTGTCTATACCAGTGTTAGATCCTCTAGTAAAGGCACAATAGATGCAATTATTAATCCCTACAATTTTAATCCATTAACAACTTACGGAACCAAAGCAAATTATCCTCTAGGTCTAAGATATCTAATGTTAGATGACTTGAATTTATTCCTAGCTCCGAGGCTGGCTCCTAGTATTACTACCAATATCATAGACACTGACATAGACTTTTATAGAATAACTAGACCCGACCAACGAGAAAAGGCCAGTGCTGCCAATTTGCCTAGAAGCTATAGAAATGTTTTTGAAGCCAAGGTATATGTCAACGGAGTTTCTGTACCATTTACTGAAGTTGAAGATGGCGGTAAATTTCAAACATTTAACAGTGAAAGCTATAGAACAGAATCTGGCAAATACAAAATACGCTTAAATGAGTTTCCTCCGTTAGAAGATGACGAAGGCAATGCCAGCGTTGTCAAATATGTTATAGAGCGTTACACCTACCCAGATTGGTATACTGAGGGAGATGACCCGGATACCATACTTGTCGAAACTGATGTTTATCTGCCGGGCAAGCCCGAGCGTAGCAGTGGTCCAGAAGCATGGAAGAATCTCAATGGCTCAGACTCCCATATCAAAGCCAACAGCATTATAGAATGGAATGGTAGTCAATGGGTTCGAGTATTTGACCCTGATGACATTACCACAAACATATTCATTACCAATTTACGAACTGGTATACAATATAAGTGGGATGGCGCTCAATGGCTGAAATCTTTTGAAGGTGAGTATTTGCCAGGATCTTGGAGATTGACTCTAAACCCCTGATAAGTACTGGATGCAACAGCGTGCCGGTCTTCTATTCCTTTGTAAAAAGACAAAAAGAGTC
>Ga0209191_1002220_pt1 | contig 12233 bp, 16 predicted proteins | sample S_130626_EF_Meta_FD_187320 | JGI IMG/M metagenome (GOLD analysis project Ga0209191, IMG submission 187320) | Freshwater microbial communities from Lake Simoncouche, Canada to study carbon cycling - S_130626_EF_MetaG (SPAdes) (version 2) | ecosystem: Environmental > Aquatic > Freshwater > Lake ... | reverse complement strand
TTGTCATTGCTGCGATAGTGTGGGCGGCTACTCGTCGCGAAGGGTTTGACAACTGGGATAGCTTGAACATCCCAGGAAATGAAGTAAAATTTGCAGATAGAAGTGGAGGTTGTTCGGCCGGGTTTATCAAGATCACCGACGGGATGAGAAAAGGACTGTGCGCTCCTGACAGGTATGCCCAAGGACAAACAAATGCCACGTCTCCTCCCCCACCTCCTGCTCCCGCCCCGATGCGTAAACAAAACTGGCTAGAGAAACTGTCAAAATCGCAGGACCCGTTGTCCGCCGGAAAGGGAGGAGCAAATGCCAAGCCGGTAGAGTATAACCAAGGGTCGAATCGCCGGCGTCCTAATATCACGACAGCGTCGTCTGGTTCTAAGTTCAGACCAACGGATGGTGGCAAATGCCCGGCAGGGTATAGCGAGATCATGTCTGGTTCGAGGAAAGGGATGTGCATCAAATCTGAATACGCGCGCGGGGGGACTCCGTCTGGACCTTCGCGGGTGTCGGGGAGCAAGTTCAGTTCGAAAGTGAACGGAAAATGTCCCAACGGGTTCTCGGAGATAACTGCCGGGGGGAGGAAAGGAATGTGCATCAAATGGGAGTATGCTGGGAAACCCTCGGGTTCCGGGAGATCTTCCAGCCCTTCGCGGTCATCCGGTTCTTCTGGCAGCAAGTTTATTTCCAAGGTCGACGGCAGATGTCCATCGGGCACTGTAGAAATCACCGCTGGTTCGAGGAAGGGTGTCTGTATCAAAAAAGAGTTTGCTGGAAGGCCTTCGTCTTCCAGTGGATCTGGTAAAAGCGGTGGCAGCGGTAGCAAGTTCGTTCAAAAACAGAATGGGAGATGTCCGGCAGGCACTGTAGAACTCACGTCCGGTGGTCGTCGCGGTCAGTGCATCAAAACTGAATATAGCAGCAAGAAGGCGGGCGAATATTTATCCGGGTCGAAATTCAGAAACAAGGAAGGCGGGAGATGTCCCAATGGCACTATAGAAATCACGGCCGGCAGTCGTCGCGGCCAGTGCGTCATCAATGACGGGGGCTTTAAGTACTGGGGGTGGGGGGTAAATCAAGGGAAGAAATGTCGCAACAGTAATAACACCGGTTGTGACGACAGCTACGGTTACACCAAACCTCGTTCGGTTGATTTCAAATACTGGGGTTGGGCTGCAAATCAGGGGAAGAGATGCCGCAACCCTGATAATACTGGTTGTGACAATACTTATGCCTACGCCGGGGGCAAATCAGCATCAAAACCTGCGCCATCATCTACACCTCTGAGTAACCCATCTGATTTCAAATACCCTGGTAAGGGAAAGACAGCGGGGCTTATGTGCAAGAACCAAGATGGAACAGTTTGCGATGTTTCATCGAGATATAATAAAAATCCTTGGCCGTATTGGGGGTGGGCACAGCACGCGGGCATGAAATGCAAGAACCCCGATAACACGGGATGTTCTTTTGATTATGCCAAGAAGTAAATAATTTATTTATTATTTTCTAATATTTTCTTTGAAATTTTGAATATTTCTTTTTCCATGATGAAAATCACGGTATTTGCAATGTGTTCCAATTCATTGTCAGATGCACCGGCAATTATTCGCGTCATATTTGGAAGTTGTTGCATTTTCTGTGGCTCTACATAATTTTGATTAAATCTGACGGTGTTCATCGACACACTCTCGGCAATATTTTCCATAAGACTTGGAATCTCACGGAGAGCCTCATTCAGTTTTTCCTTATCCAACAATTCTCGCATTGCGTCGGCTTCTAAGACTCTAGAAATAAGAAGCTTAAGAGTCGTCATGCTGTATTGACAATATATTACATTAAGTTTTTTTAAACAATCTTTTATCATGTGTGTATTTTTCCAAGCCTGTTCTAAATAGCAATAAGTATTCTGATTCTTGTAAGATAGTTCCTGAGAAATCATTTTTAAGAATATCTCTTAGCAAATGTAATTCTTCATATGGTATTCTAAGACTTCCATGTTCCACCATTTTTTCAGACACAACTTTGAGTTTTTTTGCATTCATTTTTTGGTTGTTATCTTTTGACCTCGCAGTTCCGTATTTTTCAATTGCCGGCTTTTTGGTTTTTGTTGCAAGCTTTGCGTCTCCGGCAAAAAATGCACATTCAACAACAGTGTTATCCCCAAATCCAATTGTATCTCCCACAGATAACGAATCTGATATTTTAGACACAACGTCAATAGACGTAAAGCATTTTAAATAATTTTCAAATACTCCATTTTTTATCATCGATGGTTCTTTTTCGTATATTTTGAATAATTCTACGAGACAAGGATGTGAATCATTTTTTAAAACATATTTGATAGCATCTATTCCATCAATAAATGAATCTCCGGCATTTACGGTGTTTGTAGTTTTGACCAGTTGCATCTCCAACGAGTTTATACAACTTCGGAAATCACCAGGGGAATTTGATCGAACGATTGTTGCAACTACGCTTTCACTAATTCGTTCCTTATTAATTAATTGTAATTTTTGAAAAACTGTTTCATTGCTTGGAGTTGGAAATTCAAATTGCTTCCATTTTTTTGCAAATTCATTTGATGACACTTTTTTTTCACGATGTCCAACGACAATTAGTTTATGTTTTCCTCTTGTTTTAACATGATCTGTTAAAATTCCTGTAATTCTCTTACCGGATGACGAATCAATGCCGTCCACAACGATGGCAATTTTCCTTCCCGAGATGGACTTTGATATATGAGATGAGTCTTCTAACAATTCATTAAAATTCTTTGAAGAATGATCGATATAATGTGGTTCAATATTAATTTCATTCATAATACATTGTAAAAGCGAGGATATACCGCTGCCCACAGCTCCAGAAACAAAGCAGACTCCTGGAATATCGTCGGTCAGCCACCCCCGTAAATCTTCGGCAATATCACAATATGATACGTTTTCGTATGACGATTGGGGTGCAGAAGATATTGCTAACGACACCTTAGCATCGCTGATTGGTTTATTGCGAATTGAAAGTAATTTATCCATATACTATAAGTAATTTCATTATTAAGTTAATTATTTCTACGGATCTCATTGATAATCAAGAATAATGTCGCGAGTATTTGGCATAATATCAAAATCGCTATAATCTGGAAAAACATTGTTACACTTTCAATCTTTTTATTGGCATATTGAACACACGGTTCGATGAGATCATTGATCGCTGCTTTAACGTCTTCTTGATTCCCAATAGATTTTATATTTTTGAGGATGTCTGCAATCATTTATATTTTAATAATATTTTTTAATAATAATATATGATCGCGTGGTTTTTAGTAACATTCATATTGTTGTGTCTGGCATTATTTTTCATACCACGGAAAAATGATGTGCCGCCTACGCCAGAGGAGATACATAAAGCCTACCAGCTAAAAAGAGCCATGAATATTGTGGAAGAAAAAGACACAAAAAGATTTTATGAAGATATACGAAATTTATATCCATTATAGCCTATCGATAATTTAGTATTAATTAAATATTTTATAAATTAATGGATGTCGTATACGGTGCAATTATTATATGCGGAGCTGCATATTTATTTTCTATAACATCATCTTTTACAAAATCCATAAAGGCATCACCTACGTATGTGCCCGACAATTTAGATGTTCGTTCATGTGAAGCCGTGGAAGAAATACAAAAAATTCTTACAGAAAATGGAAAGATAAGTGATATTATTATCGATAGCATGAATCTTATGCTGTATCAACTCGAACATCCGGCCGAAGATTTGAGTCTGCTGATTCCAGGGGATGATTGCAATGCAGTTGAAATTGGCAGATTATATTTGTCTAGATTTATGAATATAAACAATCCTGTTATGTACTTTTTTGCAGGCATTATAGAGATGGAAGTGGAAAAAATACGTCTCGATATCTTCATATCATACCAAGACAAACAAACAATTCGCAAGCTTATAGATATTTTTTATTATAAGGAGCTAAATAATAATATTTTATAATATAAATGGGAGTAGGATCGAGCAAATCTAAGGTGAACAATGCCAGATATAATAATAATGGAAACAACAACGGTTGGAACAACGGAAATAACAACAATAACGGTTGGAACAACGGAAATAACAACAATAACGGTTTGAACAACGGAAATAATAATAATAACGGTTGGAACAACGGAAACTGGGGAAACAATAATAATTATGGCGACAATTGGAATTGGAACGAGTTTGGCGACTGGAATAATAATATGAACAATAACAACAACAACAACAATAATAATAACAAAAAGCCTACTAATAACAAAAAGCCTAATAATAATAAGAAAGTTAATACAAAAACAAATAATAAAAAAGTTAATTCTAAGAAATGATTACTTTTTTTAAAATATTTAGCATATCTTCTCGAACCTTATCCTTACTTTGAGTTCCGTCGATCTTATGCACGTTGGTAAATTTATTGAAAACTTCATATGATAATTTCAATTTATTTAAGTATTCTGCCGATATATTATGAATGTCTCCTCTGAGTTGCAAACGTTTTATCGCCACCTCCGTTGGGCAGTCGATATAAATAAATACATCCGGAGACCATATATTTAGGTTGTCATATATGTTTATATACGTGGCCATTTCTTCGTCGGTGAGAATACCGTCTGTTACGAGCATCTTGCCGAAAACAGATTTATTTACTTGCGGACAACGTTCTACGAATACTATATCATCATCAAATATATAATCGTTAAAAGTCAACAATATTTCAGTTTGAAATGCCAATGCATATTTTTTTGGATTTTTGTAAAATTTTTCTAAGAATTCCCAACGATGAGTTTGCTCTTTGATAACCGTAAAATTTTGTTCTTCAAGATTATTGAGCAACGTGGTCTTCCCAGAACCCATGATACCATCAACAGCGATAATTAATGGAGCCATTTTACAGTATAAATCTGCATGTTCTATTTAAGGCATTGTTTGTCGATATGATCATATATTGACAAACAACGTAAAATACAATACTCACATGCGGAATGTGGAGAGATATGCAAGCATCAATAGACCGGCAACCAGAGAGTGAACGAAGATCCCGACAGGAGAAGGCATTCCCAAAACGAGGAAAGGCATTTTCAGGGGGGACCCAATGAAAGCGTCGGTCAGCTTGTAGGTGGCGGGAGCGCTAACAATAAGTGTGATCAATATGGTAAAGAGGACGAGCTGCATCTTCACGGGAATCATTGTGTATATCATATATAATATTTTTTTGCGTGTTTTTTTGGGATAAATATTTTATATTTTAAAATAAATGGCTGCACAGGACGACGACAGTATGATTTAATAGTTATCAAGTATATATACAATTTTGGTGATTTTTGTGAAGGAGCACTTTTTCGCACTTCTTTATGACAAGTTCGCCACTGATCACGCGATCAACAATTCGTTTATTTCTCACCCTTGTAATCTCAACATCATCCTCAAATTTATCAACATTACAATCGAAACAACACGAGACGGTGTTATCGGGTATATATCCCAATAATGGCACTACTCGATCGATGCCGAACCAAGTAATAGGACTCCGACCGCAATATGTACAATTACCCTTGATCAATACATCAAAGTCTTCCTTTGACAGATCAAATGTCACCTTTTTCTTTGTGGCACTTCTTTTATACATATCTAATCTTGGTTTTTGTTTATTAATGAACCAAATATCAATGTCATCATCTATATATTCTTTATGAATGCGATAATATGCTTTTTTGATAAATGTTGAAGGATCCGCAGTACCTTTTGATTTATTGCATTCTTGACAACACGCAACACAATTATTAGGAGTATGATTGAGTTTTGAATCTATTCTGTCAATACCAGTAGCAATATTGCCACAATAAAAACACTTTTGAAGCATCATTTTAAAGATGATGTCATTTGTAAAGTCGTCTGAATATGGATGCTTTGCAGCTCCATTTCTAATTTTATCACACCACATGTCCCATTTATTTTGATCGATGACTTCACCTACTGATATAGAATCTATCACATGTTGTTTGCGATCTTTATTACGTTTTTCATTCGTTTCTTTTGTTCTTTTTTTATTTTTTGCATTCCTTTCTTTATATTTTTCTTTATTTTGTTCATAATGTTCTCTATGTTTTTTGTTTATTTCTTCTTTATTTTGTTCATAATGTTCTCTATGTTTTCTGTTTATTTCTTCTTTATTTTGTTCATAATATTCCTTATCTTTTTCTTTACGTTTTTCTTTATTTTGTTCATAATATTCCATTGGTCGTAAATATAATGCAAGTATATTCTTTTAAATACTTATAGTTGTCGATATGAGTATGTCTTTATATCGACAATCATAAATATTTCAAATTAGTTATATATTTGCGTGTTTTTTTAGGATAAATATTTTATATTTTAAAATAAATGGCTTTGCAGGAAGACGACAGTATGATGCACGCCACCCGTGTAGGAGATTTGCCACCCCCGGCAATGTTTGCAAGCAAATCCGATCCACAACAGCAAACATCCACTAATTATCAAGATATTTTGAAGACGATCGACATAAAGCAAATGACGCAACCTAAAATGACGCAACCGTCAATGGAAGTCCCTGCGTCAATACAAATGCAACAACCGTCCAATCAATTCCAACAAATGCCCGCCAATCAATTCCAACAAACGCCCGCCAATCAATTCCAGCAAACGCCCGCCAATCCAATGCAAGCCATGCATACTCAAAATACGATGTACACCGGCACAACGGACATGCCACAAAGTGCACCCACAGGATCATTCTCTTACACACCATCACAATCGATTTCCCATGGTCCAGTTATAAATTCCCTACTTCCCGACCCCATGTTTTTTCATCCCCCTCCTGTTGTCGACCCTCCTAAGAAACGTCGTCCCGTAGAAACACCAAAGACAATAAATAAACTTCCTTCATTTGATATCGAGAAATTAAAACCTGCCATTCTTGTTGCTGCAATTGTGTTTGCGTTATTATCATGGGGAGCTCCCGTTGTGGCCAAACGTCTCGAATGGACTGTCGACGCAATAACCGGTAAATTTACTTCGTCCGGATTAGTGGTTATTTCAATTCTCACGGGTGGCATTTTTCTGGGAGCCACAGAAATCATACGGAATTTTGTTAAAAATTAATCTTCATCAATAAACATACACATAGCGGGGGCAATAACTATATTTTCTTCTTCGTCCACAGGATATAGAATAGGATCCTCTGAATATTTGAATTGTTCAACCTTAAATTTCAAACCATATTTTGTATCTGTCGTCCATAGACCCGTCAATGACAATATTGCAGATACACTTTTTGCCTTAAGAAAGTCCGCCGAAAGATTGCCATCCGAATCAAAGCAATTGGTGTCGGAGAAAAACATTACTCTAAATCCATTGTTATAAATTGTAGAAGATCTGGAAAGATCTCCCCAAGGACCTTTCGATGATTGCTCCAGATCTGCAATCCAATCCATGAATTCCTCATGGATCTTGATTGATGGACTCAATTTCAGTTCCATCCTAAACATTCCTGGAGAATGTACTGCGACATTGCAATTCATCTTGGGAATCTGGAATCTGATTGATTTTTCACTGGGACGATTTGCATAAATTTGGTTGCCTCGACCCCCGCGCCGCCAAGTGATTTGGCGCGGACTAATATCTCTAAAATCGGCCATTGTTTAATTTTACTACCCAGCGACCAAATATATATTATACTCCGACGATATGATTGTCATTTGATCCCGGTGACACTATTCTAACAATTGTATGATCCTTCGAAATGATCATACTATCGTCGGCTGCAATGCCCGTTATGAGCTTTCGCATGTGTTTGAGTTCCTCGAGAGTTGTGTCACAATTTTCAAAATCAAATAATTCTTCAAGGGCGTGATTTTCGTCGCCATCAATACATACTATTATATGTTTTTGAGTGTGTATCCCGAGAGCATTGATCAGCTTTATAGCAAGGCCATGCATTTCGGTTGATTTTAATTTGATCATCGAAAAAGGGAACACAAAAATCACCCCATTTTCCTTAGTGCTTCGTATTGTTTCTGCAAAAAGAGAAATGCTGGAAATCACGGAAGATGCCGAAACATATTTATTTTGATTCGGAAATATAACAAATTTAGGCTTTAAAACCAGCATTCGTCGCATTTCCAAATCTTTGGCATATGTCATAGATTCTATAGTCATGACCGTCATTGTTCATCCGTTACAGAATGCACATACTTTTATTATAGATATTGAACATGTTTCACCATTGAGAAATTATGAATACACATGGCACAAATAGTAACATTTTGTATCGACATTTACTTCCATTGATCAATCATTTTTACACAGGATTTACATATGCATTAACCAAGAATAACTCTTTGCACTTCGTAAAAGAACTTATTATAAAATATTTTAATATATCAATGGCTTCTATTATAGAATTCAACAAAGTTATGCACGATTTTCTGGTAGATCTCACCGACGTGTTTCCCGAGAATGACAATATCCAAAATTCTCTCGAAACGTTTAACGATCTGGTCAAAATCAATTTCAAAAAACCTCAACAAATGTTCATGGAAACAGTGGGAAAATATGCCGATAAGATCACCAAACGCGACGAAATAATGTTCGATGTCCTTAAATTCCCAGGGTTTAGCTTCGCGACAATCTGGACCGACGACATCTCAGCCGGAACCAAAGACGCTATCTGGGTTTATCTGAATCAACTTCTTTATCTATGTAAAAAATAAGTGACGATATGACTATATTTGATTGGGAAAACAAAGCAAATATTGACTATTTCGATTGGGAAATATTGATTATTTTCCCGTATCGACGTTTTGCCCTCGAGACGATCAATCAAAATTTCAGCAGAATATCATTTTTGGCAGCACACTGTCATTTGATCATATCGACATTGAATATATTTATGTAATTATCCGCCTGGCCGCACCTTACATTGACGGAATCCATCTGCACCATCCGCCCAATCTAAACCTGTGTCATCGGTTCCAGGAGGACATGACCACCCCTTCCCATCCCATGACCTGGTTGTGACGGAAGGGTATTCACCTTTTTTACATTGGCGCCATGCAGCCCACCAATTCGCATTTTCCCATGAGACTCCCGTATCTTCGTCTCCGTTATAGCATTTCCAAGCGCCGTTTATCCATTTGCGTTGAGACCATCCACGGACACAAGACTGGTTCCATTCGTTTGCTCCCGGGTTTGGAACCGTGCCTTCCGGGCATTTCCAACCCCAATTGCCCGTTCCATCAGCAAGATCCCTATAAATTCTCGGTCCAATTTCTGAGATCAAACACTGCTTGTCGTCATTCGTTCCATAATCCACAGCATGTTTGGGGCATATCCATGTGCCGTTTGACGCCCGTTCACGATATACATATATAGGAACAAAGTCTTTATCAAATATTTTGCCTCTTACTTCTACCTTGGAACCACCCCCCGGGATAATATCACCAATTTTATTACCGACTTTCTTACTGAAATCGACCACGGTTCCCACTATGGGCTTTCCAACGTCGACAACCTTTTCTCCCACATTCTTCCCAACGTCAACAATTTTTTCTCCTACGTTCTTTCCTACGTCCTTAACTTTTTTGAAGAAGTTTCCAAATGAAAAATTTTCACGACGCTGAGTAAATATGATAACCAGCACTAGAAATAACGCGGCTAATAATAGTATAGATGTTTTGCTCAATATCATTTAACATAACTAAATATATTTTTTGTGTTAAAATTGATTTAAAAATATATTACAGAATGATAGATGATATCGGACACATTTAATTCGCTGGCACGTGAATTTGTAAAGGAGCTATCTGAAGTTTTCCCGGAAAATCTTATATTGACTACATGCGTCTACAACTTTGACTCATTTGATCCGGAAAAACCTGCGCAGTTTCTTATGAAGGTCGTTGGTGACAAAACGGATAAAATACACAGCAAAGATGAATCAATATTTGAAGAAGTTAAGATTGATGGTCTAGATATTGACTCAATGTGGAAATCGGTATCCGCCGACACTCAAGAGGTCGTTTGGCAATACCTTACAACTCTAACAATGTTTGCTTCTACCCTCGATGGAACATCCGGCGAATTAATGTCTGGAATAGAGCAGATGGCAACTGAATTTGCAGAAAAATTAACCAAGGGAAATATGGATTTGCCTACGATGCTCAACGAAGTAATGCAAAGAGTCCAATCAATGGATCTGTCATCCTTGCAAGGGGCGGATATTGGGGCGCTTACGAAGAGTTTAGGAATCGATCAAAATCAAATCACCGATATGATGAACAATATGATGGGTGGCGGGGCAAATAAAGAATTGATGAATCTTGTCAGTGGCATGATGGGTGGTGGCGAAGCAGACGAACAGGACTTGTTGAAGTTGCTCGAGAGTGCAAAGCCTCCCTCTCTTCCTTCAAAAACTCCGAAGAAAAAATCAGGGAAGAAGAATCGTGGTAAGAAATAAGAAAGAAATAAATAATATTTGGGTTATATAAATGAACGTCACTCTTCCACAAGATCCTATATGGTTTAAAAATCTCAGCATCTTGTGGTTGCGCCCGTCGGAGATAATCCCATCTAGAGATCAATCCGACGAAGAACGCATAAATGCTCTCGTTCGCCTCGTGTTGTATTGTTCCGTTGCGGTAGCGCTCATTCGTGCCAATGCTATGTATGCTGTTTTAGGTCTCGCGATCGTTGTTATCATAACATTATCATACGCGCTGGGCAAAAAGAAGAAATCACAGAATGAGGCATATTCTAATATTCGCCCAACAACCGTAAAACGCGAAAAGAAATCATTTTCCTCGTCAACCCCTCTAAATCCTTTTGGTAATGCCACGGTCGGAGCACTTCTTGAAAATCCAGGCAGACCACCTATGCAGGGATATGATGAACCGGGAGTTGCAAAACAAATACGGAAAAATTTTAACAAAGGATTGTTTCGCAATTTAGATGACGTGTATGAGGTCGAGAATTCTCAACGTCAGTTTATAACACAACCGGTTACCACATCGGCTCCTGATACCATAGCGTTTGCTGAATATTTGTTCGGACGCCAAGGTTCCAATTGCAAAACCGATCCATCAATGTGCCAACCTTGGAGAGCGTCAAGAAACTGATTTGTTCTTTGGTTTAAAATATAATTTGTCGTTATTAATTGTATCGACAAACTATATATTTGTTATTTGAGTATCATTTAACTATATATTCTAAGACATCACCGTCGGGATGGGAGATATTCCTGAATAATATCCAGTTCGGGTTCACTACCTGGCCGGGGAGAACCATCAGCTTTCCGACGAGTCCGATGGTCACCCATTCTTTACGTTCTCCCCGCGAAACATATGCCACATTGGGGTCGTATGCAGGATTCTCAATGAATTCGCTACTGACGATCTTTTCGTATCCTTTACGTGGTCTAGCCGAAGGAGTACATCTTATCCTTTCGTTTTCATTCGAAATATTGGCCATATAATACACAGTCTTTGATAATTTAGCGCCGAATCTGTCTCTCAAATAACGTTCACTCCACTCGTCCCATTTGGCATCTCCTATAATACTAGGGTTTGCTGATACCACACCGAAAACCGTGGCAGGATTATCTAGGTTATTCGTAACGCGTATAACCCCGTTGTTTCCTTTCACTACCGTCATCCCTCGCCTGTCTTCGCCGGATGCATTACCATCTTCCCATTCGAACATTTCCGCATAATCGGCACCAGACGTATTATATGCGCCAACGCCAAATACAGATCCCGCCCCGGTTACTCTGAATACATTCCCGGCCGAGTTTTTGGCGGAAATCATGTTGAATGGCTGCGCTGCACTAGCTGACGATTGGATTCTTATCATATCATTGGTGTTCGTCACCGAGGAAGACACGACATTTACTACATTTCCGTTCACCGTACACTGAGACGTAAGCATTCCTCTTCCATCGACATTGAACAAAGTTCCGTTCGTGTTTCTACAGCTGATGAAGGAATAATCCGTATTAGATAATTTCGGAACTACGATAGACAGTGCATTTCCCACCAACGCCCCAGTTCTCGTGCTAATACTCATTATATCTGCGGTGGCTACTGCGGAAGTCAATGACATTTCGCCATTACCAGTGATGTCCAACAGTCTCCCTCCGATGTTATCCAAACGCAACAATGAATATGTACTAGCGTTGC
>Ga0209191_1002219_pt1 | contig 12234 bp, 17 predicted proteins | sample S_130626_EF_Meta_FD_187320 | JGI IMG/M metagenome (GOLD analysis project Ga0209191, IMG submission 187320) | Freshwater microbial communities from Lake Simoncouche, Canada to study carbon cycling - S_130626_EF_MetaG (SPAdes) (version 2) | ecosystem: Environmental > Aquatic > Freshwater > Lake ... | reverse complement strand
CACACAAAAGAAGTTTATTGTTTGCACGAATCCTGATTTGTTTCTCAAAGAGCATATCATTCGTGGCGATCAAGGCGACGGTGTTCCCAACTTCCTATCAGCAGACAATTGCCTAGTGATGGGCATTCGTCAGACTCCTGTTACAGCTAAGAAACTTTCTACTTGGATTCTTCAAGAGCCAGAGCAGTTCTGCAATGAGATTATGCTACGTAACTATAAGCGTAATCAGCAGTTGATTGATCTGGAGTTTGTGCCTACAGAAATTGCTACTGAAGCTCTTAATCAATACAATACGCAGAAGGCTGATCGTAGTAAGATTTTCAATTACTTTATCGAATATAAACTCAAGAACTTGATGGAAAATATCAATGAATTTTAATGGAGTACGTGTATGATTAGGTCTGTATCAGAAATTCTGAGCAATATCTCAGAAGAGAAAGATGTTAAGAAGCGCAAAGACTTGCTGGCACAACAGTCTAAGAATCAAGGCGTGATTGCTATGCTGCAACTTGCGTTTGATCCTAATGTTAAGTTTCAACTGCCCGAGGGTGATCCTCCGTACAAGCCGTGCGAGTATCTAGATCAACAGGGTATGTTGTACAACAGTGTCCGTAAGATTGCTATGTTCCTTGATCCGAACAGTAAGTTGCCTCAGCTAAAGAAAGAAGTTCTTTTTGTAGGTGTACTAGAATCGCTTGATCCGCAAGACGCAAAGCTTCTTCTTGCAGTCAAGGATAAGAAGATGCCATATAAGGGTATCACAAAGAAGCTTGTAGCAGAAACTTTTCCAAACTTAATTAAAGGGTAATTAACGAGCAGTACAATGGGTAAGAGTAAGAAGTTTAACAGCAATTTCATCCGCGAAGAAGACGATGAAGCATACGATGCATATAGCGCAGACGAGTACAAGAACCGCAAGAAAGAAAAGCGGATCACTACCGCATTGCGAAGTAAAAACGTTGAGGAACTAATCAGCCTCACGAATGAAGAAGACGACTACGACACTTATTAATTTTAAATAGAAAAGGAAAGAATACAATGACGTATTGGGGTTACCACTTGATGCTAGATTGCAGCAATTGTGATAAAGACGCAATTAAGAACAAGGAAGATATTGGCGCTTTCGTTCGGCATCTTGTACAGAAGATTGACATGGTTGCTTTTGGCGAACCGATGATTGAACATTTTGCTACACACGATCCAGATAAGGCAGGAATTAGTTTCTGTCAGATGATTGAGACTAGCAACATTTCAGGCCATTTTGTTGATCTAAACGGCTCTGCCTACATTGATGTGTTCTCTTGCAAGCCATTTGATAATCAAGATGTTATTGATACGATCAACGTATTCTTTAATCCTAAAAAAATTCGTATGAACTTTGTAACTCGTAACGCAGACTGATGGGTAATTATATTATGCCATATACACCAAATGAAAGTATGATCATTCCTCAGGTTGTTTTCATGACCCGTGTGCGTGATGAGTCTGTAGAAGGTCCTAATCCATATCGTTGGGAACACGTAACTACAGAAGATTATTTTGCGAACAAGCGTGTAGTTGTGTTCTCTCTACCTGGGGCTTTCACACCCACTTGCTCAACGTATCAAGTGCCCGGCTTTGAGAGCAACTACGATCTAATTCGTTCTCTTGGCGTTGATGAAGTATATTGCATATCAGTTAATGACGCTTTTGTTATGAACGCCTGGGCGCACAATCAAGGTATCAAGAACATTAAGATGATTCCTGACGGCAGCGGCTTGTTCACTTATGAGATGGGTATGCTTGTTGTTAAAGACAATCTAGGCTTTGGCGAACGCTCCTGGCGCTACGCCATGGTTGTTGACAACATGTACGTAGAAAAGATGTTCAGTGAACCTGGCATGTCTGACAACTGCGAGACTGATCCATACGGCGAGACTTCTCCAGAAAAGATTATTGACTATCTTAAATCTGCTGGTCCGCCGTTCTAAAAAATACTAAGTAATTGATCAAGGAGATATAATGCCTGAATACTTGTTCCGAGATAACAATACAAAAAAAGAGTGGCTCGAATGGATGGGCATCTCTGCGGCAGACAAATATCTTGAAGAAAATCCCCACATCGAAAGACTAGTCAACGGTTTCCCTGGCATACACAGCGGCCGTGGACTTGGTGGTGGGCTAAAGATTGATAATGGCTTCAATGATGTTCTTAAAGAAATCAAAAAGAAACATAACGGAGGTTACAGACTAGCACGGAGTACTATCAACACAAAATAATGTGCTTGTGAATTAACAACAACTCACAGGGTTACTCATGACAAAAAGAGTTTCTAGAAGAGATCGTCGCGCTTCACAATTCAACAGGTCATACGAAGAAAAAAATAATCTATCGCTAGAAAATATATTACCGATAACAGAGAATCAAAAAAGAACATTCAAAGAATATCTGCACGGTAAAAATTTATTGCTATATGGTACAGCAGGTACAGGAAAAACTTTCGTTTCTTTGTATCTCGCTCTAAGTGAAGTAATCACTGGTTCATCTAAATATAAAAAAGTAGTGATTGTAAGATCGGTAGTTCCAACTAGAGACATGGGCTTTCTGCCCGGCACAAGCAAAGAAAAAGCGTTAGTATATGAAGCTCCGTATTATGCTATTTGTTCAGAAGTATTACACCGTGCTGATGCTTATGGGCTTCTAAAGCAAAAAGGCATTATAGAGTTTATCACCTCTTCATTCGTCAGAGGTACAACTCTCAGAGATTGTATCGTCATTGTTGACGAATTCCAAAACATGGTAGATGAAGAACTTCACTCTGTAATCACAAGAGTAGGAGATAACTGCAAGATCATCTTCTGCGGTGATTGTAGTCAAAACGATCTAAGAAAAGAACAGTCTGGATTTCACAAGTTCATTAAAATCTTATCAACAATGAATAGCTTTGGTGTTGTGGAATTTAATATAAATGATATAGTAAGAAGCAGCACAGTAAAAGAGTACATCATCAAGCGTGAGAGATATGAGACAAGTCAAGCCGTTCCGTCACCAATTCATAACAGAATCGTACCGTTTACAAAGTCAGGACACGCCGAACGGTAGGTTCTATGCACTAGAAGATGGGAGAAAGATTCCTTCTGTAACAACTGTTCTAGGTTGGAAAAAGAAGGAATCTCTTCTCGCATGGCGTGAACGTGTAGGCGAAGAAGAAGCAAACAGAATATCACGTAAAGCAGCAGCACGTGGTACGAGAGTCCACAACATCTGTGAAGCGTTTCTGTTGAACAAAGAAAACTATCTAGCTGGCGCAGATTTTATCACTGTGGATATGTTTGGCTCTATCTATCCGATCTTACGTGATAGACTTGATGATCTATATTCTGTTGAGTCTGCATTGTACTCTGAGTATCTAGGTCTTGCTGGTCGTGTTGACTGCATCGGTCGATTTGACGGCAAGAAAAGCATTGTTGACTTCAAGACTTCTAGTAAACCTAAGAAGCAAGAATGGATCAGCGATTACTTCATGCAAACGGCGTGTTATGCTGTTATGTTTGAAGAAAGAACTGGTATTGCAATACCTAATCTAGTGATCATCATAGCCGTAGAGGACGATCTACCACAAGTCTTTATTCAGAAAAGAGACGATTGGGTAGCTCCGGCACAGCAGGTAATCAAGGAATATTACGACTATCATCTGCAAAAAAGTTTAATTCTTGGCTAAGTGCTTGATTTCCTTAAGGTTATAGTTCTTGACAATACGTAAAAGTATGCTATAATAGTCTCTCAATTGATAAAGAGGACTACACAATGCTACCTGCTGGAAAATACTATGTCGGCGATCTGTGCTACGTTATGCACGATAAGTGGAACGAAGTTTGTGATCTAACACTTACTGCAGGGCACGGTATGTGCCTTGAGGGTGAATTTGTTCTTAAAGACGGCGGCATCATCTTTGCTATGCATAGCACAAAGTGGGGCGACGGTGAATACATGGACAATACTGGTCGCCGTTATCCTGTTGACGCTGGTCTTATCGGCTGTATTCTTGTTAGCAACATTTCGGAATCAGAACTTGTAAATCTGGAATGTGGTAATGTAATTGACTTTACGGAGTCTTTCCGTACATACAATAATGACGGCATTATTCACATTGGTGATGTTTTGATCAATACTGATCCCGATGAAAGTTATTATGATAGTTATGGCGAAGAAATTGACTATCCTACTGAGGAATTCTAAATAATGATTACAGCATATGCACGTACTAATTGCCTTGGTGTTAACTTTGATGTTCACACTTCAGGTTTTGATCTAACTGCACTTCAGTCTTTTGACTACGGCAATCGTATAGACGTTTGGGATCGCCGAGTTGATCTTGAACGTAATTGTGTGTTGCGTGATCTTTTCGGTACAAAGTATGATCTACTTGCACGTAAGGTAGAGGAATCTGGTGTACGTCAAGACGCAAAAGTGAAGGCATCTGCTCACGCTGGCGTTAAAGAAATTATCGCTGGTAAGAAAGAGTTTCGCATAACTGGTTCTAAATGGTGGAGTCGCTAATATATGAAACAATTTGTTTTTTCTACCCGCGAAAAAATGATTGACTTTATTAGAAATGATGTGTATTATGTTAGCTGCTCAACGTATTATGATCCCTCGGCGGGATGGATAGTGAATTGTAATGAACGACAAAGATGTGATGAAAATTATTTCGAAAGTAGCGGAAGCGGTGCCGCCGTTCGCACAGGCTAGAGTTGCTGCTGCTCTTGTTTATAAGAACGAAATAATTTCTATCGGTACTAACAAAAATAAGACACATCCGTTTCAGAAAAAATATGCAGTCAATGATGACGCTATCTACCTTCATGCAGAGACAGACGCTATATACAATGCATTACGCAAGCACAGTACAGATATAATTTCTAAGTCTAAGCTTTATATCTCTCGCATGAAGTATCCTGACGGCAGCAAGAAGTTTTTTGTACCTGGTCTTTCTAAGCCCTGTGAAGGTTGCGCTCGCGCTATTGCTACATTTAACATTAAGCATGTGTGTTACACTATAGACAGCGGAGGCTTTGATTTTCTATGAACGTCTTTTATCTTGATGAGGATCCGCGCTCTGCGGCGCAGATGATGGTAAACAAACATGTTGTTAAGATGATCTTAGAGTCGGCTCAACTGTTGTCTACTGCCCATCGTGTTATGGACGGTCTACAAGTCGAAGTCACTCTAGAGAAAGACGGCAAGTTTCGTAAGAAGAAAGTCTGGGTTCTTGGCGATAGTCGCAACGAAACAATTTATAGTGCAACGCACATGAATCATCCGTGTGCAAAATGGTGCAGATCGTCTATTGAGAACTACTGGTGGCTTGTCGAACACATGTATGGACTTATTGACGAATATAAGTATAGATACGAAAAAGATCATAAAGTAAACTCAAGTGGTTTAGCTTATCTTTTGCAATCTCCACCGTATAATTTGAAAGAATATGACTTCACGATTCCTCCGTCAGCTATGGCGGAATCATATATAGTATCTACGGACCCAGTTGCTAACTATCGCAACTACTATAAGAATGGTAAAGCACATCTGCATACCTGGTCCAAAAGAGAGAAACCAGACTGGATTTAAATCTGGTACATTACCATGGATAGACCGTGGCATTTTAACTAAGAAAAAGGAAACACACATGACAAAGACTCGTCTTCTAATGGCTGCCGCCGCGGTGGCTTTCGCCTCTGTAACTCCCGCACTCGCTGCTGATAGCGTAGTGTCGGCAGAATATCGCATCGGCACAGGTAAGGGACCACAAGCTTCTCAGTATGTTCTTGACTATCAGGCTCCGTTCTTTCAGGTTTTCCCAAACCTAAACTATGGTGTTGGAGTAGAAACAAAGCAGCAGCCAAATGATGGCGCTAACACAACAAAGCTCGGCGGTCGTGTCGGGATTGCTTTGCCTGAAATTCTAGGCGTAACGCTAGGCGGCAACGTTCAGCTAGGCAAGGCTCTTGAAGCTTCAACATCTTCAGTTGTTGCTGGCAAGACTGTTGTTAAGGGTGGCGACTACAACTGGTACGGCGTAGAGCTAAAGGCTAGCCGTCCTCTAATCGCTGGCTTTAGTGTTGATACAGCCTATCGCTATCGTGATGGCTTTGAACATCGTGGCTTCAACAATCAAGAAACCCGTGTTGCTATTGGCGTTTCATATGAAATTCTTCCTTCATGGAACGCTGGCGTAGAGTATTATCGCTATACACAGGGTGCTAATCCTGTTAAGTCTAATGCTCTATTCTCACAGATTGGCGTAAAGGTCAAGCACGATTTGTAAGTAAAAAGTACAATTTGACCTGTTTGAGAGGGGGGGCTATTGCTCCCCCTTTCTTTTTGTGTTATATAAATACCAAAGCAGCGTAAAACTCTCAACAGGACAAATTCATGATCAATCTATTGTCTTTTCTATCTGAGTCTGTAAAGACTCCTGCTGGCGACATCGGTGGTATTCAGCACATTGAGCATCCTTCTGACAGAACTTTTGACGGTCCTGAACCCGCTAAACATGCAATTGACGTTCTCAGGGGCTCTGCTGCTGGCTCGACTCCGATCACACGTAAGATTGATGATAAAATGTCGTATCAGGTAATTCGTGACAAGGCAGGTAAAGTAGGCGTAAAGTACAAGGGCGCTGGCGCTCATTACAATTATTCTAATGCAGATATCGACGCACAACATGGTCACAAGCCCTATCTAGCACATCCATTGAAGTTGCTGCTAGAACATCTTCCTAAAGTGCTGCCGAAGCGTCCAGGCGAGTACCAAGGCGGATACATGTCTTCACCCGCAGATAGAACTGTCAGCAAGGGCCGCATCAACCATCAGCCTAATACGATCAAGTATTCTATACCTACAGACACAGAAGAAGGTAAGAAGCTTCAAAATTCTAAGGTAAGCACAGTCATTCACAGTGAGTTGAAAGGCCCAAATAGAGAAGCACATCCTGTTTTAGATACGTCAGAGTTTGGTCACCATCCTGATGTTCATATGGTCAGTCACGTTGTCTCGCATGACGAACAGCACAGTGTTGATCCTGTAAAGAAGAAACAAGCGTTATCGCATCTATCACAAGCTCAGAAGCTTATGTCAAATCATTCGTATGATCATCTTGCTGGTCACGAAAAAACTCTACGCGGGTACATCAACTCTACTGTATCAAGTGGTGAGCATCCCACAACAGAAGGCTATCAAGAGCATCTTAAGAGATATCATCAAAAGAGAATTGATGGCGTAACAACACAGAAATCAAAAGACGCAAAGCAAGCAGAATTAAATGCTTCTTTGGCTCACGTAAATAAGAATAAGAAAGCATTTGATAAGTCATTCAAGATTCACGGTCACGTTCAAGCAGCAACTAATCTTCTTGCACGTGGTTTAGGTAAATCAGCACACGGTGGTTATCATCACGAAATCGACGGGAATGAAACAGGGCCAGAAGGTTTTGTTGCTGGTGGTGTTAAGATTGTAGATCGTGGCGAAGGCGGCTTCACTGCTGGCAATAGAGCAAGAAGTGCTATTCTTAGAGCGTCAAGAACATTAGGCAAGAAGGTATAACATGGGAAGCTTTCTAGACAAAATTGCAAAGAGACTTGCTGTTGCTAAAGGCAGCGAAACACTTGACGGCAAAACAATGACTGGCGAACAGCCAAATAAAGTTATTATCAATCCAGATATCGTAAGGCATAACGAAAGCTTCAAAAGTTTTTTATCTTTATTAACTGAGGCTTCCGCAAAATCTGGATATAGTGATGAACATGCCACAGCGCATTTGTGGAATAGTGTTGTAAATCACGAAAATACAAATCAAATTTTATCAAACCCTGATCCTTCAAAAATTCATGATGAGATTGAAAAGGCAAAAAAAGATCCAAATCATCCTCTTAATGTTAATAATGCGCCAAAACAAGGTTTTGTCGGAGGCAAAGTGAACAAAGAAGGATATTATAAAGAACTTCATGACGCTGCTTCTACAATTCATGGCCTGGCAAATCGTTCAGAATTTTCTGATGCTGTTAAAAATAAACACAAAATGACTGTTGCAGGCGCGGCCCGAGGAAAATTATCAAATACATGGAATAAAAATAATGCCAAAAATGCAACATCGAAAGCAGATTTACATTTATTTGATTCAAAATTGGGCGAAGATAAAGATCCAAATATAAAAAGAATTTCTCTGAAAAAAGGCGATTCGCAATTAATGTCGGCTCAACCAGAAGAATTTGCCGCAACATATGATCACGCTACTGATCAACATATCAATGAATCAAATAGTGGATTTACTTCTGAACATAAAAAAGAAGCTATGAGAAAAATTAAAAAAGTTCAGGAGCATCTTAATGCTATGAAAGGTGCAAATCCTGACGAACAAAGAAAACATAGAGATTCTGCTCAAAAGATAATTAACGATATTCATGAAAAACATTCTGGACTTTTAAAACATGTACACTACGAGGCCACAACAGGACATGGAAAGTTTGGACATAATCAAGCGGGATCGGCAAATTGGCTTGTAACAAGTACTCCAGATGGTCCACACATACACAACACAGAAAGCGGTAATGAACCAATTGAGGCTGGAATTCCTCGTATTGCTTTACCGAAAGGTGACGGAAGATCAGGAAATGTAAAAATTGATTATAAAGTTTTGCGTAATAAAAAAGAACACACTTCAAGAACAGAAATACCAAAAAAAGAACCAGAAAGACACCATACTCTTTTTTGGGGTCGTGTTAATCCACCCACTGCTGGTCATGAACAAGCTTATAATGTTGTGAGAAAAGTTGCTAGACAAAACGGCGGCACTTCTAGCATGGTTCTTTCTCGTTCAACTGATCCTAAAAAGAATCCGTTGACACCAGAGCAAAAAGAAAAACATGCAAAGCGGGCTTTTTCAAAAGTAAACACTTCTGTTGCTGATCCGCAGCATCCAACATTGTTACATCAGTTGTCAAAACTTCATGAGCAAGGTGTTACTAATTTACACATGGTTGCTGGTTCTGATCGTCACGCAGAATATAGAAAGCTTATCAATCAGTACAATGGTGTTAAGGGTAATCACGGCTATTACAATTTCAAGAAAGTTGAACTGCACTCTGCTGGTGAAAGAGATCCTGATGAAGAGGGAACAGCAGGTATATCTGCATCAAGTCAACGCGCTCACGCAACAAACGGTAGACAAAAAGAATTTGCTGCTGCTTCACCAAGCACAATGAAACCAGCACATGTGAAAGAACTATATAATGATGTTCGTACTGGACTTTCTACTCCTGCGCCAAAGAAGCTAAAGAATGTTGTTAAGACTAAAATAGCAAAGGCATCGTAATGCAATCTAAAACAATTAAAATGTATAAACCACATAATGCTCCTCTTGGTAAAGTTCCATCAGGCGATAAACCATCGGCGTTGACGGTTGTTAAACCCACTTCAACTCCTCAAGCAAGAGCATTGCCTCCGGCATCTGCTGCTCCTGGCAAATCTGTTCCTACTGCACATTCTGTTCCAGCACCAGCACCTACACCTGTTGTAAGTACTGTTTCAAAGCCAATAGAACCGCCTAAAGTTGATCCTGCAAAATTAGCTGCCGACAATCAACGTAAAAGACAAGACGCAGAGAATAAAAGAAAAGCAGAGCAAGCTAAGACGCAGGCGCCAATAAAGAAAGCTAAAGCTGAAGATGACCATGGCGAACAAATCGCTAAAGATTATAAAACAGAAGAAGTGTCAATGAGAAAGTATGTCCCTCTAAGCAAGATTTTAGAAGCTGGCGTATGGGGCAGTTCAGGCGGCTGGGGCGATACATCAAAAGGTACAGGTGATGCTATTGGTCCAGAACCAAAAACAAAGAATTACATTTTGAAGAAAAAGAATAAAGTTGAAGAAGCTATGACTCCTGGACGTAAAAAGCTTTCACAGTTTCTAAAGCCATCTCTAGATGCTATGTCAACAACAGCAGATAAGCTAAAGAAAAACGCTGATGATTATGATGCTGTTGTTAAGAGGTATCCAGCTAAAGAAGATCACACAAAGTGTGGCACTCCAGATTGCTGCGGTAAATGCAGCACTGCTGTTAACGAAGTGAACATTCGTGACGCTTCTGGCAAAATGAAAAATATCAAAAATGTTCTTATGCGCGGCGCAGATGGTAAATTACGTTCTGCACCTCCAGGCAAAAGTAGCAGCAGTTCAGCAGGTTGTTAATGAAAAATTTTTCATCATATCTAAAAGAAGATAACAATGCACCAGCAGAACCTAAGAGTGTATTGCAGAATCCGTCTTATATGCATAACATGAAGAGTGAAGCAATTTCTGCTGCTCAAAAGATGATTGAAGGTCAGTCTGACGCAACCGTAAGAGCATATGTTTTATCGTATAAATATTATCACGATAAGCAAACAAAACCATTTGTAGTTGCACAGAACAAACAGTTGATCTCTCAAGAACCAAACTGGGAAGCAAAGGGTTATACAATCGTTGCTTGGGTTTCGCCCTCTGACGGTGTAGTTGTACGAACTAAAGATGGCCAATACGTAAAGGATACAGGACAATGAGTCAATTAGGCGATGCACTTAGAGTAGTACTGGCAGATACATTTGCTTTGTATTTGAAAACTCATAACTATCATTGGAACGTCGAAGGTGAAAACTTCTTTGAATATCACAAGTTCTTCAATAAGCTTTACAATGAACTTTGGGAAGCCACAGATGCTATTGCAGAGCATATCAGAACTTTAAATGAGTATGCTCCAGGTTCATTCTCTCGTTTCTCTGAGCTATCAAGCATTGAAGATGCATTGACTATTCCTAGGGGCGTTGACATGGCATATCAGTTACTACAAGATAATGATGTAGCAATTACATCTATTCGAAACGCTTTGACTATTGCAGACAAAGACAATCAGCCTGGGATTAGTAATTTCTTGCAAGATCGTTTAGATGCACATGCAAAAAATGGTTGGATGTTGCGTTCTACTACTAAAAATCGTTTATAATAAATACAACAGAATTCAGATTTTAAGGAACAGCAATGTCAAACGAAAAACGTCCTACTGCCGAAGAAGTCGAAACTGTTGATGAAGCTAGAGTTAAAGCAAGAATTTCTCTAAAGGCACCGAAAGACTGGAAGCCCAAAGCAGAAAAGACTGCTGCTGCTCCCAAGCCAAAGAAAGAAGTAAGCTCTTCTGAGTCTGATAGTGAAGCTCCTGGCATCTACGGTCAGCTATTGAAGCACAAAGACTTACGCGGTGCTCCCAAGATTAAGTTCGAAAACGGTCAGTCACACGAAGTTTCTCCTGCACACAGAGAAAAAGTGCTAGACAAGTTTCGCTCTCTTCATGGTGCTGGCAAAAGTCCAGATGCAAGAGACAAGATCATCAAACACGCTGGAGCGAGTCACGAAAATTTCATGCAGCACGTTAACAACACTTACACACCAGAAAAGAGGCATCCTATGTCAGCAGTAAAAGAAGATCAAGATATCGTAGAAAAGCTACAGAAAGCTCTTGAAGACGGCGTATTGTCACAGAATGACTTTGACAAGCTAACACAAGCTGAAGAAGTCGAAGCTGTTGACGAGAAAGCTCTAGTCGGCAAGCAGAAGAAGCTTGATAAGAACCACAACGGCAAGCTAGACGCTCAAGATTTCAAGATGATCCGTAAAGAAGAGACTGTTGCTGAAGAAGTCGAGCAGATGGATGAAGCATCAAAAAGTATGTACTACTCTCCTGAAGAAGTGAAAGCAGCACAGGATCACTGGAAAAAGAATGTAAAACCAGTCTATAAAGAACATGGACTCTCTCCGAAATTCGCAAGTGCAGTTAATGCTCACGTAAAGCTACACGGTTCACGTGAAGTTCAGCAGCATCACGGTGGCGCTGACGGCAATCATCCTAGATGGTTCAACACAAATACTAATAAGGTCAGACCTCTAGTAAAGAACACTGGATATACAATTAAAGAGTCTTGGATTGTCGCTGAAGAAGCTCAAACTCCTGCACCTGAGAGACATTATGTTACTCCAGCTACAGAAGCAAATCGTTTCCGTGGCGTAGAGAGTTCAATTCGTGAAATTATGTCTCAGAATCGTGATATTCGTAAGATTGCAAAAGAAGAAGAGTTCAACAGGAACAAGTAATTGACTATTATTGCTAATAAGATTGTATTGCTCAACAACGGGGTACAGCAGAAAGAACTTAAGAACAACGAAAG
>Ga0209191_1002218_pt1 | contig 12238 bp, 1 predicted proteins | sample S_130626_EF_Meta_FD_187320 | JGI IMG/M metagenome (GOLD analysis project Ga0209191, IMG submission 187320) | Freshwater microbial communities from Lake Simoncouche, Canada to study carbon cycling - S_130626_EF_MetaG (SPAdes) (version 2) | ecosystem: Environmental > Aquatic > Freshwater > Lake ... | reverse complement strand
GCCAGTCTTGCTGCGCAAGAAGCAGCTTTTCTGGCTCAAGGCGGTATATTACAAACCCCTAAAACTACAGCTTTAGACAGCGAAAATTCAATTTCTTACAGCACCACAGTAAACAAAAAGGCGGTGCAAGAAGAGATAGTTTTAACCGTTACAAAAGCAGGGGAAATCAGTCTTGTTAAAAAAGGCTCTGACAAAACACCTCCTCCTAATGAAATTGAGCAATACAACAATATCATTACAAATAGGTTGAACTTGGTTAGAAGTGCGATTGCAAGAAAACCAACTGAAGAACAAAGATCAAGTCTACAAAAAAGACCAAGTGTTGCAGGCAGAAGGTTTGTTTCAGATATTTCTTCTTCTGAAATCCCAACCACAACAACAACTAGTGAAGCTAAAGCAGGCAGAGAAATTCACGCTACTTTGGCTTCTGTTTCTAGTAATAAAAAACCTGGTCACAACAGCGCAAGCTTGACTGGAAAAAGCAAATTTGCCGATTTAGTACATGAGAATTTTAATATTAAAAAATTTGCTTTAGAGAATTTAGAGGAAATTCAAAAAGATAAAGCATTTGACAATAAGTTAGATAGAGCGGCAAAAAAGGTGTTGGAGGAAGGTGGTTTCTCAAATCTAACCACTCTTGATAAAATAACCTTGGCAAATTTTTATAACAAAACGGAAAATCCAAGTAAGCCAATTACAAAAGAATCTTTGGATGATCAAAAAAGTGATTCTTATCAATTGATAGAAAGATTCGTTAAAAATCGTGCTAAAAAAATATTCAAAGATGTTGAAAGTAGAGTTGCAGATAAAAAAAGTTATTCAAGAAGTGTTCATGACGCCTTGCACCAAATTGTATCTGAATATCCGAATCCTTCAGAGGAGGTTAAAGATGCTTTTGCTAAAGCTTTAAAAAATAAAGTTTTGAGCCTTACAAATGGAAAGCGCAAATAATCTAAATTAATTTTTTTAAACAATGTCATTGCTACAGCTAATTTTACAAAATTTTTTCTCTTTTATTGTCCTAATTTCAATCATCGTTTTCATTCACGAATTTGGTCATTTTTTCGTAGCGCGTCTTTGCGGCGTTAAGATTGATGAATTTTCCTTGGGTTTTGGCCGCGAAATTTTTGGCTTTAATGACAAGAAAAACACTCGCTGGAAATTTTGTTTAATTCCACTAGGCGGCTATGTGAAAATGTATGGCGACAAAAATGGTGCTTCGATGCCAGATTTAGCTGAAGCCGAAAAAATGTCTGAGGAAGAAAAGAAACAGTCTTTCATTTTTAAAAATGTCTATCAACGCATTGCCATTGTTGCGGCAGGGCCAATTGCCAATTTTCTTTTAGCTTTAGTCATTTTTACCTTTCTGTTTCAAGTTAACGGCTTGAATAAAGTTTTGCCAGTTATTGGCGAAGTGATGGAAAACAGTGCTGCTGCTGAAGCGGGCCTGCAAAAAGGTGACAAGGTGATGGCAATTGATGGCAAAAAAATTAGTGATTTTGAAGCGATCAGAGCAATCATTTCAGAAAGTGCTGATAAAAAGCTGCAATTAACAATCTCTAGGTCTAATGATGTTGTGGAAATTTTTGTGACGCCAAAATTTCAAAGCCGCAAAGATTTTTTTGGTGATGAAATAAAAGTGGGAACCCTAGGCGTTATTGCTTCTGAAATAGCTCATGAAGATTTAAATTTAGGGCAAAGTTTCATTCAGGCGGGTAAAGAAACTTACAGCGTTTCGGTGGCAATTTTTAAGGCCATTGGTGAATTGATCACGGGCAAGAGAAGCGTTGAAGAGCTTGGTGGGCCAATTAAAATTGCCAAATACACTGGCAAAACTGTAGAAATGGGCGCCACTGCAATTTTATGGTTTGTGGCCATGATTTCAGTGAATTTGGGCGTGATGAATTTACTGCCAATTCCAGTTTTAGATGGTGGGCATTTATTTTATTATTTAGTGGAAGTTATTTTCAGAAAACCTTTATCGCCAAAGGTGCAAAAAATTGGCTTTCAAATTGGCCTTAGTTTGGTTTTAACTTTAATGTTATTTACCACTTTTAATGATATTAGGCAGTTGATTGTGGGGATGTAGAAGGTTTTGGTAAGATTCATTTTGCAAGTTGAACTTTCATCTCGAACGCTAGTGAGAGATCTCATGAGGCTTTGCGGATAAACTCATGAGATCTCTCACTAGCGTTCGAGATGACAGATTGTTGTAAGAGAACCATAAGAAATATTTAATTTATCGAATTAACTGAAATGAAAGGCCGAACTACAGAAATAGAATTATCAGTAAATAGAAAAAATAGAATCTTAGTTGCTAATAAAGAAGGTCAAGAGGGTTTGCAGGTAAGGAAAGCGACTCCACCAATAAATACAGCGGGAAAAGCTGTTTTAGGTGAATCAGCTGTTCCAGCTGAATCAAAAGCCTCTGCAAAGACTCCTAAAATATCCAATCTATTTCCAGAGATATTACCTGGCAAAAGCCATTCAGCTTCAAACAATGTTGATAAAACCACTTCAGTCAAATCTCCTAATGTTACACCACTGCCAAATATAATTTCTCGCAATGGCAGTGAAGCTTCTTTGCCAGTTCAAATATTTGGTAACAAAGCGTCTGCTAAAACAGCCGTAGAATCTCCAACAACAACTCCCAGAAATGAAGAAGTTCTTCCTGATGCCGCAACTGTGGTTGAAGAAGTGCCAGTTGCGCCAAAAAAAATAACTTATCCAAGATTAACTCCAGCAGCTTTCCCGATTAACGGTTTGAAATATGAGATGCGATATAAGGCAGATGTTGATCGCCTTATATCTTCGGCCAAAACTCCTTCAAAAAGAGGTTTGCCAGTAACTCAAGAGAAAGCAGCGCAAAATTTAAGCGGGTCTCTATCATTTAGTTTTAAGGTTAGTGGTATAAATCTTGAGACAGACAGTAAAAGAATTTTAAATGAATTTCGTACCACAGTTTCAAAAGTTGGCAGCAAAAAAGTAGTTAGTCAAAATCTTCTTAAAAAACGGGCTGGAGAATTATTTGCTGAAATCGATAAAGCCAAAACTAGTGCTGAATTAGAAGAAGCTATTGGTAAATATCCAGAATTAATAGGATTCATTCATAAATTTAATGAATTGAACCAAGATGCCAAAAGTTCGGCACCACTGGTATTTTATAAATATGCATTACAAAGAGAATTAAGATTACTTTCTGCGCAAGCTGTAACGCTGGGAAAACAAGATAACCATCGCTTTAAAGATAAGATGGAAGATTTTGTACAAAAAAAGCGTTCCGCTTATCAAGATGCTTTAGATGAAGGAATAGCCTATCCTAAAGAAAGATTTAACGAACAAGTTCTTACCAAATTCAAAGCTGGGTCTTTGAATGTTGCTTTGATGAATCCTTCAGTGAAGCCATTTGAGTCGAAAATGGGTGTTGAAATAACCGACACTCTTTCAAGTGATCAGGTAATTGCCTTAGAAGGTATTGATAATGCAATTTTTAGAAGTGGCGCCAAGGGTGGCAAAGCTGAAGTTCGTATCGCAACTGGTGGCGGAAAAAGCCATCTTACCAAAATAATAGAGCGGAAATATACTGGCACTGGCGATGGCGATAAAATAAATCGGGTGATTACGCTAGATTTAAATAGCCCTGCAAAGGATTTGGCAATTTTGCAAGGTTCCGCAGAAAAAAAAGATTTGGCGAAAGTTTTAATTCAACTTGATGAAGCTTATTTTTACAGCAAGTCAAACCTGCTAAATCCTACTAGCGAAGATCTAGAAAAGATTGAAAAAGAAAGAAATGATCTGATTAAGAATTTACGAAATCGCGGCGCTACTGTAATTGTTTTTGGTGCCAGTGAAAGCCCTACAAAAATTGCCATCGAGATTGAGAGAATAAAAAGCAAAATCGAGGTTGCAGCTGGAAGATTGGATGATCTTAGAGGGACTAAAAAGGCTAGAAAAAAAGACATTAGAGCAGTTGTTGAGGCTGTAAAATTTTATAAAGAAATAGAGAGATCTTCTGGTCGCCCTGGAAGAATCAAGAGTATTTCAGATGTTATCGAGAATTTAGAGGAGATTGATAAAAAAGGTTATTCAGAAGATTCTATTGACAAGGTATTTTTAAGAAATAGCGGCCATTGGCATGAGTTTACTGATAGTAGTTTCGCAAAACTACAATTTGGATCTCCTAGAGATACAAATTTTTATAAAAATATTATGGACAGCATTAAAAAAGGAGAAAATGGTATAATCGGTCATTTTAAGAAAATAAAACTAGAGATAGAGAAAGAGGGATTTGAGCAAGATAATTCTAGTGAATGGAGTGGTAAGAAGGAAAGAAAGCAAGATCTGATAAATCATTCTAACCTAATTTTAAAACTAGCAAAAACTGATCCTCTAGATTTAAGTAATAATCCAAAGATTGAAACTTTAAAAAAAGCAATCGATAAAATCACTAAACCAATCGATAAAATCACTGATGATGTTCCAAGGCCGCCTAAAACTTCAGAAAAACCAAGCAGTAAAAGAACTCATGATGGTCCAAGGCATCTTAAAACTTCAGAAAAACCAACCAGTAAAAGCGATGATGGTCCAGGGCAGCTATTTAAAGCATTTAGAGAAGTTGTATCTGATCCAGAATTAATGGGCAGCCTAAATTTGGGCAAACATTATGACAAGATGATTGGCGTGCAAGATGAACAGCTTAAGGATTTAAGATTCAGAAGAGATGTTAAAATTTCTCAATTTAAAGATATAAGATTTAGAAGAGATGAAAAGACCCAAGAAAGATTTGATGGGGCTACGGAAGGAGAAAATTTTGTTAGAAAAGATCCTGAGCAACATCAAAAAAATGCCCTTCTATTTGATTTAATAGCTGATAATTTACCAGTTCTTGGCTCTAAAAATGTTAAGATTGTTGGTCTAGATGGAAATGATGCGTTCAAAAACAGAATCGACAAGATGCAATATGTGCTTCCCGATTTTGAGATAAATGAAAACACCTGCGGCCTTGAACAATTACGACAAATTCAAGAAAAAACCAAAGCTGAAATTATTATAATTCCTTATAAAAATGAGGAAGATGGCAAAGGTTTGCAATGCCGAGTTTATCATAATTTAGGTGGTGTAGAAACATATTCTGAGTCGATGAGCTTTGAGGCTTTGGGCGCTTTTATGAAGCTCAACTCAAATAAAACAGTTTTGAGCTTTTTTGACCAAAAAAATGCCATTGGTGGTGATTATGGCGATGCTGGTTTAAATATTACTCATCAATATATTCATGTAAAAAATAGCAAAGGCTTAACTAGAAATAGAATCATGCAAGCCAACCGCGATAGAACTCCGGTTGAAAATGACGCGACTTATTCAGTAGAGCGCAAATTCATCATACATGAAGATATTAAATTGGCGGATTTGAAAGAGGTTATAGATGAAAACACTAAAGCTGATGATCTAGATCATGCGCAAGGGTATTTATTATCTAAAATATCAGAAGCTGAAAGAATTTTGGCGACTAATCCTACAGGCCAAATTTTAGCCAAAGCCCAAGAACAACAGGCAAGATATACAGATTATTTATCGAGGTTAGATAAGATTTTAGAAAATGCTTTAGAGGATGTTCTAACCCAAGAAGCTGCAGATGCTGAAAGAGATGCACAAGAAGATGTTATAGTAGCAGATAATCCTTCTGTTGACACAGGAAAAGTCTCAACTGCTGGTGTTAAGCTTTCTCCTTTGGATCAAAAACCATTAAATCAGACTAATAATTCTGGAAAATCATCATCCCTTCCAGCGTTATCGAAGCCGCCAACTAAACCAGAATTAAAAGAGACGAAAAGTGCGAATATTATACATCCCCAACTTCCCCCCGACACAGCGACTATAGAAAGAAGAAATGCATTAAAAATTATTGCGCAAAAAGTTGCTGGATATGGCCGGATTGAATTTGAAGACGGAGATGTTTTTGTAAGCAAGGATCAAAATGCTGATGAGTATTTGATAACTCATAATACTGGTGGTAGCGCGTCTAATTCAAATTTTGTACTTACTGATAAAAGCCCAGATTCAATAGTAATATCCGGATTAGAAAAAATTCTACAAGGTGCGGATACAAATTTAGAACAGTTAAAAGCAAAATCATCACAGCTGAAAGCTGCTTTTGAGAAAATTACTGAGCAAGATTTTTTTCAAAGCAGTGTTGCAGAAGGTTTTTTACAAAGCGTTGATGGGGTAGAATTTTATAAGAATATAGATGGCGTACTTACGGTTGAAACAGAAGGTGATGAAAATTTATCAGAGCATTATTATTTGGAAAATGATGTTTTTAAAATTGCTGGATCACGAGATAAAGAATATAGAAACATGATTCTTAGTGAAATAGATGGCAAGATTGCAGAATTTGACGGATTATTACAGAAAGAAAAAACTGCTCTTGCAGACCAAATACAGGCAGGTTTTGCTGGTATTTTAAAAGATGAAAAAGGACAAGTTTTAACCGAAGTTTCTACGAAAGGTTACCGTCTTACAAAAGCTGAAGATGGTTCATATTCTTTAGTTACAAAAGGTGACAATAATGTTACTCAGCAATTCTCATTCAGCGCTGGAGTTAAGATTGATGCTAATGCCAACCCAGATTTAAAACTTCTTCGAGCTTCTCTAAATTCTGTAGAGCAATTTCAGCAAGAATTAGAAAGGGAAAGAAGCGTTGTGGCTGCAAAAAAAGCAGTGGCGGCAAATAAAATTTCAGACTTTGTCCTTAAAGCTCAAACTTCTAAAAAAGAAATCGAAGCGGCCAAAGAAAATCTAAAATCTTTAAGAGATTCTGCGATCAAAGATTTTTCAAGAAATTTGAGAGATAATTTGGAATCCTTGTTTACGGTTCAAGGAGAATTATTGGCAAATGGCTTCAATGATTTAGGTGAATATGGAACTAATAGAACTAATGAAAGAGAATTAAAACATGTTACTAAAATATTAGATCTTGACGATAATGTAAAAGAAGAAATAACTTTGATTGCTTCAGGGCCGAAAGAAACAGAAGTTATTACTGTTACTAAAGACGGCCAGCCAGTTTCGGTTTTAGATTTAAAGGCCTATAATGAAAACATAGCTAGCAGACTAAATGAAGTAAAAGAATTTGCAGATGAGTTTAAGAGAGGGAGAGAAGAAGAATCTCGAGCTCAGCTAACTACTCTTAAAGAAAAATTAGGCGAGTTAGTTGGTGTGATAGAAGATTTAAATGGGATTGATAGCAAGGCTCCGCAAGAATTTGTTTCGATAGATAGAAGCAAATATAAATCACAGCTAAAAGAAGTAAAATATACCATTGAAATTAAAGACAGCCCAGCAGGACAAGAGAATTTAACTTTCTTTGTCAGAAATGGTAAAATTGACCAAGTATTGGGCGAAGATGGAGAGTTAAGCGATGATGTTCAAGCTGACATTTTAGCTCAATATGTGATGGCCGCAGATCTAAAAGTTAATTTTGTAAGAAGCAAAATAGAAGCTGCAGAAGCAGCCAGAAAAGCTGCTGAAGTGGCTGGGGAATCTAGAAAACTGAAAGTAATTTTTGATGAAATTGCGCCAACACAAATAGCGGCTGATCGAAAAATTTTAGATAACAACGAAGAAGCTGTATTCGTAAAGCTAGATAGCATTGAGTCTTTTAAAACCAAAATTAATGGCTCGACTTATAATTTTGAAAATGGATCGGTTTTAAAAGAAGACATTGTAGTTGAGGATGTTAAAAAGTTGAAATCTTTGCAAAAGAGCTTGGGCAATTTATTGCAGAAAGAAAAAAGCAATGTTTCGAAGCAAATCCAAGATAATTTTACGGCACTTCTAGGTGCAGAAGACACAGTTTCAACAAATAAAGATCCAAAATTTACTCTGACAAAAGCTGCAGATGGTTCATATAGCTTTACTGAATCAAAGGTTACTCAGAAATTTTCTTTTGGTGAAGGAGTTGTAAATTTAGATGAAAATCCAAATCCAAATTTAAATATTCTGCGCGCAGCTCTTGATTCTGTGGTGCGTTTTAAAAAAGATGTCAAAGATGTTGAAATTCAAGAAGCTAAAGAAAAAGCTGAGCAAGAAAAAACCGAGCTTTTAACTGACAAATCTCAAGAATTGAAAAAAGCCTTTAGCGATTTAATTCCTGAAGCAGAAAAGGATGGTTTTGGATATTATGATCTTGATAATGCTAATTACTCAAGAGAAGGATTTGGCGAGGAATTTGAAATTTCTTGTAACGATGAAGCTATGCATAAAGCAGCGGCTTCACAGCTTACTGATGCTGTTGCCAGAATTGGCACAGAAGCTCCAACAACAGGGCTCAGATTTACTAATGGCATTGCCTCAGTAATGAAAGATGGTGAAGCGGTTTATGCTGAAATTTCAGAGCCAAAAGTGTTAGATAATTTATTGGTGGTAGCTAGACAAGAGCTAGTTAGAAAAGCTGATAATCAAGCAGAATCTCAAAAGAAATTTGATATTTTGAAAGATCAATTAGGAGTTTTGGTTGCAACTGGAAATGATTTACGAGCAATTAACCCTAAGGCCGCAGATGAGTTCATTTTACAAGCTGTTCAATGGGGTGACCCTCAAAGAAAAAAATATACAGCCAAAATTAATGATGGAGAAAAATTAGTAACACTTTCATTCACCGCAGATTCTTCGGGCAAAGTTGTGTCAGTGGAACAAGGCGCAAATGAATTGGTGGCTAATTATAGAAATGGAGAATTATTTTCTAAATATGCGGCTGGGGCTGCAGCTTTAACTTTAGAAAATCAAGCTAGTTTAGAAGCAAACCGAAAAGCACATCAAAATCAGTCTGAAAATTTATTAGGCAGCTTTCAAAAATTGCATCAAGTTGAGCAAAATTTGCAAAGTGAATTTGCGCAAAATCTAAATTTAGTAATTGCGAGAAATGCTGAGGGAGAAGTTCAATCTTACACAAAAATAATTGAAGGAGAGAATTTAACTTTTGAATTTGAAGGCCAAAAAATATCCAGAATTTTAAGTGTAGATAATCCACTTTCTAAAACCACTGACGAACTAGCTGGTTATGGAGTTGCGATTGAAAAAGAATTTGCAACTAAGCAATCTGATTTGGAAAGATTGAGAGTATTAAAAGCTGATAAAGCACGCCAAGAAGAGCTGGAAATAGAGCGTAAAAGATTAGCAATTAATGCGGGATCAGAAAATTTGCGAAATGGCTTGACTGCCTTGATCGAGGCGGAAAATTTGCTGAATGATTTGAATGGTGATGAAGAAGCAAAATCTGTTAAAGATGTTGAAAAAGCTGATGGACAAGCTCTAGCAAAATGCACAACTGCAATTACTAAAGATAAAGAAGAATTAACCTTCTCTTTTGCAGATGGACAAGCTGTGCAAATTAAAAATGCCGCAGGTGAAAAAATTGAGCCGACAAAAGAAAATTTGGAAGATTATTATTATAATGTAGAAGTTGAAAGAGGGAAAGTAGAAGCCCAGTTAGAAGAGGTCAGGGACCAGATCAGCGAGATGCGTGGCAAGTTGCACGCTGTTTCTCAAAATTTAAAGCAAAAAGGTCATGATGTATTAAGTGCAGCCGGTTTAAAAATCAAAGCTGTGGATGACGGATATCAGGTAGAATTTTCTATAAAAGATAAAGGTGAAAGAAAATATTTAATTGGCATAGATGGTGCTGAAAATGTGCTGGATACAAATAGTGTAGTCAACATTAAACAGCTTTCTGAAATGCAGGAAGCATTGGCATCATTGTCGGTGGTGGTTGAAGAAAAAATAGAAGAAAAAGCCCAAAGAGAATTGGCTGAAAAAGAAGTGAAAGATGTTGCTGATCAACAAACAGCTTTAAAAGTAAATTTAGAAAAACTAGTAGCGGCGCAAGCTCGTATTGAAAAAGTTGAAGGCAAAGAAAAAGATCCACAAACGAAAGTTACGGATGGGACAACGGTAACTTACACAACCGTCATAAATGCGAATAAGGAAAATCGAGAAGAATTATCTTTCGTTTTTGAAGATGATAAAACAGTTAGAATCATCAGCGATAAAAGCTCTATAGATAATGATTCTGTCGCTTTAGCCAATCGCAATTCTGACATAGTAAGCAAAGTTTTAGAAGTGGAAGCGGAGGCTGTATTGGCTGAAGAAGCCAAAACAGCGGTGTTGTCTGAGTTAAATGATTTAGCTGCAAGCCTTGATGGCAAAGGCTGGATCTTCTCGAAAGAATCGGATGCTTATCTTAACATAGAAAAAACCGCTGACGATAAATTTATAATCACTTCTGACGATAAAAAAGAGGCAGCAACTATTGTTATAAGTGAACTAAGCGCCACTGATTTTACAAGCCAAGGAAGTCCTAATCCATTTGGTTTAGAGCAGTTGCGTAAAGTGCAAACTGTTTTAACAGCAGCTCAAATTGAACTTGCAGCAGCGCAAGTTCAATCAGGCAATCTCAGAGACAATTTAGCACAATTATCAGTAGCGCAAATTTCTCTTAAAAGTGAAGGTGGTGAATTAACCGATCCGAAATTGACGGGGAATGCAATTCAGGCTGCACCTTACGCAATAGAAATTGATACTACGACTGGCAAAGAAAAAATTGAATTATGCACGGTTAAAAATTTAGCCGGAGAAGAAGTAATTATTGTCACCAAAGGCGACAGAAAAATTCCAGCAAATTCTACGGAAATGCAGGAATATAATAGAATTATCGCTTTAAGAGTTGCCGCAGTTTCACAAAGTGCGCAAGAAGCCGGAATATCTAAATTAGGCGCGCAGCAACAAGCCGAAGAACATTTGGCTGGTTTAAAAACCAATCTAGCAACACTTGCTGTTTCAGGAAATTCTTTAAGAGAAATTGACCCAACTATTGCGGGAAGATTTATCAGTGAAGGCATTAAAGATGGCGCTACAAATAACACAAAATATAGCAGCGTGGCATTAAACGCAGCTGGCGGATCAGAGTTAGATTTTGTGGTGGGTGATAATGGAGAAGTATCAGAAGTGATGCTTAAAGGCTCTGCAATTTCTTTGGCGCCAGATCACACTAATGCTGAAACTTTGCGTGGATATTCGGAAGCTGCAAAAGCCAGATCTGACGAAGCTGCTATGGCATTACAACAAGAAAGAGATCGCATCACGCAAGAGCAGTTAGAAGCGCAAGCTAAAGCTGAAGCTGATCTTTTGGAAGAACAACAAAGACTTCAACTTGAGGCTGAAGCATTAAAAGCTAAAGCAGAAAAGTTAAAAACAGATTCAAGTGCTATAAAAGATAAATTGACGCAATTGTTTGATACCGAAAATCATCTAAATTTGGTCAATGGCGATGAAGCGGCAAAATCTGTAGAAATTATAGGTGAGGCTACTCTTACAAAAATCAGCTATAAAACCAAAGTAATTCAAGATTCAGAAGAATTAACTTTTGACTTTGAAGATGGGCAGCCAGTTAAAATCACTAAATCTAATGGCGAAGCCGTTGTTCCAGAAACTATCACCAGCGAAATGTTGGCTGGGCACGCGGATGTTTTAGATGTGAGAATTACACAGAGAGAGAAAGATTTATCAGAAGCTACGCAAGCAAGATCTACACAAATTACAGAGCTAAATGCTTTATCCACAGCTCTAAAAAAACATGAAACAGCTTTGCTTGAAGAGGCTGGTTTAAAAATTACGCCTGAGGCTGGAAAAGACAAAATTGAATTTAGCGTTGATGGAGATGGAGTTGCAAAAAATTACTCACTTGAAGAGTTAGAAATTAATGATCTTGATAATGCTGCTCCTTTGGGAATCAGCCATTTGACAGTGATGAAGACAGTTTTGGAAGCAGCCCAACAATCAATTAATTTGAAAGTTGAAGAAAGCGCAAGGGCAGAATTAGAAGCTGCAAGATTGCAAGAAGAAGCAGAGAAAACAGAAGCCAAAAAAATGACTGCGCAATCTACACTTCTAAAAACTGCTTTAGAAAAAATGTCACTTGCCCAAAAAGCATTTGAAGATGAAGGGGGATTTGTAGAAGGTGAGTTGAAAAAAGATGATAAAACAACGCCAAACTCAGTTACTTATGAGCTAGCCGTGAAAGGTGCGAGAGGTGATGAGAAAATTTTATTAACTTCTTCTTCCACCATCTCAGGATCTGAAGTAAATACAGTAACTAGCGATAATCCTCAGCCAATTTTATTAGAAAATTTGGTTGAATATAACCAGATTGTAAATGCCAGAGTTCAGCAGTTAGAAGAAGGTT
>Ga0209191_1002211_pt1 | contig 12258 bp, 11 predicted proteins | sample S_130626_EF_Meta_FD_187320 | JGI IMG/M metagenome (GOLD analysis project Ga0209191, IMG submission 187320) | Freshwater microbial communities from Lake Simoncouche, Canada to study carbon cycling - S_130626_EF_MetaG (SPAdes) (version 2) | ecosystem: Environmental > Aquatic > Freshwater > Lake ... | reverse complement strand
TGGTGAAGCAAGAATGATTCCTGTTAATCCTCCGAACAAGAAAGTCACAAGGAAGCCCATCACCCAGAGCATTGGAGTTTCAAATGTTACGTGGCCTCTCCACATTGTTCCGATCCAGTTGAAAAACTTCACTCCGGTAGGAACACCGATGAGAAATGTCATGAATGAGAAGAATGGAAGTAAAACCTGTCCGCTAGCGAACATATGGTGGGCCCACACTGAAACAGAGAGTGCTGAAATTGCAATTGTTGCAGCGATCAAACCTAAGTAACCGAAAATTGGCTTACGGCTAAAGACTGGCAAAATTTCTGTTGCAATACCAAAGAACGGCAAAGCCAAGATGTAAACCTCAGGGTGCCCAAAGAACCAGAACAAGTGCTGGAACAGCATCACCCCACCGTTGGCGGGATCAAAGAGATGCGTTCCATATATTCGATCGGCTTCAAGTCCAAGAAGAGCTGCAGCTAATGGTGGGAATGCAAGTAAAACCAAAATTGCAGTGAGCAAAACGTTCCATGAGAAAATAGACATACGGAACATCGTCATACCTGGGGCGCGCATAGTGAAGATAGTTGTAATGAAGTTAACGCCACCAAGAATTGTTCCAACACCACTAATAGCCAAACCAACCAGCCACAGATCTCCACCAATGCCTGGTGAGTACTGCGCATTTGAAAGCGGTGCATAAACAGTCCAACCAAATGAAGCCGCTCCACCTGGTGATAGGAAACCACCAAATGCCATCAATGAGCCAAATAGGTAGAGCCAGTAGGACAACATGTTCAGACGAGGGAAAGCAACGTCAGCTGCGCCAATTTGCAGCGGCATGATGACATTTGAAAAACCCACGAATAACGGAGTCGCAAACATCAGCAACATTATGGTTCCGTGCATTGTGAAAATCTGGTTGTACTGCTCATTACTCAAAAACTGCATACCTGGGCGAGCTAACTCTGCACGTAGCGCTAGAGCTAATACCCCACCAATTAAGAACCACGCAAACGATGTAATCAGGTACAAGTACCCGATCGTCTTGTGATCAGTCGATGTAATCCACTTTACGAAAGATTTACCCTTAGCCGTTGGCAGTGGCCCACTCGCAGCCATCGTTGGACGTTCTGCATAAGTTGTCATGCTGGGATCCCCTTAAGTGTCTCCAGATAAGCATCGTATTCGGCAGGCGTAACAACCTTGACCTTGAAAAGCATTTGGGAATGATTGCGTCCGCACAAAATATTGCATCGTCCTGGGAACTCACCAAGTTTAGTTGCAGTAAATTCAAGGCTGTTTGTAACGCCAGGAAGGTTCTGCATTTGAATCATGAAAGCTGGAATCCAGAATCCATGAACAACATCATTAGATGTGATTGTGTAGCGAACACGCTCTCCGAGTGGAACTACTAATGTTGGAGTTTGTTCAGGAGTTCCTGTAACTACCGCCTTAGGACCAGCTTCTGGGTATCCAAACTGCCATGACCATTGGATGCCCTCAACTGTAATTTCATGGGCATAGGTTGTTGTTTTTTCGGTGATTACATTTTGTCTTTCAATAGTGTAAAAGAAAAGAACTGCAACGATGATGAATGGGATAATTGTGTAAGCAACTTCAACCGGAACGTTGTATTGAGTTTGCTTCGGAAACTCTGGTCCGTCTTTCTTCGCGCGATGAAATACAGCGGGCCATAAAATAAGAATTAAAGTAAAGACTCCAACAACTCCTGCTGCGATCCAGGCACCTTGCCACAATGAAAGTGATGCGTCATTAACGCTTGAAACACCCTCTGGGAATCCCCAATCCGTGCTCTTTGAACAGCTTGTTAAAAGAAGGACAGGCAAGAACAAGAACAGTGCTCGTAAGCGTGACAATAAGGTGCGAGGCATGGAGGTAAGGATAGTTTGTATTGGGCCTTTGCGTCGCACGAGCACATTCACCCAGAGTGGTGGCGCTCCTCACATCTACTGTAGATGCAGTGCGATTTCATCCGCTGCGGCTTGGCCATATGCCTCGGCAAATCGAGCGACAAATTCAGGGTTGGTAAAGCGGTATTCCTGAGTGCCCAAGGTTTCGATCACATAGGTGGCGATCAAAGCACCTAGCTGCGCACATCGTTCATGGGAAAGTCCCCATGCAAGACCGGCAATAAATCCAGATCTAAATGAGTCGCCAACGCCGGTGGGGTCGGTCTTAGATTTTTCCTTGGGGCAGCTAACCTGAACAAACTCCCCTGCTGCACTTTCAACCTTTGCACCCTTTGAACCCAAGGTGACAACACGGTATTTAACGCGTTCTAAAATTTCGCGATCTGTCCAGCCAGTCTTTTGCATAGCCAGTGCCAGTTCATATTCATTTAAGAATAGGTACGCCGCACCTTCAATGAGCAGTTTGATTTCTTCACCCGTCATACGTGCCATTTGCTGTGAAGGGTCTGCTGCAAATGCGATGCCCTGCTGGCGACAGACTTCTGAATGGCGAAGCATCGCTTCTGGATCATCAGGTGAAATCACCATCATGTCCAAACGTCCAATTTTTTGCATTATTGGACTTAGTTCAATATTTCTAGCTTCAGACATCGCACCGGGAAAAAACGATGCGATCTGATTGAGCTCTTGATCAGTTGTGACAACAAAGTGCGCGGTATGGAGTGTGGTTGAGACCAGAGCATGGGAAGTATCAACGCCGTGACGTGACAGCCAGGCATCGTAATCAGCCCAGTCTTTACCGACAGCGGCTATCAGAATTGGGTTTAATCCAAGAACACCCATCCCGAAGGCAATGTTTGCCGCACATCCTCCACGGCGCACATCCAAACTATCAACAAGAAATGAGAGAGAAACCTTCTCTAAAGAACCGGCAACGAGTGAATCTGTGAATTTTCCAGAGAAGGTCATTAAGTGATCAAGACCAACAGAACCCGCTACACCAATTTTCATGTGGGGATACTAATGCGAAAAGTGAAGATACTTAGTTAAATGAATCGCCACATGCACAAGAACCTGCTGCATTTGGATTATCAATAGTAAATCCCTGCTTTTCGATAGTGTCAACGAAATCAATTGTTGCGCCTGAAAGATAAGGATCACTCATCTTGTCGGTGATTACCTTCACTGCGCCGAATTCACGCACGATGTCACCATCCATGTTGCGATCATCAAAGTAGAGCTGGTACTTAAGGCCTGAACATCCACCTGGCTGCACAGCAACGCGCAAATTGAGATCGTCGCGTCCTTCTTGAGCCAAGAGTGCAGAAACCTTTGAGGCTGCTACATCGGTTAGCTGAATACCAGTTGTTGTCGTTGCTTCAGTTGTCATTGTTCTCTCCTTGATTGACTTCTGGGGCAAGCCTACTCCCCCCGTGTCTGGCAAGCGAGTTGAGGGCCAGTTCAACACGGCCTCTATAGTTACGCCATGACTACAAATGAGAGCAAGGGTCGTCCAACCCCAAAGCGCAAAGAGGCCGAGTCAAAACGTAAGGTCTCATCCCTCGCACCTATTGTGACGAAAGATCAAAAGCGAGCTTCTAAGTCGCTTTCAAAACAAGATCGAGTAGCCCAACGTGCGGCATATCTACGTGGCGATGAAGCGGCTTTGCCACTAAGAGATCGCGGACCTGCTCGTCGCTTTGTTAGAAACTATGTTGATTCTCGTCGCTCAACCGGTGAATATTTCCTACCAACAATTTTTGTTGTTCTAGTTCTGACTCTCTTTCCTGTTCCAGCTATTCAGTTGGGAGCAATTGCCCTGATGTATGCAATGTTAATCATCGCTGTTGTCGATGGAATTCTTCTGTCAAAGAAGATCCGCAAAGCCGTCGAAGCGCAATTTCCGGGCACAGAGACAAAGGGCCTCGGAATGTATGCCTGGCTGCGTTCAACACAGATGCGCCGTCTTCGTGCGCCGCATCCACAAGTAACAATTACTAAAAAGAAAAACTAAGCGCGAGGGTTCGGGCTTTCATTCTTCTTAGCATCGCGCTCTGGAAGATTTCCAAGTGCGACGTCAATTGCTTTCATGACATCTGCATCTAGCTTTACGCCAGATGCCTTCACGTTTTCCTTGACCTGCTTTGGCTTTGTAGCACCCATGATTGCACTGGACACATTTGGATTTTGAAGTACCCATGCAATAGCAAGCTGACCCATTGTTAATCCAACTCCCTCTGCAATTGGCTTTAACTTCTGGACTGCTTCTAAAACCTCTTCACGCATCCAACCCTTGATCATGTTTGCGCCACTGCCCTTGTCAGTTGCACGTGATCCAGCTGGAGCCTTCTTTCCAGGCAAGTACTTTCCGGTCAAGATTCCTTGAGCCATTGGTGACCATACGATCTGGCCAATACCCTCTTTTTGGGAAAGCGGAACAACTTCAGCCTCAATCACACGCCATAGAGCGGAATACTGTGGCTGGCTTGAAACGAAGCGGTTGTAACCGCGAGCATCTTGAATGGCTAAAGCAGATTTGATCTGCGGTGCGTTCCATTCAGAAAAACCGATGTAATGAACTTTGCCTGCACGGATCAAATCATCAAAAGCACTTAAAGATTCTTCGACTGGTGTCTCATAGTCGAAACGGTGCATTTGGTAGAGATCGATGTGATCAGTCTGAAGTCGCTTCAGAGATGCGTTACATGACTCGATGATGTGCTTGCGAGAAAGTCCGCGATCATTTTTGCCTGTGCCGGTTGGAAAATACACCTTTGTAAATAATTCATATGACTCACGCTTTACGCCCTTGAGTGCCTTTCCCAAAACAGTTTCAGCTTTTGTGCCAGCATAAACATCTGCTGTATCAAAGGTGGTGATTCCAACTTCAAGAGCGGCTTTCACGCACTTGATAGCTGCATCTGATTCGATCTGGTTTCCGTGAGTGATCCAGTTTCCGTATGAGATTTCAGAAACGTACATTCCGGTACTGCCAAGGCGTCTGTATTCCATGCTCAGAAGCCTACGACTAGCGCGCCTAGTTGCCAACCCGAAACGGGTGTGGTTTGGTTCGCTCACAACTAAATAGCTCACTTGGTAGGGGAAGTTCGGTGCAAATCCGACGCTGACCCGCAACCGTGAATCTCTATTGAGATAAGTCGGATTACCTAACAAGTGCAGATGAGACAAACACCCGCCGAGGTTTGCGGGGTGTGCTCCTACCACTAGAAGTGTCGGGTAATTCCTCCTCCCTTAGTGCGGTTCACTCCCTGTGAGACTCTTTCATATTTGAGAGGCCCCACAGCAATGAAGTTCAAAATAGTTTTAGCAATCATTCTTATCTCCACATTCATAACGCCCTCAGCACAAGCTGCAGATAAAGGTTGGCGCTATTGGGGATATTTCCAAGCAGCCCCGAACAAAACTGCATGGACTCCAGCAATGACAGGACCGACTGTTGATATTGCAGATGGTTCGGTTGAAGGTTGGTCATTCGTGTTTAGTTCAGATGACATCCCATCTGTTGAGCCACGAGTAAAGCCTGATTTCAAAAGTATCTGCGCCGGCGTAAAAGCAGACAAGGACACCAAGCGAATTGCAGTTGTCATTGATTTTGGTTCCGCGGCCTATGCGCCCAAAGGCGAAAAGGTTCGAAAGACAATCACTACCTGTGTTCGCACAGCAAAGACATCTCAGGGCATTGATGTTCTGGGACAAATCACCAAAATCCGTGCTGCTGGTTCAGGTTTGATCTGTGGTTTAGCTGGTTATCCCGCAAAAGAGTGTGGTGTGGAAATCGCTACACCTAAAGCACTTATCAAGAAGTAATTAATGAAAAAACTGTCACTGCACCCACTTACTTGGTGGATTTGGGCTATCGGTTTGGCTATTGCAGTCATTCGATTTGATAGCACCGTATTCACTGTGTGTTGTGTGGGCGTAGTGGCAGTTGTCGTTTTCATCAATCGTGAAAATGCTCCATGGGGAAAAAGCTTTAATTGGACCCTGAAATTATCGGCCTGGATCTTGCTCGTTAGAACAATCATCGGCGTCTTAATTGGAGTCCCTATTCCGGGAACAACTCTCTTCACGCTTCCGATACTTCCATTGCCTAGCTGGATGCCTGGAATTCGCATCGGTGGCACAGTTACCGCCGAGCGTTTAACTTCAGCGTTGACTGAAGGGATTGTGATTTGCGCAATTATCGTGATCTTTGGTGCAGCAGCTTCACTCACAAGCCCACACAGATTGCTACGAGTGCTACCTGTATATATTTATGAATTTGGTATTTCAATTGTCATCGCTACTTCTGTCTTGCCACAGCTAGTCACTTCAGTTTCACGAATTCGCCAAGCACAAAAACTGCGCGGACAATCCTTGAAAGGCTTTGCCTCATGGCGAAGAGTTGCAATTCCTTTACTGGAAGAATCTCTTGCTCGGTCTCTGGATCTAGCAGCTGCTATGGATAGCCGTGGTTATGGCGTTAGTAAAAAGCGTTCAAGGTATCGCCCGATAAAGTGGAGATCTGCTGACTCAGCAGTGGTTTTTTCTGCTCTGATTGTTCTCGGTTTATCATGATTAAATTTTCAAACGTTTCTCTCATATATCCCAACTCCACTAGAACTGTTCTAGAGAACTTGAATCTTGAAATCGTCGAAGGTGAGATGGTTCTTGTCATCGGTCCAACAGGATCAGGCAAATCATCACTTCTGCGCCTGATAAACGGATTGGTTCCTCACCACACAGGTGGAATCTTGGCTGGGGATGTCAGTGTTGATGGACATTCAACTCAATTAGTTAAGCCAGGGGGCATGGCGCATCTAATCGGCATAGTTGGCCAAAATCCTGCAAATGGCTTCGTGGCAGATACCGTTGAGGAAGAACTCGCCTTTGGTATGGAAACGTTGAATCTTCCCAATGATGTTATGCGCAAGAGAGTTGAAGAAGTCTTAGATCTATTGAGTCTTTCTTCACTACGTGATCGAGCTATATCTACACTCAGCGGCGGAGAACAACAACGAGTTGCAATTGGTTCAGCACTCGTTGCTCATCCAAAAGTTTTAGTACTTGACGAACCCACTAGTGCTTTAGATCCGATTGCAGCTGAAGAAGTACTCTCTATTTTGCATCGCCTCGTTCATGACTTGAGCCTTACAGTTGTTATTGCTGAACATAAATTAGAGCGTGTTATTCAATTTGCAGACCGGATTGTTCACATCAACGGCGTTGGCCTCACACAAGTTGGCACACCCGAAGAAATCTTGATGCACTCTCCCATTGCTCCCCCAATTGTCCACTTGGCACGTGCTCTTGGGTTAAAGGAAATTGGTGTCTCTGTCCGCGAGATGCGAAGAATGACGGCAGAGATCCGGGACAAAGATTACCTTCCAAGTGATGTAATCACATCCTCACTTGGTGATCACATAATTGAAGTGAGAGATCTTTCTGTGAGTTATGACGGCAAGCTAGCTCTGAAATCTGTCAGTGCAACAATTTCAAGTAATGAAATCGTTGCGATCATGGGACGAAATGGTGCGGGTAAGAGTTCACTTCTAAAGTCCCTTGCAGGTATTTCGGATCTAAGCTCTGGCTCTGTTGATGTCTCTGGATCCAACCCGCAAACACTCAAAGGCAAAGAGCGCAGAACATCCATCGGTTTCATCCCACAAGAGCCAAGTGATCTTCTATACGGGCAAAGCGTGCAGATTGAATGCGATCAAGCCGATAAAGACAACCAAATGAGTAGCGGAACTACCGCTCAGATACTGAACCAACTTGTTCCTGGAATAACTGGGACTACTCACCCACGTGATTTGTCTGAAGGGCAAAGATTGGGCCTTGCCTTAAGCATTGTTTTGTCATCAAATCCTGCTGTATTGATCCTTGATGAACCGACTCGCGGTCTTGATTATCAAGCAAAGAAAGAATTGACAAGAATTCTGATTGATTTTGCTCGAGCAACTAACAAGTGTGTAGTTCTGGCAACTCATGATGTCGAGTTAGTGGCTGAATTGGCCACCCGAGTTCTCTTCCTTGCAGATGGCGACATTGTTGCTGACGGTTCAACTCTTGATGTTCTTCTCTCATCTCCAGCTTTTGCCCCACAAGTTTCCAAGGTGATGTCTCCCCAACCCTGGTTGAAGGTTTCTGATGTAGTTGCAGCAATTGAGGCCAATCAATGATGCTAACTGCAGGGGTCGTTAAATTTTCAGTCAAGAACGCTGTGGTGCTCTCGCTCGCTTCTGTATGTAGCATTGCCGGTTTTGTTTGGCCATTTTTCTATGCAGGAAGAGATTTGCCTAGAACTCAACTTTTCTTTTTGATTGCAATCGTTGCTGCATTTTTCTTAGTTATATTTGAAATCTCATCTGCGCGACTAGATGCTAAGTCTGTTGCCTTGCTGGGCGTGTTAGCAGCTCTTATTGCTGCGCTCAGACCACTGGGAGCAGGCGCGGTCGGAATTGAACCAATGTGGTTTGTTCTGATTTTAAGTGCACGTGTATTTGGAGCATCCTTTGGTTTTTTATTGGGCGTCATCTCTATGTTCGCATCGGCCTTACTAACAGGCGGGCTTGGCCCTTGGCTTGGTTACCAAATGTTTGCCGCTGCTTGGATCGGGATGGCTGCGGGAATGTTGCCGAAGAAAGTGTCAGGTAAGAGTGAGATCGCAATGCTTCTTGTTTTCGGCGCATTGGCTGCCGGATCTTTTGGACTACTCATGGATCTACAATTTTGGCCATGGGCGTTGGGTAGCAATACTCAGCTCTCTTATGTTCCCGGCGGTTCGATCTCTGAAAACTTTGGCCGTTTCATCACATTTCACTTTGTTAGTGCGATGGCGTGGGACATCCCTAGAGCAATTTTTACATGCGTATTAATTGGTTTCACTGGACCATCTGTCTTGTCCGCACTACGCCGCACATATACCCGCGCTGCTTTTTCAACCCCAGTTGAATTTAGCGAACGTGTGAAGTAACAAAAGGAAGTTTTACAACTTCAGCTTGTGATTCGCGGCCTCTCACATCAACAATTAATTGATCTCCCACAGCAACTTCCTTTGATAACAGAGCCAAAGCAATACCCTGTTTCAGAGTGGGTGAAAATGTTCCGCTAGTAATTTCACCAACTACTTCACCCTTAGAGTTTTTCACACTCATTCCAGCACGTGGAATGCCACGGTCTAATGATTTGATTGCCACACTCTTGCGCTCTACTGAGCCATTTTTTTGTGAGAGTAATACATCTGATCCAATGAAGGACTCTTTCTTCCAGCCAACAGCCCATGACGCACTTGCTTCAACTGGAGAAATGGCAAGAGATAATTCATGTCCGTGTAACGGATAGCCCATCTCGGTACGCAAAGTGTCACGAGCACCAAGTCCACAAATCAATCCATCAAGGGGTGCAATAGCAGCCACTAGTGCATCCCAGACTGCCACTGCATCTTTGGCGTGTGGCAGTAATTCAAAGCCGAGTTCGCCGGTGTATCCAGTGCGACATAAAATCACATCCGCACCAGCAATAGAAACATGTGCGAAAGCCATGTAATCAATATCTGTATTGATCCCAAGTGCTTCTAGAACTTTAGGAGCAAGTGGACCTTGCACAGCTAGTACTGCGTAATCATTATGAAGATTAGTTACCGTGATCCCAACTGGTGCTTGCTTTTGCAATACAGCGACGACATCGGTGGTGTTGGAAGCGTTTGGAACAAGGAAGAAATCTGTCTCGTTATTGCGATAAGCAATGAGGTCATCCACGACACCACCTTGTGGCGTACACAGCAGGGTGTATTGAGCAGAACCATCTGCAATCTTTGTCAGATCATTTGTGAGGCATTGGTTCAAGAATTCAAGTGCACCTTCACCCGTAACCGAGGCTTTACCCAAGTGGGAGACATCAAAGATTCCTACACGCTCACGGACAGCGGTGTGCTCAGCCAATACCCCTGCGCCTGGATACTCAATTGGCATCATCCAACCACCAAAATCGGCCATCTTGGCGTTGAGGTCTAGATGCTTTTGATTGAGCGGTGAAATCTTCATTGCACAAACCTACCAATACATCTATTAGGCTTCTCCTTATGAGCACATTAAAGATTTCTGATGGCGTCGTAAAAGATGAGGTTTTGGTTTTAGGACTTACCTCAACAAATTCAAAGGGCGGCATCGCTATCGAAGCCGGAGATATGGCCATCGATACCAAGACTATTCTTTCGCAGTTGGTAGATATGGGTGCCACTGGACAAACCGATGAGGTAACAAAGCTTCCTGGCTCACATGTGCGCCTTTTGGTTTTCACCGGTCTTGGAAAGAAATCTGCAACTTACACACATGAGACTTTGCGCAGAGCGGCAGGCAGCGCATCTCGCGCCTTGGCCGGAAACTCCGCAGCGACATTTTCCTTGCCAGCAAAGAATTTGGCTGAAGTAGCAGCAGTTGCAGAAGGCGCAGCCCTTGGTGCCTATTCATTTACAGAGTTTCGCGGCTCAACCAAGGATGATCACAAAGCTCCGTTAAAGACCATAACAGTGCATTCAAAGTTGCCAACATCTGCAGAGGCAAAGGCATCGGTTGTTCGCGCAGCTATCATCGCAAAATACACCTACCTCGTTCGTGACCTCATCAACACTCCCCCAAGTCACTTAACGCCAGATTCATTTACAAAGAAGTTGGCTAAAGTTGTTAAATCTGCAGGTGGTGCAAAATCTGGATTAAAGATTCAGATCTGGGATGAGAAGCAACTGAAAGCACAAGGTTTTGGTGGAATTATTGGAGTTGGTCAAGGTTCTGCTAACCCACCACGTTTGCTACATATTTCATACACACCAAAAGGCAAGGTAGTAAAGCGTTATGCCTTCGTTGGTAAAGGAATTACTTTTGACACCGGTGGTCTCGCGCTAAAGCCTGCAGCCGGTATGGAGGCAATGAAATCTGACATGAGTGGTGCTGCAGCTGTTAGTGCTGCTGTCATTGCAATTGCAGAGTTAAAGTTAAATGTTGCAATCGAGTCCTGGGCACCACTTGCTGAAAATATGCCAAGTGATACTGCAACTCGTCCCTCTGACATCATCACAATCTTTGGTGGCAAAACTGTTGAAGTCCTCAACCCTGATGCTGAGGGTCGACTAGTTTTGGCCGATGGCTTAATGAAGGCGCAAAGCTCCAAGAATAAGTTAGACGGAATTATCGATGTTGCGACATTGACCGGCGCTCAAGTTGTGGCACTGGGTACTCGCACAAGTGCGGTGATGACAAACAACCAAGGGTTTAGCGATGACTTCTTAGCTGTTGCCGCCAAGTGTGGCGAACAGTTCTGGCCTATGCCCTTGCCAGAAGAGCTTCGTGCATCACTGGATTCACCGGTGGCAGATCTTGCAAACATCGGAGATCGCATGGGTGGCATGTTGGTTGCCGGTCTTTTCTTGAAAGATTTTGTAAACCCTGAACTTCCTTGGCTTCACCTTGATATTGCAGGACCTGCCTATAACGAGGCAAAGCCCCACGGATACACCCCAGTTGGTGGAACAGGGATAGCCCTGCGCTCACTTGTGACATTGGCCGAACAAGCGTAAATCTGCACCTTTGCATTGGGAGGTTTGACCCTCTTTGAGGCAAGATAGGCTCCTAGCCCATTTGGGCATTTGAGAGGGGCTGTTCGTTGTCTCAATTTGATCTTGTAATCCTTGGTGGTGGCAGCGGGGGTTATGCCGCAGCGTTACGCGGCTCGCAATTGGGTCTTTCCGTAGCCCTGATCGAAGCAGATAAAGTCGGTGGCACATGTTTGCACCGTGGTTGCATTCCTACCAAGGCTCTTCTTCACTCAGCTGAAATCGCAGATGGCGCGCGAGATGGTGCGCACTTTGGAGTCAAATCAACTTTTGATGGAATCGATATGGCTGGCGTTAATTCTTATAAAGATGGCGTCATTAATAAGTTGTATAAGGGATTGTCAGGTCTAGTTAAGTCTCGTGGTGTTACCTTTATTGAAGGTCATGGAAAATTAGTAGCAAAGGACACCGTTGAAGTTAACGGAACCCGCTACACAGGCAAGAATGTCATTCTTGCAACTGGATCCTACGCAAAGACATTACCAGGACTTGAAATTGATGGCGAAAAAATTATTACTTCAGATCATGGAACAAAATTAAACTATGTTCCAAAGAGCGTCATTGTTCTAGGTGGCGGAGTTATTGGCTGTGAATTCGCATCAGTATGGAAATCATTTGGTTCTGAAGTAACAATCATCGAAGGCCTGCCACATTTAATTTCACTTGAAGATGAGTCCTCGAGCAAGCAGCTAGAGCGTGCATTCCGCAAGCGTGGCATTAACTTTGAGT
>Ga0209191_1002210_pt1 | contig 12259 bp, 11 predicted proteins | sample S_130626_EF_Meta_FD_187320 | JGI IMG/M metagenome (GOLD analysis project Ga0209191, IMG submission 187320) | Freshwater microbial communities from Lake Simoncouche, Canada to study carbon cycling - S_130626_EF_MetaG (SPAdes) (version 2) | ecosystem: Environmental > Aquatic > Freshwater > Lake ... | reverse complement strand
CGGGCGGGAAGACAATGACAGGTATCACAATAAACTCCGCCGACTACACCGCATACGTTGGATTTAGCAATGTTTCTTGGACTTCGGCATTGACAGCTAGGTGTGCTTTGATATATAACTCCAGTAAGTCAAACCGCGCGATTGCCGTGCTAGATTTTGGTTCAGACAAGACAAGTTCTAGCACATTCACAATAACAATGCCGCAAGCAACGGCAACGACAGCATTGATTCGTAGTTCAAACTGAGGTAAACATGTTAGTAAACACAATACACGGCGAAATGGACGAAAGCCTTCTGGAGAAGAAAGAAGGTGGGTTTGAAGACGGCAATGAAAAAACCACTTGGGTAGAGTATTGGTTGGACAAAGACCTTGTTCATCGCTCTGCGCATGTCACTTTAAAAGCACCGCCGACAGTAGTTGGTGAAATTCAGGAGTTCTAATCATGGCAAATACACAATCGGTATGCACATCTTTTTTAGCCGAGGTTATGCAGGGCTATCATCAGTTTGGTCAGCCTAGTTTAACTTCACGCACCAGCTTGACGTCCCCCACCAACGACACTTTTAAGTTGGCTTTGTATTTCAGCTCGGCCACTTTGAACGCCTCTACCACCGCATATTCAACAACAGGTGAAGTAACAAACACTTCCGGTTCTGGGTACACTGCTGGCGGCGCTACTTTGACCAATGCCAACACACCGGCTTCAACAAACACTACTACAACTGCTGGCACAGGCTATTGGACTCCCTCGGCATCTGCATCTTGGACTTCTTTGACTGTTAGTACCGCTTGGAATTGCGCGTTAATGTACAACTCAACTCAAGGTAACCGCGCAGTGGCAGTTTATACATTTGCTGACCAGACAATCGTAGCCGGTACATTTACTTTGACCATGCCCACTAACGTAGCCGCTACTGCTCTTTTGCGTTTGGCTACAACTTAATGATATGAGTCATGGCAGAATCAAATCAAAATTTAAAAGGAATACCACCGCTATATAGGTTTGATTATAACGGGATTACATTCGCCTATTACTCTGGTAATAAAGGGCAGGGGCTGCCTAAACATCAGCATTACTTCTCTCATTTGACGTTTGTTGCTGCTGGAAAAACCTGTGTGCGCAAAGAAAACTTATATAGGGAACTTTTACCCGGCGACCATCCACTCAGCTTAAAAGAAAATGAGTGGCACGAAATAGAAATTCTTGAAGACAATACGGTTTTTATTAACGTAAGTGGAGGGCAAGATGCATAAACACGTTATTTTTGACGCTGAACGTAACTATGTTAATTTAATCATTTGCAGTGATGATGATAGTTTGCCGGACGGGTATATAAAACAAAAACTGCGGGATAATCAATATTGGAATTTTGAAACTCAAAAAATAGAGAATATTCCACCCCCCATTACTTCCATAACCATAGAGACTGTGTAAATGGCGGGATTAGTCTACCTATTTACTTCTGGAACTTCTTGGATTGTTCCGGCTGGTGTTACTGGTATACAGGTAGAGTGTTACGGCCCCGGCGCGAATATTTCAGGCAGCGGGGCGGAAATTACAAGTTTAAATTCTGGCGGGTCTTACTCAAAAAGTAACACGATTTCCGTTACTCCGGGTTCTACAGTTTATTTTAACATTGGTTCAAGCGGTGGTAATACATGGTTTAACACAAGTAACGTCGCGCCGACTTCATCCTCTTCCACATCTTCCGCGTGTCTTGCCGTAGGTAGCTCTACCGCATCAGGGTCTCAAATAGCCGCTAATTGCGGGGATGTTAAATATAAAGGTGGTAATGGATACAATTCTCCGACTCCTTCGGGAGGATGGGGCGCAACCGGACAAGGTGGACAGGCAGGGCCTAATGGAAACGGGGCTGATGCAGGGCCAGCATATTATGTAGCTTCAAACGGAAAGCTTGGGTCGGGTGGTGGTGCAAATAGTGGCTCCCAAGCAGCGTACAACACCATCCCATATGGAAGGGGCGGCTCAACTACGGTGGGCAGAGGTGGTTATGTTACTTCCATTTATGGCGCTGCCACAGTTGCTACCGCAGTTGAGCCCACAAGAGACATAGTCGGCGCAGCCAATTTTTTAAATGGTACGGGTTCTTATCTTAGCGCAAGTAATAACTATGGCCCTTACGGCGGTGCTTATGGATGGGGGTATGACGTTTGTTGCAGTTGTAATTTAGTTACATATTATCAAATAAACAACTATCAAACAGGTTTTATAGTAATAACTTTGGTTACCCAAACAACAAAATATATTGTTGTTCAACCCAATCCCGGAACATTTAACACGTATCAAACAGGGTCATTTACTTTACCTTCAGATTTTGGTTCCTTAACTTCAATTGAAGCCTTTGGTGCGCCGGGCAGAGGTGGTAATGGTGGTGGTGGGCCCGGGGGCGGTGGGTATTCTAAAACTTTAGGTTCTTCTATTACCGCGTCTTTGGTTGCGGGCTCTACAGTTATTTATTACCAATTAGCGGGAAACGCCTCTAGTGTTACAACATCTTGCGGCTGCTTTTGTAGTTACAGCGCGGGGCCCGTATACCCTACTTGGATAAATATCGGTACAAACTCTGCCCCCACCTCGGTCACCAGCGGAGTTCTAGCAAATGGTGGACAAGGGTATATAAATCAAGACCTTTCTAGTAAAGCTGGGGCGACTACTACAGGAGCGATAGGGGATACTAAATATGGTGGCGGTGCTGGTGGTACCTGCGCAAGCTCCGGTAGCGCTCTTACCTATGCTTATGGTGGTGGTGGCGGCGGCGGCGGGCCATCTGGAAACGGGGCTAATGCTGGAAACGGGGCTAGTGCTAATGGTGGTGGTGGCGGTGGCGCGTCTAACGGAGGTAATGCGGGTAGCGCTGGCACAACTACAGCCGGTGGTGCTGGTGGATCTATTACGGGCGGTACTGGGGGTTCTGGGGCTACAACTTCAACAGCAAGTACTGCGGGAACAAATGGAGGTGGCGGCGGCGGCGGTTACTCTAGTGGTGTAAAATCTCCTTCAGCAGGTGGTGTTTTAACTTTGGCCGCTAACGTATATGGCTTAATTGGCGGCGGTGGTGGTGGTTATCTTCCCACCGGCGACGGTGACAACGGTGGCGGTGGATATAACTATACTAGAGCTACAAGCATTGCGGGGATGATTGTATTTACATACACCCCAACGGCAACACCAACACTTGTAGCACTTACTGGATCTTCTTCAACCGCGTCGGCGGGTACACTAACGCCCGTACCATCATTTACACAAGCACTTACTGGATCGTCCGCAACCGCATCAGCAGGTACATTAACACCGGTACCATCTTTATTTCAAGCACTATCAGGCGTATCCGCATCCGCATCAACGGGAACTCTTGAAACTTCTAACGACCAAATAGTAAACCTAAACTCAGCATCAATTGCTGCCTATAGTGGTACACTAACAAACTCACAAGCACTTGAAATTGCGTTAACTGGAGTTTCTGTAGATGGTCAAACGTCTTCGTTTCCAGCAAATTCAGATTTAGTTGGCGCGGAGGCTGCCGGAACAACGGGTTCATTTGATTACCGAAATACTGGGTGGCAACCAATTGATACTGCTGGAACATCTAATTGGACTGATATAGATACTCAAATATAGGAAAAACCATGTCAACCTCGTACACCTCACTTCTTGGCCTCGCCCTTCCAGTCACCAATGAAAACGTCAATACTTGGGGCGATTTGGTAAACAACTCAGTCACCTCTTTGCTGGATACGGCAATTGCGGGTGCAACAACCCTTAGTAGTGATGCCGACGTCACTCTTACAACTTCAACAGGTACTTCCAATCAAGCACGTCAGGCCATTATTTTGTGGACGGCGACCGGTACAGTAACAAGGACAATCACCGCCCCCGCCACTTCAAAATTGTATGTTGTGGTTAATAAAACAGGTGGTACACAAAGCATTCAATTTAAAGCAAATGCACAACCGGGTACAGCTGTCACTATCGCTGCGGGGGGTAAAGCTTTTTTAGTGTTTAATGGAACCGACTTTGTATCTGTAAGCCCCACTACTTTTTCTAATTTAATTATTGACGCAGGTACAACAGCAACAGCCCCACTAAAATTTACTTCCGGAACCAATTTAACAACGGCAGCGGCAGGAGCTTTTGAATATGATGGGTCTAATTTTTTTCAAACCATTGATACTACATCTGGGCGCGGGAGAGTTCCGGTTTCTCAATTTATACTAGGTGTTTACAACGGTGGTGTATCTAGCGCATACCCCGCTATTATTGCTACTGGGGGTGGTTATAGACTTAGTTTAGTTAGCGGTGCACTGTATGAATATGAAGCTGAAGTTTATTTAACTAAAAGTACCAGCGGTACGTTAACTTGGTCTTTTAACTTTACTACAACTCCGGGCTATATGCACGCACATTATGTTGGACAACCAACGGGCGGAATAGCTACTGTAGGCAGCGCCACCACTGCGGGCGTCATAAATTCCACCGGTACAACAATTAACCTTCCAAACACGGGAACTTTAAGTAGTGGTACGGACAATCACTACAAAATAAAAGCTTTAATATCTATCGCTTCCGCCACTACCATGTACTTGCAAGTAACGAGCAATACGGGGTACATAAATATTTACGCCGGAAGCTACGCAAAGATTACACGACTACCTACTACTTCTGTTGGTACATTGACATAAGGGGTAAAAAATTGATCCTCTTACCCTCCTTGCCGCTGCTTCAACCGCTGTTGGATACATTAAAAAAGGCTGTGCTCTTTATAAAGAATACAAGGCAGTCGGTAAGGAAGCGCACGACGTCATTTCTGACATTAGCAAAAACTTGGGTAACTTCTTCACGGCCCATGAGGATTTGCAAGCTGGTATTAGAGAAGACCAAAAGAAAGCTAAAACAGTTGTCAAGAAAGATAAATCTCTTAATCAACAAGCTTTGGACAGAGTTCTTGCTCAACGTCGTATGGCACAAATGGAAGTTGAGCTGCGAGAAACTCTTGTTTACCATTCACCACCTGAGCTCGGCGCTGTATATACAGACTTCCTTGCTATGCGAAAAGTTATTCAAGATGAGCAAGAACAAACTAGAGCAGAGCAAGACAAAATTGAAAAACAGCAAAAATGGAAAAGACGTCAACTAATCGACAGCCTGCAGGACAAAGCGCTTTACATAGCGGCGATTCTTTTCGTCGTGGTGTATATGATGGTGTTTGCTTACGTTCTAGTTCTGGACAGACAGACACGTTGGGGTTTTTAGTCACTTTGGTTGTTTTGGCAGCACTGTTCACTGTAATTCTGCCGGTCACTGCGTTCATGTATTTGGATATTTTGACAACCAAAAGAGATGTTGAAGTAATGATTCGTCGGGCCGAAAAGTGTCCGGCAAAATGCGAAAAGGATGAAAAATGATACCAATCGTAGCCTCTCTCTTAGGAACCCTAGCTCAAAACGGTCTGGGTCTTTTATCTTCCGCTATTCAAGCTAAGGGTAAGGAAGTTGTTGAAAACACGCTTGGCGTAAAGATTGCCGACAACCCATCTCCAGAGGAAGTTTCCAAACTTCGCGAATTACAGTTTGAACATGAAGAGCGCCTGTTGGAGTTGGGTATTGAGAAGGCCAAGATGGAGTTGGCCGAGATGGAATTGTTTGCCAAAGCCGCCCAGAATGAAGACAACAACGTATCAAACCGCTGGACTGCCGATATGAGCAGCGATAGCTGGCTGTCTAAAAACATACGCCCTATGTCGTTAATTGCAATTTTTGTAGGGTATTTCCTCTTTGCGATGATGTCGGCGTTTGATTACAACGCCCGTGAGTCTTATGTCACCTTGCTTGGACAGTGGGGTCAGCTTATAATGGGCGCGTACTTTGGTGGACGTACCATCGAAAAATTGGCGGAATTAAGGAGCAAGAAATGAGCTTAAGCACTGAACAAGCCGCATTCCTGCTGGACGCCTGCAAACTAATTCAATACGCCACCGACCAAGGATTTATGGTAACTGGTGGTGAACTAGCTCGTACGCCAGAACAACAAGCTATCTACTTTAAGGCGGGCCGTTCCAAGACCATGAGATCAATCCATTTGAAGCGCTGCGCTATTGATTTGAACTTCTTTAAAGACGGAAAGATTATTTGGGATAAATCAACCATCGCACCACTTGGCGTGTACTGGGAATCCCTGCATCCTAAGAATCGTTGGGGTGGAAACTTTTCAAACTTAGTAGACTGTCCGCACTTTGAACGAAATGTGGGGTAATCATGCCCCTCAAAAAACTACAATTTAAGCCCGGTGTAAATAAAGAAAACACCAGCTATGCCAACGAAAATGGGTGGTTCTACTCCCAGTGGGTACGGTTTCGCCAAGGCACGCCTGAAAAAATTGGTGGGTACGTCAAAATCTCGTACAACACTTTTCTAGGTACTTGCAGATCGCTATGGTCTTGGGTAACTCTTGGGGGTTCTAAACTTGTAGGTGTGGGTACAAACCTTAAATTTTATATAGAAACTGCGGGCGTGTACTATGACATCACTCCAATTCGGTCAACCAGCACATTAGGTGCAAGCCCAATAGCCACAACAAGCGGCAGCTCAACAATCACCGTCACGGATGCTGCGGGCGGGTATGCGACAAACGACTTTGTAACCATGTATTCGACCTCATCGGTTGGAGGAATTACATTATTAGGAAACTACCAACTCACTGTTGGCACCGTAGCTAACACATTTACAGTAACTGCGGCAAGCGCAGTAGATATCACCATTGCTAACCCAGCGGTGTTTACGGCTCAGTACAAACTTGCAAATGCTGTACGGGTTAGCCTATCTACAACAGGAACTTTACCGAGCCCATTAAATACGACTACATCCTATTACGTGGTTAACACTTCGGGGTATACGTTTCAGTTGTCTTTAACAAGTGGCGGCGCTGCTATCAGCACTGCGGGTTCAGCTCAATACGGACAACACACAGCAACGGCATTGGCGTCTTCAACGGCTACGGGTGGTGGCACAGCTTACGCTTCATATGAAATTACTGTCGGTAGTGCTACTCCTACGGCTCAAAGCGGCTGGGGTGCTGGTGGCTGGGGTGCTGGTGGCTGGGGTGTCGGCGCTACTTCAACATCTTCCATGCGCTTGTGGCAGCAGAGTAACTTTAACGAGAACTTGATTTTTGGGTATCGTGGGGGGCCTTTGTATTACTGGGATGCCAATTACGGGTACAACAATAACATTGTTTTTACTGTAACCATCGCAACACCAGCGGTGCTCTCAACCACAATAACTCTGGATAACGGCTCCCCCCTGCAGTTTTTTACCACCGGCGCTCTGCCGACAGGCCTCATACCGGGCACAACTTACTACGTTATTAACGCATCAGGAACAACGTGCAACCTATCCACTACTGTGGGCGGGTCGGCTATAAACACTTCGGGATCCCAATCCGGGACTCATACTATTTCTTCAAGAGCTTATAACTACACGCAAGTGGCTGGAGCGTCTAACGTACCTACTGTGCAGAATTGGGTTACTGTGTCGGATGTGAGTCGGTATATCATTGTTTTTGGCACAAACGAGTTAGGGTCAGCAACACAAAACCCCATGCTTATTCGCTGGTCTGACGCACAAGATCCCGCAAACTTTACCCCTGCTGCTACCAATGCTGCCGGGTTTTCATATCTTTCGCACGGCTCAAAAATTGTTTCTGTAATACAGTCCCGCCAAGAGATATTGGTATGGACAGACTCATCTTTGTATTCCATGCAGGAAATAGCCACAGGATGGCAGATACAGCTGGTTGCCGACAACATTTCAATCATCAGCCCCAATGCAGTTGCTTTTTCAAACGGCGTTGCTTATTGGATGGGTGTGGATAAATTTTACAGGTACGATGGTCGCACTCAGACTTTGAATTGTGATTTGCGTCGGTATGTTTTTGGAAACATGAACTTGACTCAGACAGACCAAATTTTTGCCGGTACGAGCGAGGGCTTTAACGAAATATGGTGGTTCTATACCACTGCTACCGGTGTAAGCCCGCAGGTCAATAGCTACGTTGTTTACAACTATATAGAAAACCAAGGCTGTTGGTATTATGGTACTCTGGGCAGAACGGCGTGGCTTGATAGCGGTCTTCTTCCCTACCCCCTTGCAGCAACGTATTCCCAAAACCTTGTGGAGCATGAAAACGGCGTGGACAATAACGAAGGAACAACAACACAGGGTATACCCGCATCTATTACGTCTTCTCAGTTTGACTTAGACGATGGGCACAACTTTGGGTTTATTTGGAGAACTTTGCCGGACGTGTCTTTTGAAGGATCAACATCTAACAACGCGCAACTGACCATGAGCCTATACACAATGAATAACTCGGGTTCGGGCGTAAACATTCCCGGGTCAGTCGGCGGAAAATATTCAACGGCTGTTCAATACAGCGGATATCAAGCTACACCAACCGGATCAAGCTATCCAGTTCAAGCTACGTACACCGGCCAGATATACACACGAGTACGAGGCCGACAAATAATTTTTGAAATTTCATCCGACATGATGGGTGTGAATTGGCAGTTGGGCTTCCCGCGTATTGATATCAGACCGGACGGCAAGCGATGAATAACACCTTAGCCCCACCAGCCCTACCGCAAGCCCCACGGGAGTACATGCCTGCGTATCAAGACCAGCTAAACAGCATACTGCGGTTGTATTTCAACAGGATAAATGGGTCGTTGAATAGCACAAATACCGCCTATACAGTGGGTACTTTACCCGGCGCTGTTGCGTTAGGTTTGGGGGCTAGAGCCTTTGTGACCGACGCTAACTCAACAACCTTTGCGGCTACAGTAGTGGGTGGCGGAAGCAATATCGTGCCGGTGTATTCTGACGGAACCAACTGGAAAATAGGTTAGTCATGAACTTTGATGACGACAGCATGAGCCTAGATGAACTCCGAGACATAGTGTCTCAAGGAGGGAAGAGGGACGAGCCTGTTCACGTCAACAAACAAGAAGAGCGTATTTTAAAGTCACTCGGCAACCCCGGCGCTATCGACACCCCCCTCGCCGACTACGGACGCAACGGCGATACAAACATTGTTTTGGTTAACCAAAAAGAAAAAAAGGCGCTAAAGAAACTTGGCGGCTCGGGTACGATAAACCCCAAAACAGGTTTAACCGAGTACGCCGCTATAAGAACAGCCGTTGCAAATATAGGAACAACACCAAAACCTACTACTTCATACGGTGTTTATTACAATGCACAAAGAAGAGAGTACGAAAGAAAAAAATTTGAAGCAGAAAGTAAAGGCGGTTTATTTACTATGCTTGGTAACTTTGCCGGTGACATTGTTGGGGGAGATGTTGGAAAAATATTTAAAAATATAGGCGCACAAATTGATAAAGATCCCCTGTGGTTTGCGGCGCAAGTAGCTATAAGTTCGATTGATGGAGTTCCAACTTGGGTAATGCCTACAGCGACTGTAGTGCATGATGTATCGCAAGGAAAAAGTCTTAAGGATGCTTTAGGATCAGCGGCTACTTCTTATTTATCTTCCGAAGCAGGGAGGTGGGCAGTAGGAACCGATTTTTATAAAAATAATGTAAATAGTCCAATATATTCCGCGCTTAACGGCTATTCAACACAAACCGCTAGAGCATGGCAAAACATTGCCGCAAGTGCTACATCTAGTGCAGTAGCTTCTTTAGTAACCGCAAAAATAAATAAATCTGAAGACCCTTGGGGAGACATGTTACAAGGGGGGTTAGCTGGAGCCGCAAGAGCTGGGTCGTCTGAATTTGTAAATGCGTTGGCAAGAAACACAAATAATGCGTTTATAAATAGCAACACATTCAAAAATTCAGCTGCTACTCTGCTTGAATCAAAACTTTTAAAGAGGGATGAAAAAGCAACTCTTGCAGCTATGTCTGGGTCACTTATAAACACATTTCAAAAATATGCAAGTAGCAAAATATCAGAAGAAAAAACAACAAAATTAGATAGTAAATATAAAGAACAACTCAAAGCCAAAGAAACGCTGGACAATTATGCGCGGGACACAATGTCACCATTGTTTGAAAAACAAAAGGAACAAGTAGAAGTTCTTGAAACCCCGGCAAAAATACAAGAAAATTTAGACGACTATAACAAACGTTTAGACGATATAGCTACTGTTATGCAGCAGCGGGGGACATTCGGAACAACTAAAATGGAACGATGGGAAGTAGAACGAAAATTAGAAACAGGACAAATTACATTTAACGACCCTTCTAAAGAAAAAGACTTTTTGGACGCGTCTAGTGCTTTAAACAACGACTTCCTCCCTTTGTATAACTCGGGCGAATGGCAAAAGGAATTAGATGCTGCTGCTGCTGGGTATAAACAAACACAACAACAACTAGAAGCCGCGCAAGTACAATACGGACAATACTATATAAACTACGCCAAAGCAGATGCGGACTTAAGTACGCTTGGTGCTGAATATGTACAAGAACAAAATACAAACACAATAGTATTGAGTAATCTTTTAAATTCTGCCGTGTTGTATAAAGACGCTACCGGCATGGACATGTCTGCGGATAAATTTGATAAGTTGATGGGTAACGCGGATCTTTCTTCAACTGATTTTATAAACAAAAATTTGTATGAATTTACGGCAGCGGATTACAAAGCAGCCACAGGTAAAAACTTTACAACTAATCACTGGGAAGCAGTTCAAGATCCAAGCATACCTCGCCTGTCAGAAAATGAAATCAAAGCAATTTACGCCGAAGAAGGTAATTACAACCCAACCCAAGAACAGATAGACAAGTATGCCTATGATAATAAAACCAATCTTGCTAACGACAAATACGCCATAGACTCGGGTTACCAATCGCAACAAGAAATTCGAGATTACTTTAAGCAAAATATTGATAGGCCACCAACTGATGCGGAAATAAACAAATTTCTTGGCAAATCCGATTCGGAAGCGCGAAATCAACTATACAGCTTAGATAGTAGTGAAACAAGTGAACAAGAAGCTTTAAATATACTTACTAGACAGGGAGAAACTCCAACGCAGGCAAAAATACAAGCGTTGATAACTAGTGGTGGGGAAGATAAAGCTAGGGCTCGCTCGATTGAACTTGACGCCGCTGAAACAACCGAAAAAGAAGTTACAGATTACTATAAACAAGCTATTGGCCGCGCCCCTACTGATGAGGAACTAAACAAATTTTTAGGGCAAACAGAAGCGGAATCTACAAACGCCATGAAGGCAATTGATGAGGCCGAAATAACCCGGGAAGAAACAATACAAATCTTAAAAAACCAAGGTATGTATAACCCTACGGCGCAACAAATAGCTTCAATATTAAACAGCGGTAACGAAACAACGGCGACAGCATTAGCAAAAGATATTGATCTTTTGGATACAGACAGATACGAAGCCGCTGCTTTTCTTCGAGAAAAGGGTATTTATAACCCACCGGATAAACTATTAAATTCGCTAATAAATATTCCAGAGGATGAGTCAAAAACTGTGCTGGGCATACTATCACGTGGGTATTTAACTTCGTCCCCGCAAATTGATGCGCTAACAGCCGAGATAAAAGAAATATACGAAACAAATCCAAACCTTGCCAAAGATTTAACAGGTCGGGGTTTTAATGCCACGCAATACAAAAAAGAATCTGGTAGCACCCTTACAAATTCCGCAGACTTGTATACGGATTACTTGTTGCATGGAAGAGATGAGGGTTATGATTTTTACACGGACACCCAAGAAATTACTGCGGCCGAAGCAAAAGCATCTTTAGAAAAAGCTGGCGTTTTAAACCCATCCCAAGAAATGATAGATGGGCTTACTAAAAAAGGCTACAGCGTAAATAACTATACTGCTCTTAATGATGCCAGAGTGATAGCCGACCCGTATGTTTTGAGTTATTCCGAAGCACTTGCGGCGTTTAAAGAAGAAAACGGTGGAATTGCGCCAACTAGCGCACAAGAAAAAGCGCTTTTGGCATATGTCAATCAAGGCAGCGCTAGTTCAGACCCAAACAACGAAGCTAAATTTATTGAAACCGTATATGACTACGCCGACCCATTGTTTACAACGGCGCAAGAAGTCAAGGATCATTTTGCGCAGTACGGATTAACGCCAACCGATGAGGATATAAGAAGTTTCACTGGGGCAACAGAGGCCAAAAGTTTTGCCAAAATTGATAAATACGTTGATCCTTTGTATGTAGATGAAGGCGAAGCCGACGC
>Ga0209191_1002208_pt1 | contig 12262 bp, 22 predicted proteins | sample S_130626_EF_Meta_FD_187320 | JGI IMG/M metagenome (GOLD analysis project Ga0209191, IMG submission 187320) | Freshwater microbial communities from Lake Simoncouche, Canada to study carbon cycling - S_130626_EF_MetaG (SPAdes) (version 2) | ecosystem: Environmental > Aquatic > Freshwater > Lake ... | reverse complement strand
CGGAGCAGTAGTGCCAACAGCACTACAAGGCAATGTTGCAGGGTTGAACTTGTATGTAACACCAAACACAGCAGCTGGAACAGATACAGACGGATCAATCTTGATCGTCAACCCAGATGCATACACATGGTACGAGTCACCAAATTATCGTTTGCGTGCAGAATCAACAGCAGCAGGTTCAATTACAATCGGTTACTACGGCTTTGGAGCAATTGCTACTAAGGTCGGCGCAGGCGCGTTTAAGAACAACAAGGCGTAATTCGCCACACTAAGTCGCTCTAGGGGGTCAGTAGCCCTCTGATCCCCTAGAGTCTTTAGAAAGGAATGGGATGTCGCTTACAACAGTCGCAGAACTCCGTACAACACTCGGAGTCGGTACCTTGTATCCAGACGCAACCCTTCAAGAAGTATGCGATGCCTCGGATACAGTCCTTATCCCAATGCTATGGACTCCTACTCAATTCGCAGTTGCTCATAGCAACATTCCTAATGTGGGCACTCTTTACTTTAACATTCCAGTAAAAGACATTTTCTATGTAGGAGAATCCGTCACTGTTGCTAATTGCGGTACTAAGTACGCAGGCACTAAGACAATTACAGCAGTTGGTGATTATTACATCAGCATGGCAACAAGCCACACAACCACTGTTAAGTATCACCCAATCGAGCCTTATGGCACTGTTGCTCCAGAGTCTTACACAGACTGGACAGTTGATACAGCAGTGCAGAACGCAGCTTTGATGATCGCTGTTGATATCTGGCAGGCGCGCACCGCTACTTTAGGCGGAAGCAACCTTGTAGACTTCCAGCCCTCACCTTATCGAATGAGCGCACAGCTACTCGCTAAGGTAAGAGGTTTGATAGCACATGCACTAGACCCTCGCTCGATGGTGGGATAATGCCAGTTGCACTCACTACTCTCAGAACGACACTAGCCACAGCCCTAGTCGACAATACAAAGTGGCAAACCTTTGCTTTTCCACCTGCAACCGTTCTTGCTAACTCGGTTATTGTCAGCCCAGATAATCCTTATGTGACTCCGAGCAATAACGCTCGCAACACTGTAAGTCCATTGGCTAACTTTAAGATTGTTATTACTACGCCTTTGTTCGATAATGAAGGCAACCTCAATGGAATAGAAGATTTTGTGGTTGGAGTGTTTAACAAACTCGCTGCATCATCTTTGACCTATAATGTAGGTGCAATAAGCGCACCAAGTGTTCTCAATGCTGCTTCGGGTGACCTACTCAGCTGCGAGATGTCCGTATCAATCCTAACAAGTTGGAGCTAATATGTCAGAGCTAACACCAGAGGATCTAGCCTTCTTGAAGAAGATTGGTCAGACCCCAGCAACACCAAAGCCAGTAACTACAAAGAAAGATGAGGAATAATCAATGGCAATTTTCTTAAACAATAAGGTCGGATTTAAGGTTGCTACTGTCAATCTTTCAGACCATGTAACTGCTTTCACACTTAACCGTCAAGTGGATGCTCTAGAAGTAACAGCAATGGGCGATACAGCTCATAAGTTTGTTGCTGGACTAGCAGCAGACACTATCACTGTCTCATTCTTGAACGACACAGCAACAGCAAATGTGTTAGCAACTCTACAGGCTGCTTTCGGTACAACTGTTGCATGGCAGGCAATTCAGGTTTCAGATGCAGCAGTATCAGCAACTAACCTTCTATACTCAGGCACAATCTTTGTTGACAACCTAACAGACATCAACGGAGCAGTTGGAGACGAAGGAATGATTGATATTACTTTCACTTGCAACAGCAAGACAACAACTGCATCAACAGGTACTTGGTCATAAACAACTAAATTAAGGGGCTAATCATGGCAAAACTAAAGATCGTTCGTACAGATGGAAGCGTTATCGAAGGTGAAATTACTCCAGCAGTGGAGTATTCATTTGAGTTATTTGCTAAAAAAGGGTTCCACCGCGCTTTTAGAGAAGAAGAAAAGCAGACGGATGTTTATTGGTTGGCATGGGAAGTCACTCGCAGGTCAGGTGAAACTGTTAAGCCTTTTGGGATTGAGTTCATTGAGACACTTAAAAGTGTTGAGGTGCTTGACTCAGACCCTTTAGCGTAAAGCGCGATCAACCATTCACCTATCTAATTGCTAGGCTAAGCATTAGGTTGGGGATCGCGCCACAGCACTTATTGGAATTAGATAAGACCATGCTAGATGCTCTAGTTCAAGGTCTAAAGGATGAAGCGAAAGAGGTGAGCGATGCCAGCAAGCGTAAAGGGCGCAGTCGCTCTTAGAAAATCTCTACGCCAATTCAGTCCAGATCTTGCTAAAGGCTTGCCTAAAGAAGTAGCAGCTGCATTAAAGCCAATTACTAAAACTGCTAGAGGTTATCTTCCTGATAATTCTCAGGTGCTTAGTGGTTGGTTAACTCGCGACAATTCACAGGGTCGCTTCCCTTCTTATGATGCCAAGATTGCTAAGGCTGGAATTGGCTATAAGACAACACCATCCAAGCCTAATCGCAGAGGCTTTAGATCACTTGCTCGCGTATTCAATAAGAGTGCTGCTGGAGCGATTTACGAAACTATGGGGCGTAAGACTCCTAACAGTCCGTTTGTTCAGAATCAGATGTCTAAATACGGTGGGCAGATGAAGGGCAGTGACAAGATGCAAGGTCGCGCCCTATTTCGTGCCTATGATGAAAACAATGGCAAGGCTAGAGATGCTGTTCTGGCAGCCATTAAATCTGCTGCAACTAAACTTAATCAACGCTCCACAGTGAGAGGCTAATCATGGCAGACATTATTATTGATATAGCCTCCGAGTTCACTGGGGCTAAAGCCTTTAAGCAAGCAGATTCAGCCACAAACAACTTGATGAAGAATGTCAAGAAGTTAGCAAAGACTTTAGGTGTTGCTTACGGCTCACAACAGATCTTGGCTTTCGGTAAAGCCTCAGTCAAGGCAGCAGCAGCCGACCAGAAGGCACAGCAACAATTAGCATTAGCTCTAAAGAATGTTGGTCTAGGTCGAGATGCCGCTAATTCAGAAGCGTACATCCAGCGACTACAAAGCGAGTTTGGCATTGTCGATGATCTTCTTCGTCCTGCCTATCAGACCCTAGCGGTAGCCACACGCGATTCTGTCGAGGCTCAAAGACTTCTTAATCTTTCCCTAGATATTTCAGCCTCAACTGGCAAGGATCTAGGATCAGTAACTGCTGCACTCAGCAAGGCTTATCTTGGCAATAACACTGCACTTTCTAAATTAGGCGTAGGCATATCTAAGGCAGATCTAAAGGCTAAGTCGTTTGGTGACATTACTAATGAGTTAACAAAAACCTTCGCAGGTTCTGCTACAGCTGCTGCTAGTACCTTTCAAGGTTCTATTGACAAACTAGGTGTTGCCTCTGCAAATGTTAAAGAGATTATTGGAACTGGCTTAATTGATGCGTTAACTGGTTTGGGTAAAGATACAAGCATTGCAGATCTTGCTTCCAATATGGAAAAGACAGCAACTTACTTGGCAGATGTCATTCGTGGGGTTGGAGTCCTTGCCGGTGAGTTAAAGAAAGTGCCAGTCCTAGGAAACTTAAATGTAGGAATGATTCCTATTATTGGATCTTACATTGAATTATTGCGCAAGGCAGGTACTCAGACAGGTGCTTTAACTGCAGCCGATAATGCTCACTTAAAGTCATTACAAGATTCTTTCAAGGTCACTACAAAAACTGTTGATAGCGCTAAGACTTTGAATAAATTATCTGCACAGCAAATTAAAGATTTAAAACTAAAGGCTGCACTTGAAAAGGCTAACCTTGCACTTGGTCGAGGTGGCAACATCTTTGACATGGATGCAATTCAATTAAATGCAGCTCTACTTAACCAAGCACAACAGTTAGGCAATGTTACTAATGCCGCTCAATTACTGGCTATTACTAATGACATTGCTCGCTTGAAGGTCAAGCAAGATATTCTTGCGCTAGAGGCTGCAATTGCTTCTGGAGATCAGAAAGCAATTGAAGCAGCTACGGCTAAACTCAATGCAGACCTAGCAATCCTTGGCACACTTCAACAACAGAATGTCAAGCTGCTAGACATCAAATCTATCCTTGACACGCTATTGCCTAAAGACTTAATCAACCTCCAGAACCTCAAAGATGCTATTGCTTTACTAGGTCAGATTGCAACCATGCCATTGACCAACGGTGGAGCCGGTGGCGGTGGCGGTGGTGGTGGAGGCGGTGCAGCAGCTCCTAGCATTGCAGGCTTAGTGCCAGCAACTACCATTGCAGAAACCAATGCCAATGTTGCTTCCCTTGGTGGATTGATCTCATCTATCGGATCTAACCTAATTGAGACTACTTTGCTTCCAGCAGTAGTAACGACCCTGCAACCAAACGGTAAAGAACTTAACTCATCTTTCGCGCCTAACATTACAATCAACACTGGCATAGGCGATCCTAACGCTATTGCAGAAGCTATAACTCAGGTAATCCAAGATGCAGTGGATCGTGGCACACTTCGAGGTGGTGCTTACTAATGACATGGCTTCCAGAATGGCGAGTCACAGTAGGGGATGATGTTTATACAACTGTCACCTCTGTCTCCTTTGCTTCTGGTCGCTTGGATATTGATCGACAAGCAACAGCAGGTTACTGCCAAGTAGAAATTATCAACACTACTGGGGCAGATTTCACCATCAATGTCACAGAAGAAATAACCCTAGAACTAAAGAACTCATCTGGCACTTATGTCACAGTCTTTGGTGGAGAAGTATCAGACTTCAACATTGGGGTTAAAAGCCCAGATGAAACAGGGTTTATAACTACTGGCAAGATTCTGGGTATTGGCTCACTGGCTAAACTGACAAAAGCGGTCTATAACACAGCCCTTGCAGAGTCTTTAGACGGAGCACAGATTGCAGCCATTCTAGGTAATGCCCTTAACCTGTCATGGGCAGAAGTTACTCCTACAGTCACATGGGATACCTATCCAGCCACAGTGACTTGGGCTAATGCCGAGTCTTACATTGGCACTATTGACTCAGGCTTCTACACAATGATTGCAGTCGCAGCTAGTGCCTCTGCCAAGTCTCAGACACTTGCAGATCAGATTGCCACGAGCGCACTTGGTACGATATATGAGGAGAAGGATGGCGATGTTTCCTATGACGATGCCGATCATCGCAGTAACTACCTTGCAGCCAATGGCTTTACTAACCTCGATGGATCTTATGCAAGCCCTAGCAGTATCCAGTCTCAGACCCAGATTGCCAAGATTCGCAACAGCCTGATCTATCGCTACTCAACAGCCTATGGCTCGACCTACAGCACATCTGACGCAGACTCTATTGCCTCTTATGGACTCTTTGAGCGTTCTGTGGATTCCAACATTAAGGGCTTGACAGACATTACAAGCATTGCCTCACGCGAGTTAAACCTTCGCAAAAACCCTAGAGCCTCACTGGGAGCTATTACCTTCCGTCTAGATAATCCAGACATGCCAAGCGCGATGCTTGACAGTCTTATCAATGTGTTCTTCGGTCAGCCTGTTCTTATCCAGAACCTACCAACTAACCTATTCGGTGGATCATTCGATGGCTTTGTGGAAAATATAGCCCTACGCGCTACCCCTAGTTATGTCGAGATTACCCTTTATATCTCAGCGACAGATTTCTCACTATCAACAACTCAATGGGAAACAGTATTGCCAGCCTCACTAATTTGGACTGGCGTAAATGCTACACTTACATGGACAAATGCGACAGGAGCACTAACCTAATATGGCACTTTCACCGAACTATTCGTGGGCTGAACCCGATAACAGCAGCCTCGTAAAAAATGGCGCGTCCGATATTCGCACACTAGGTGATGCAATTGACACATCTGTCTGGAATGTCGGCTATGGTCAGGCTGGTAAGAATAAAATTATCAATGGTGATTTCACTATAAATCAAAGAGCCTTTACAAGCATTACAACAACTAATACCTATGGTTTTGATCGTTTCTTCATTGTCTTAGCAGATGGAACTGTTACATGGACACCACAAGTTTTTACTGTAGGTGCTGCTCCTGTTGCAGGCTATGAGTCCACAAACTATTCGAGAATAATCACTACTGGACAAACTGCCGTATCAGCCATTGCACGCCTAGACCAACGAATTGAAAATGTTAGAACTTTTGCTGGGCAATCTGTGACAGTTTCTTTTTGGGCAAAGGCAGCTACAGGCACGCCAAGTATTGCGCCAGAGTTTCAGCAAGTATTTGGTACTGGTGGCAGCCCAAGTGCTACGGTAAATGGAATTATTGCAAGCACTCCTAAGCAAGCAATAACAACTTCATGGGCGAGGTATTCATTTAATATTGCTGTGCCATCTATTTCAGGAAAAACTATTGGAACTGCAAACGACTCTAATTTAACTCTAGGCATTTATGTTTCAGCTGGCACAAACTTTAATGCTCGAACTGGATCACTTGGCATCCAGTCCAACACTTTCGATATTTGGGGCGTGCAGGTTGAGTACGGATCAAAGGCAACGCCATTCCAAACTGCATCGGGCGGTTCTCCACAGGCTGAATTGGCTATGTGCCAGCGTTACTACGAAACAACTTACGACATAGGAACAGCACCTGCAACTGCAACAGAAACAGGATCTTATGGATTCTGCGTAGGCACAAACACAGTAGCAGCCACATACTTTACTTATGCTAACGCTTACAAAATAACAAAGCGCGCAACTCCTACGATCACACTTTACGATCTAAACGGTAACTCAGGTAAAGTAAATAAGGTTTCTGCTGCTGATCTTTCTATGACAGCCAATCAAACCGCAACAGCAGACAGAATCGGTCAATCAGAGTTTAGAGTATATGCAGCACTAGGAACCGCTGGCGGTTTCTATGGACACTATGTGGCAAGCGCGGAGCTATAATGACAACATACGAAATCAAAGAAACAATCGAAGGCGTAAAGTATTTAGAGGCAACAACGGAAGAAGGAATTATCTCTTTCATTCCAATTGATGAATCTAATGCAGATTATCAGGCATACTTAAAGCGCGATGAAGCCAAAACTAAGTAAAGCTGCTTCACAACTTCGGGAACAGTTTGATGACTCATACCCAAGTCGTGACCGCACATCGGATGGCTGGATCGGTGATACTCGACACGCAGCTCGCCCTAGCGATCATAATCCCGATGTTGATGGCTGGGTTCGTGCCATCGATGTTGATCGTGATCTCAGTGGTAGGAGTAAGCCCGATCTCATGCCAGATCTTGCAGATCAGATTCGTCTCCTATGCAAGTCTAAAAAAGAAAGACGCATTACCTACATTATCTTTGATGGTCGTATCGCCTCTAGCAAAAAGGGCTGGGCATGGAGAACATACGAGGGCACTAACAAACATAACCACCACGCTCACATTTCGTTTTCGAAAGAAGCTGACGATGATGGGGCTTTTTTTCAAGTACCTATGTTAGGAGCCAATAATGAATGAATTAAAGACAGCAGCAGGTTCATGGGCTAGAGCCTTCTTAGTAGCAGTTATCTCAATGGCAGCAGCTGGGGTCACAGATCCTAAGGCACTCATTGCAGCAGGTGTTGCCTCTATTTTGCCTCCAGTATTGAGATACCTCAATGCTAACGACACAGCACTAGGCTTGAAGAAGTGACACAGACAGACTTCTTTACTTTCTATTTAGCTACGCTTGGCGTTATTGGTGGTCTTGCAGGCTATGTAATTACTCATCTGCTATCTGAGATAAAGCGTCTCAATCAGCGTGTCGATGAGATCTATAACATACTCCTAGAGCGATAATTTTGTCATGGCAAGAAAAGCAACTAAGGCGTTAGAGGAGCAAGGCTACTCAAAACTAGATGCTTACTGCATTGGGCTTTATGAATATTTCAGCTCATTAAAGCGAGCAGGATTCGCAGAAGATATTGCCATGTTTATGATTACTGAACCCCAAGCATATCCGCATTGGATCTTGCCTGATGGAGTACCGCCCGAGAAGCTGGGCGATTACGAAGATGAGGACGATGACTAGCAGCCAGAAGAAAAGGTATCTGGTCATTTCAGACCTACAGATTCCGTATCATCATGAGCAAGCAGTAAAGAACTTAATCAAGTTAGTAAAGCGTGAAAAGTTTGACCTTGTATTAAATACTGGTGATGAACTGGACATGCAATCCCAATCCAAGTGGGCTAAGGGCACCCATCTAGAATATGAAGGGCAGCTAGATGCGGACAGAAGTTTGGCTCAAAGCATTCTCTGGGATTTGGGAACCACCGACATCACTAGATCCAACCACACCGATCGTCTTTACCACACTCTCGTTAGAGGAGCTCCTAGCCTCATCGGACTTCCAGAACTCGACTACTCCAACTTTATGGGCTTCAATGAGTTGGGGATTCGTTTCCACAAAAAGCCCTTTGAGTTTCATAGAGGTTGGGTCTTAGTACACGGTGACGAAGGATCGATGAACTCTAATGCTGGACTTACAGCTTTAGGTTTGGCTAAGAAGTTTGGCAAGTCTGTAGTTTGTGGACACACCCACAGAGCAGGCATCAGTGCCTTCACAGAGGGCATAGGAGCCTCGTACAGGACTTTGTGGGGCGTAGAGGCTGGGAATGTCATGGACAAGAAGAAAGCCTCTTATTTAAAGGCTGGGAGTGCTAATTGGCAGATGAGCGTAGCAGTCATAGAGACACATGGGGATCGCGTTAGTACCATGCTGGTACCAATTAACAAGGATGGATCATTTACATTGTACGGAAAGTTGTACCAGTAAATCGTTATCGTTTCGTTACCTAAATGTGCTAGGAAATGTCACATAGACATGAGACTCTAATCGTGTAAGCCAGTCAAGGGCACTGGATGCAGATAGGTACACAATGCAATTACCACTGATTTTAATACTGTTAGCAGCTAATGTTTTATGGTTTATCGTAGGTTGGGCAATGGGCTACAAAGAAGCTCAGGATGATGCAGAATATGCGCGCTAATGAAATCCTACTCACAGCCACCGACACGATCCGTGACCGTGGTCTTTCATACGGTCATCCTGCGGACAACTTGCAAAACACAGCAATGCTCCTCAGTGCATACCTACAAACACCAATTCACGACTATCAGGTGGCAGGGATCATGGTCTTGGTTAAACTTGCAAGAACTAATCAATCAGCCCAGCACATCGACAACTGGGTCGATCTATGCAGCTATGGCGCACTAGGCGGACAACTCGCTACAGAGGAGAACGAACTCTATGTTTAATTTAGCCGATTACGAGACAGTCGAGGTGAGACTTGAAAAGTTTATTAAGGACTATCCAGATTTCCGCATTGCAACTGAGTTGGAAGTGGTCGAAAGAGATCGATACATCGTCAAGGCGTATCTATTTAAGACTGCTAGCGACAGCCTTAGCTGGGCAACAGGGTACGCTGAGGAGAAGATTACTGATCGAGGTGTTAATTCGACTTCAGCATTGGAGAATTGCGAGACTTCAGCGATCGGCAGAGCACTTGCAAATGCAGGTTATGCAGCTAAAGGAAAGAGACCAAGCAGAGAAGAAATGAGCAAGGTTGTTGCTACAAAAGTAGTAAAGCCTACGGTTGTAGAACTTAACGGTGCAATCAAAGCAGCTGATGCAGAGCCAGCAGAGCAAGATTATTGGACTACGCCAGTCAATCAATACATGAAGGTGGTAGACGCACCGGTGACTCTGGAGAAAGCATTGGATTTAGTCCAAGACATTCTGGGTACAGGTGAAGCACAAGAAGCACCACAATGCAAGCATGGACACATGAAGTGGCGCGAAGGTGAAAAGAACGGACGCGCATGGGGTGGCTATCAATGCACCATCATCAATCATCAAGGTGGCGAGCCCAAGTGTGATGCGATCTGGTACAACATCGGCAGCGATGGTAAATGGCACCCACAGAAAGCGAGAGTATAATGGGGCACATAGAAATCTGGAATCACAATGATGAGCAATGGGTTGCATTGGAAGATGTCCCTTTGTACGACACAATCAATTGTCAGTTATGCAATGAACCAACACTAGCTTCTGACATCATCATTCCAGCAATAATTAAGGACGGCATATTGACAGCAGGCACATGGCAGTGTCGTAAGTGCAAAGCAGTCAATGGCTAGTCAAGCAAGAAAGCACAGAGGTTTCCGCACAGAGCGAGTTGTTGCACAGTACCTATCGACTGTCTGGCAAAGCGCATGTGTGGGAAGGGGTAGTGGCAAAGATATTGTGAATGTACCGTTTGATGTTGAAGTCAAAGCCCGCGCTGGATTTCAACCACTTGCATACATAAAGCAATTGAAAGCTCGGACAGCCATTTCGGGGGAATTAGGCTTCGGAGTTATTAGACTCAACGGACAGGGTGAAGATGCGCGTGAGTATGCCGCGATCATTCGACTAGAGGATCTATTGCCACTACTCCAACTTAAATACGGTCACATTACTAATGAACCTACAGATGCAGACATTGACCGATGCACAGCTTGTGGTTCTTACATGATAAGGAAGTGCTTAACTTGCCAACCTACGATTACAAATGTGCCAGATGCAATCTTAGTCAAGAAGTCCAACATGGATGGAACAATCGACCTATGATCTTATGCGCTTATTGTAATGAACCAATGGTTAAGGCAATCAGCTCATCTGCTATTCACTTCAAGGGCAAGGGATGGGGCAAAGATTGAAAATTGGCTCGTTATGCACTGGTTATGGTGGTCTGGACATGGCAGTAGAAGCCTTTTTCGATGCCGAGACTGTTTGGTGTGCTGAGTTTGACAAATACGCTAGTAAATTAATAGAACAAAGGTTTAACATCACAAACTTTGGAGATATCAAATCAATAGATTGGGCTTCTGTTGAGCCAATAGACATACTTACTGCTGGCTATCCTTGTCAGCCGTTCAGCCATGCAGGTTCTAGAAAGGGCACAGACGATGAAAGACACATCTTCCCGTACATCTTGGAAGCTATTAGCATACTTAAACCTCGATGGATCATCTTGGAAAATGTCAGAGGACATCTCAGTCTCGGACTCAAAGAAGTTCTCCAAGGGCTTGCCTCAAAAGGGTATGATGCTAAATGGCAAATTGTTCGCGCATCAGATGTTGGTGCGCCACATCAAAGAGCGCGGCTCTTCATTGTTGCCTACCCCACTAGCCTCGGATGGTCACAAAGGCACACCTGCAGACTTGAACAGGATGTCACCAGCCTTGAGAACAATGGACTTGTTACCGACTCCAACAGTGATGGGCACGAGGAATCACGACGAACCTCTATATGCCTACAGTCAGCGATTGAAGGATTACGAGGAAGGAAAGACCAAAGGAAAGCCGGGAATGAGTACAGGTTTAGCCTTGAGATGGATCGACAAGAAGTTCCGGATACATTGGATCAAGGCAAGTTAAATCCTGTCTTTGTCGAATACATGATGGGATTACCTAAAGGTTGGGTTACAGATATTGATCTATTAAGATCTCAAAAGTTAAAGATGTTGGGTAATGGCGTTGTACCTCAGCAAGCCTATCGAGCATTAGAGTTATTAACATCTGTGGATAACTAGGGGCATAACTTTACTTTCAGCGTAGAAAGGACACGACTTATGCACATACTTGACATGCATGGTACGCTAACGGCGCAGAGCCTCTCAAAGGCTCACCGCAAGCCCCTTAGGGGCGTAGCTTGCGGGGTGCTAGTAGCTATTGGGATAGCTCTATGCTTTATGCCTTTAGCAGGTTCTACAAGTTCTAAAGAATATGTTGACTATAAGACTTATGCTTTATATCTATTAGATTTCAATTATGAGCAATATAAATGCTTAACGATCCTTTATGGTAAAGAGTCTGCTTGGAATCCAGAAGCAGCTAATGGATCACACTATGGAATACCACAAGGGAAGAGTGAGTGGTTAAGAGATCAAGATGGCTGGACTCAGGTAGTATGGGGACTCAACTACATAGGTGCTAGGTATGGTGAACCATGCGTTGCACTAGGGCATTGGAGTAAGTACGGATGGCATTAGACGAGATCAATAGCAGACGCTATAGAGCACAGCGAGAGCGTGTGTTTATGCGTGATGGCAGAGCTTGTCAATTGTGTGGCACAGATGAGGGTGAGATGCACATCGATCACATCATTCCTCGCAAGGTAGGTGGAGACCACAGCCTTGATAATCTAAGAGTCCTATGTAAGACATGCAACCTACGCAAAGGTGCGCTCAATGAGGGGGTTTTTTTAGCGAGGACGGCTAC
>Ga0209191_1002207_pt1 | contig 12264 bp, 16 predicted proteins | sample S_130626_EF_Meta_FD_187320 | JGI IMG/M metagenome (GOLD analysis project Ga0209191, IMG submission 187320) | Freshwater microbial communities from Lake Simoncouche, Canada to study carbon cycling - S_130626_EF_MetaG (SPAdes) (version 2) | ecosystem: Environmental > Aquatic > Freshwater > Lake ... | reverse complement strand
TCCAAAACTATGGCAAGAGCGTAGACTCCAACCAGAAGTACGTTTTAAACTGTTAAAGATTGCCAAACACTTTATTGATTTTATTGACATTCCACAGATAAGTCTTAAAGATGTCACCTTGTCGGGTTCAAATGCAGCATACACTTATACAGAACACAGCGATATAGATTTACACCTAGTAGTCGATATTCCCAGTGCCGCACAGTATCATTTAAAACCCCTGTTTGATGCTAAAAAGAATCAATACAACTTTCAACACGATATTAAATTATACGGCATTGAAGTAGAAGTATATGTACAGCCCGTTGCCGACGCACATCATTCAGCAGGAATCTACTCAGTATTAGATGACCAATGGTTATCACAGCCAAAACCCATTAAGGTCACAATTGATGACCATGATGTTAATTTAAAGTTTAAAAATTACGTAAATAAAATTAAACAAGCATTGAAGTCAGATGATATTAGTGTAGCTAATACAGTTAAAGATAGACTTAACCGCTTGCGTAAAACAGGATTAGAAAGACAAGGCGAGTTTTCAGTAGAGAATATTGCTTTTAAAGTCCTACGCAACAAAGGTTATATCGATCAATTAAGACAGCACATATACAAATTAGAGGACCAGGCACTAAGCCTAGGAGAACACAATGAAACGAAATGAAATACTAGGCGAACACAAGAAAGGTACTAAGGCTGTCAAATACAACAAGAAGCCAACAGATCACAGTGCTGAGTATGGCAAAGCTAAAGAAAAACTAGCACCGGTTAAGCCAATGGAAGGCTACAATCCTAACAGTGTTGGCGCAGAACATCGTCGTAAGTTAGATCAATCACATGCTGCTGATCTAAAGGCAAGAGCAGAAGGCCCAGATGCTACTGAGCGTGATCATCAAAGATACCAAAACTATCTAGACAAGAAAGAACAAATGGCTAACGACTATAATGATCGTATGGAACGTGAAAGTGTAGCACAAGAAGGACACCGAGACAGCCGAGATTCTTATCAGCGTGATTATGACTTTAGTCAAAGCGGATTTGGCGATCAGGGCAAGCGCGAATTTAAACGTCGTGAAATGGAACATGAGTTAGGTCACGAAACTAACAACTATGCAGTGGCTATCGATGGCCGCACTTGGAAAGTATTTGCCAGTAAGAATCATGCTCAGGCCGTTGCTCGCTCGTTGCAGAACAAAGGTAAAAAAGCCACAGTACACGAAACAGGTGCCGAGCCTACTGCCGAAGCAATGGGTGCAGACATGGGCAAGATTACAAAAGTTGATCCTGCTACAAAGAAAGCAACATTGACTAAGCCTGACGGAACTTCAATGGAAGTTGATAGTACAGCATTAAAGCCAACACCAGACGGCAAAATGTCAATAGACACTCCAGATACAGATGAACTCAAAGCAGGGACCCCAGTAGTTAGTACAGAAGATATGACTGCTCCTACTACAGACAGCGAAAGTCCAATTAACGGTGACGAGGAAAATGCAGACTTACGTAGACTACGTGAACTCGCAGGCCAAGAAGAGCTAGGCGAACGAGTAACTCCTATAGCAAGCCACCCTGAATATAAAGAAGCTGAGTCGTCTTTTGGTATGGCGCAAGGAATAATGAAAGCAGTTAAGATGATGAACCCAACGTTTGGTCCATGGGGCGGTAAGCTCACCGCAGTTAATGCCGCCGGCGAAACTGTAGGTGTTTGGGATAAAGGCGCATGGAATGGTAAGAATAGTCAACTAATGCATGACGCACAACAAGCAGCCGATGCAAGCCCAGAAGCACAAGCTGACCGTGATGCTGCAAATGCTCCATTTGTCCCTAAAGACTATCAAACAAAAGAACCGCTAACAAAAGGGCCAGATGGCAAGTGGCGAAACAGCAAAGGTGAAGAACGAGATAGTCTACATGGTGGCCCGATTAGTGCAGGCGGTGGCGCAATGTTCCGCAGTCTAACTCCACGTACACCAACTCCGGAATCAGCTGATAATGTATTACTACAAAAGATGTTATCTATTGCAGGCTTAAGATGAAAATAAATGAATTGATCAAAGAGTTCGAAGTGTATACTTCTAACGAAGAAAAGCGTATGCTAGAGCAGTTGACTCGTGTACGCCAATTGAGTAGTTTTAGCGAACGTGATCAGTTCACAATTGAGAGCCTCATCCGTAAGAGTTTGGTAATTAAAGTAGGAGACATTAATCCTAGAGTGATTGCCAATGAACTATAAACGACAAGCCAAACAATTAGAAACCTTTTTAGAGGACGAATTTAAAAAGAAATTACCCTTGGTTGTTTTAGCAGATAAGAGTATAATTTATAAGCGTTATACAATTAGACAAAATAAACAAGGTTCTTGGGCGTTAAGTTTAGCAGGCGGCGATGTAATTGATCAGTTTAGGATTAAAACAACCGCCATACTAGCAGCTAAATTTTACGATCAAACTAATTTTAATCGATACAATGAAGTGAAATCTCTAGACATACAGTACTGGAATAACAGTGTTGATGCAAGTTTTTTTAAGTATAGATGCGATCATGCAACAGATTTAATCAAACGTGACATCTTTATGTGGAGATGGGAGCAGGTAGATCATAGAGCTAAACGATATAAGGAACAAATTTCCTCAATGTTTAAGGCAAACTTTTGATAAATAAAATTAACAGTCTTTTAGGGATTACAGAACATGCAGATTACAGAACTTTCACATCCAAAGAGTAGCAAAGGCCTTAACGAAAGCCTAGCTAAGAAATTCGGCTACAAATTAAATGTAGATAGCTTTACTATGGAACAGCTACGTGCTGCCCGCGATAAAATTACTACAGAACTTGCAGAGTTTGAAACTAGCAAGAATTATGATGCTGTCTACGAAAGCAACAGTTATCAACGTGATCGTGCTTTACTAGATGTAATCACACAGGCAATCACAGAGCGTACACTTAGCCCAGAAGAAGAAGGCAAGAAAGAAAAGTATGTTAAGGGCATGAAGAAGAAAGAAAGTGAATTTAAAAAGCGTTATGGCAAGAAAGGCGAAGAAGTAATGAACGCTACTGCTACTAAGATGGCTAAGAAAGAAAGCATCGAAGAAGCAATGCAAGTACTACGTGGCGTTCTATCAGAAAGAGTTATCACAGAAGGCGAAGAAGAAAAAGCAGCGTTGATCATGAGCGCACGTGACATGGTTGATAAAGTTACAGGTTGGTTAGAAGATACTGCAAGTCTAAAGTCAGAAACCATGTTAGAATTAGTTGATTCAATTAGAGATGAATTAGGCAGCGATATTAGCGGACAGTTTTCTAGTACAGTTAAACCAGCATTAGAAGAATTGTATACTTGTTTAGAAACAACACGTACAACATTAGCACAGGCAGTTGCTATCCTAACAGGCGAAGAAGGCCCGTCTGGCCCAGCAGCAGCCCCAACTATGGGAGTTCCAGGCGAAGAAGAATTCCCAGGCGGTGACGAGTTTGCAGCAGCAGAACCAGCAGCAGGCGGCGAAGAAGCAGCTGGTCGTGAAATGCGTGAAAACATTGCCTACAGTCGTAAGCTAGGCACAATCTTAAGTTCAAAAAAAAAGTAACTGAAGATGCGGATACATTAATCCGCATTTTAAACACTCTTAAAACTAGAGCAGACTCAAAAGGTGTCCCAGCCCAATACAGCTGGGATGCTGTATCAAACATGTTGAGTAATGTATCCGGAAGTCAAATGGACTATGAAACATTTAAGAAAGAGTTTGATTCAATTCCCCAATTAAAAAACATTGTAGCTCAATTTGACGGTCGAGGCCTTACAATCAAAACCAAAGAGAAACCAGAAGCTACTCGTGGCCAACCAAAAAATGATGGCGGCGTAGATGCATCTGCTAAAAGGGCTGCGGCGAAATCGCTCAAACAACCCGGTTGACTTCTGGGTCAGACTGCTATATAATAGCATATGACTCTTTTAATCAATAAATTCAAATACGAAAAACTCTCTAGGGACGAGTCCACAGGTAAACGTTTATACGCTACGCCTCAAGGACATAAAGTCCCTAGTGTCACGACTGTGCTGGACAAAACTAAACCAGAAGAAAGCCGCATTGCACTAGCCAACTGGCGTAAAGCAGTAGGTGAAAAGAAAGCACAAGAAATCACCACAGAAGCTGCCAACCGCGGTACACGTATGCACAAGTTCCTAGAGGACTATGTCAAGGGTGAGCCTATGAACGAAGCCGTAACTAACCCTTTTGCACAACAAAGTCAGAAGATGGCTAAGATTGTAATTGCAGAAGGTATGAAGAACGTAAGCGAAGTCTGGGGCAGTGAAGTACCCCTATACTTTCCAGAACTATATGCGGGAACTACTGACTGTGTGGGCATACATGCAGGCGATGAAAGCATCTTAGACTTTAAGCAGACTAACAAGCCCAAGAAATTAGAGTACATCAGCGACTATTTTCTACAGCTAACAGCCTACGCTCTCGCACACAACGAAGTACACGGTACAAACATACGCAAGGGCGTTATTCTAATGTGTAGCAAAGACTTTGAATACCAAGAATTTATCTTAGAACCCAAGGACTTTGACTACTGGACAGAAGAATGGTGTAAACGAGTTGAACAGTACTACCGTTTGAACAGCTAAATATCGTATAACGAGGATATTTTCATGGCTGTTTTGCAAATTTCAAGAATACAACTACGTAGAGGTAAGAAGAACGAAGCTTCTGGGCTACCTCAGTTAGCCAGCGGCGAAATGGCCTGGGCTATCGACAGCCAGGAACTATATATTGGTAACGGTGCAGTAAGTGAAGGCGCACCAGCTGTAGGCAATACTAGACTGTTAACGGAAAATGATAACATTTTAGATCTAGCAGAACAATATCAATATAAGGTTAACGATGAAGGATTCCATACAAATATTAACACTAATTTTCCAGTTAGACGTACACTGCAAAATCGCCTTGAAGATTTTGTAACTTCTAATGACTATGGAATTGTATCAGATACAACCGATCAAACTGTTAACATACAAAATGCAATTACCAATTTGTTTGTTGATACTGAAAGCAGAGTAGTACTACGATTCCAGCCTGGTGTGTTTGAGATTACTAGCACTATTGATATTCCTAGCTATGTTACTATCGAAGGGGCCGGCGCTGGCAAAACTATTTTTAATTTTACAGGCACGGGAACTGTGTTTAATTTTATTAAAGATGATGACGGACTTAGCATTCAACAAGGCAGTCAGCCTAGATTCATTTCAATGAAAGGATTCAGTGTTGAAACTAATAGTATCGCAACTCAAGTGTTTGAAATGAATTCAGTTAGAGATAGTGTATTTGAAAATATTGAAATTAAAGGAGTATGGACTACTGTTCCTTCTTTAACTAGTATTGGAATTGGAATGTATGCACCTAGTGCAATAGTAACTTGCCAACGCAATAAATTTACACGAGTAACTGTTGATGGATTTACTCAAGGGGTATATGCTCAACAAGATATTTTTAATAATCTTTTTGACGACTGCGGATTTAAGAATTTATATTTTGGTGTAGCATTTGGCGCGGACGTCACAGGATTTGGAGCAGTTGGATTTCAATATGGTCCAAGAAAGAACATAATTAAAAATTCAAGATTTGAAAGCATTGATAGTTATGGCATTATTATTAATAAAGGTTATGGCAATCGCTCACGTAGTAATACCTTTATAAATGTAGGTAACGACGGGTCTGGTAACTCGTATACTCCTGAACAACAGAAAAGTCCAATAATTAGATTTGTTAATGCAGGCAACAGTTCAACTCAAGATATATTTGATAGGGCAATTGATCTAGCAAGTGGTGCAGCAATTGGTAACTCTGCATACCTTGCTGAGGTAGAGGGTGCAGTATCATTTACTAGTCCTGAGACCAAAACAATTAATATTGGGCAAGAATTTACTGCTACGGAAGCATTTCGAATTCCTGTACCTCCAGACGGTGGACTAGGTTTGACTATAGATTATATCTATCAAAGTACTGCATTTAATCAAATGAGGCAAGGTACATTATCAATCGCAGTAGATCGTCTTCATAACAGTATGCAATTTGTTGACGAGTATAACTACACCGGAACCACTGCCGAAGGCGATGATGAGAAATTAGTTTTTTCCGCTGAATTAGAAACTATTGACTCATACTACACAATTGTCATATCTTACACCAACGACAATACATCTGACGTTGCCACTTTAACCTATTCATATAACATACTTAGTTAATGCTCATAGCTGACCGGCTTCAAAAATCTAGGCTTACTGCCTGGTACACCTTTAGGCAACATCTCGAAGAATCGCCAGATCCTTTTTTAGATGTTGCTAAATTTTTTCTACGTTTACCTCGTGTTAAATTTTACACAGATCCATATGACAGTGAAAGATGGCCTACTGCCTGGGAATTGATTAGTGAAAATGAGTATTGTGAATTCAATTTAATTTTAGGAATGTGTTATACTCTACAATTAACTGAGCGTTTTAAAAATAGCCAACCTACGATAAATGTAGCATGTGACACTATCAATAAAACAGTATATTATCTCTTAAAGATAAAAGATAAAGTATATGGGTATGCCGATGAAGAATGGATTGATATAAAAGACTTGCCGACATCATTAAAAGTACAAAAGGTGTATGCGATGAAGCCACTCCACTAAATAACACACTATATACTTTGAGAAGACCAACTATGACGAACATAACAGTAATTAAAAGAAACGGAAAGAAAGAAGCGTTAACAATTGACAAATGGCAGACACAGATTGCAAAAGTATGTAGTGGCATTGCAGATGTTAGTCAAAGCATGATTGAAATTAAAAGTCAACCGCATTTCTATGATGGTATTACCACTAAAGAAATTGACGAGATTACCCTACGTGCTATTGTTGACTTAATCGATGTTGAATCAAATCCAGATGTTGGACATGTCAACTATCAATATGTAGCAGGCAAGCAACGTTTATCAATGTTGCGTAAGGATGTATATGGATCCTACGAGCCTCCCCACCTTTACGAGATCGTAAAAACTAATGTAGCTACTGGATTGTATACCGCAGAGCTCCTTGAGTGGTATACAGAAGAAGATTGGAATAAAATGAATGACATGCTGGATCACGAAAAAGATGAACAGTATGGATATGCCGCTATTGAACAATTAATAGAGAAGTACTTGGTTAAGAATCGTAGTACTAAACAGACATATGAAACTCCCCAGATTAGATACATGGTTGCAGCCGCTACAGTCTTTCACAAAGAAGAACCTAACTCAGCACGTATGCGCTACATTAAAGATTATTACCAAGCTGCCAGTGATGGTCTTTTTACTCTTGCTACTCCTGTACTCGCTGGCCTTGGTACTCCTACCAAACAGTTTAGTTCCTGTGTTCTTATTCGTAGCGATGACGATCTCGACTCTATTTTTGCCTCTGGGGAAATGATGGCCAAGTATGCCAGCAAACGTGCAGGCATTGGTTTAGAGATTGGACGACTGCGTCCACTAGGTAGTCCCATTCGCGGAGGCGAAATCATGCACACAGGTATGATACCTTTTTTAAAGAAATGGTTCGGAGATTTGCGCTCATGCTCACAAGGAGGTATTCGTAATGCAAGTGCTACTGTTTTTTATCCTATTTGGCATCATCAGTTTGATGATCTTATTGTCCTTAAGAACAACCAAGGAACAGAAGAAACCCGAGTCCGTCATATGGATTATGGGGTTGTGCTTAGTGCTTTCTTCTGGAGACGATTTAAAAACAAAGAAGACATAACATTCTTTGATCCTAACGAAGTGCCAGACTTGTACGAAGCATTCTATAAGAATACTCCGTTGTTTGAAGAACTGTATGTTAAGTACGAAAAGCAAGCAGGCTTACGTAAAAAGACCATGTCAGCTGAAGAAGTATTCAAATCAGGCATATTAAAAGAACGTACTGATACAGGACGTATCTATCTAGTATTCATTGACAATGTTATGAACCAAGGACCGTTTGATCCTGAATACCATACCATCTATCAAAGCAACTTATGTTGCGAAATTTTGCTCCCCACTAAATCGTTTAAACGATTGGACGACCCTGACGGACGCATTGCGTTATGTACTCTCGGTTCCATCAACTGGGGAGCATTCCGTAACCCAGAAGACATGCGTAGGGCTTGCCGTATATTACAGCGTAGCTTATGCAACATACTCGATTACCAAGACTTCTTATCAATCCAAAGTAAGTTGAGCAATGATGAAATACAGCCATTGGGTATTGGCATTACCAACTTAGCCTATTGGCATGCCAAGCGTAGTTTAAAGTACGGTGAGAAGGATGCACTACAAGAAGTTAAAGCATGGATGGAGCATCAAGCCTTTTATCTAACAGAAGCTACTGTAGAACTTGCCAAAGAGCGAGGATCATGTACACATAGTGAGCATACTCGATACGGTAAAGGTGTATTCCCCTGGGAACTACGTGCTAATGGAGTGAACGAACTAGCAGACTTTGCTCCCGAACTTGATTGGGAAACACTACGTATTAATATGAAACAGTACGGTGTGCGTAATGCAACGCTTATGGCTGTTGCACCTGTTGAGTCTAGCTCGGTTGTTATTAACAGTACTAACGGTATTGAAATGCCAATGAGTCTGATCAGTGTTAAGGAAAGCAAAGCAGGCTCATTCGTGCAAGTGGTACCCGAGTATCATAAACTTAAAAACAAGTATCAAATGATGTGGGAACAGAAAGACTGTGATGGCTACTTAAAGACAGCAGCCGTTATTGCTGCCTACGTTGATCAAAGTATTTCAACTAACACATTCTACAATCCTGCTCACTGGGCAGATCGTAAAGTACCAACTACATTGATTGCTAAGAATCTAATGCAAGCTCATGTTTGGGGATTAAAAACATTCTACTATAGTTTGATTAACAAAGCTGGTAGCAAGGCTGTTGAAGAACTAACGCCAGAAGTCCACTATAATGGCTTCCACAACGAAAGAGAATTAATTGAAGATAACTTCGAAGATGATTGTGAAAGTTGTAAATTATAATGTTAGAAACAATATAGTACTTGCATCAGGAAAATATTAATGTCAAAACAACAATACAACTTAACAACAAAAACAGATTATCTAAGCCGTAAGATGTTTCTAGACCCAGCAGGTCCAGTGACTATACAACGCTTTGAAGAAGTTAAATACAAGAAGATTGCAGACTTCGATGCCACAGCCCGTGGCTTCTTCTGGCAACCTGAAGAAGTAAGTCTTACCAAAGATTCAAACGATTTTAAGGATGCAAGCGATGCAGTTAAACATATATTCACTAGCAACCTACTGCGTCAAACAGCACTTGATAGTTTGCAAGGTCGTGGACCAACACAGGTATTCACTCCTGTTTGTAGTCTGCCCGAAGTTGAAGCCCTCATGTACAACTGGGGATTCTTCGAAACCAACATCCACAGCAAAAGCTACAGTCATATAATCCGCAACATCTATAATGTGCCCAAGGATGTGTTCAACACTATCCATGACACTAAAGAAATTGTAGACATGGCAAGCAGTGTGGGCAAATACTATGATGCATTACATTTGGTAAACTGCCGAAAAGAAGTTGGCGAAGTAATCGACGAGCAAGAACACATTCGAGCGATTTGGATGGCATTGAATGCCAGCTATGCACTAGAAGCGTTCCGCTTCATGGTATCATTTGCCACCAGCTTGGCAATGGTTGAGAACAAGATCTTTATTGGCAACGGCAACATCATCAGCTTGATTCTACAAGACGAACTCTTACACAAAGGTTGGACAGCTTATTTGATCAATCAAGTGGTCAAAGAAGATCCACGCTTTGCTCGAGCTAAACAAGAATGTGAAGCTGAAGTTTATGCTATGTACATAGATGTTATCCGCGAAGAAAAAGATTGGGCTACATACCTATTCAACAAAGGTCCGGTTATTGGACTTAATGCAAACATTCTAAAAGACTTTGTTGACTATACGGCCGTGGGTGCATTGAAAGATATTGGTATCAAGTACCAGCAAAATGCCCCTAAGTCAACACCAATTCCTTGGTTTAACAAGCACGTAGACACTAGTAAGAAGCAAACTGCGCTGCAAGAAAACGAATCGACTAATTATGTTATCGGTGTGATGTCCGATGCAATTGACTACGAAGCATTGCCGATAGTATAATAAAGAAAGGAAAAATTATGACAATACCAGTTATAGTATGGAGCAAGTATCATTGTCCCTACTGCGATCAAGCCAAGGCACTACTAACACAACAAGGTGTTAAATTTGAAGAACGTAAAATTGGAGATGGGTATACAAAAGAAGAATTGTTAGAAGCAGTACCAAATGCTCGAACAGTTCCGCAAATTATCATCAATGGAGCATCCATTGGTGGGTTTACAGAATTAAGAAAATATATTGACGAAACCGGATTCAACGGTTCTGGATACTAATAAGGAAATTAAAAATGTTAATCAATAAAGGCATTACTGAAGGCGAAGTAGTTACACTTAAACTTACAAGCGGTGAAGAAATTGTTGCCAAGCTAGTAGAAGATGGTCCAGTTTATTACAAACTATCAAGACCTATGGTAATTGGAATGGGACAAAACGGTCCAGGTTTAATGCCATACTTGTTTACAGTTAATCCTAGCACTGATGTTAAACTACAAAAGTCTACGGTTACAGTAGCTGAAGCAACTGATGCACAATTCGCAAAGCAATTTCTCGAGTCAACTACCGGAATTGCATTAGCATAAATATTTTTATGCCAGCAATAGCACAAAAAGGTGGAGCCAGTTCAGTAGCCGCAACAGACGGCGCTAGAGGATCTCCTTGCGGTCGAAATGTTTGGTTGTGGAATACTCCAACTACCCAAGCAAGCAATGCAGGTAGTGGAGATGTATTTGTAGAAGGTATTGGAGTTGTTCGTGAAGGTGATATTATGGTGTCACATCCAGATGGCAACCCCTGTACAAGCAGTCCAATAAATCATGCACCGGCACTAAGCACATACAGTCCCAACGTATTTGTTAATGGCAAGGCTGTTGGTCGTATAGGCGACAAATATGATTCTGACGGACATTATGATCACACTATTACTTCCGGTGCCGGTACAGTATTTGCTAACTAACAAACAAACTTAATCAATGAAAATTTATTTAGATATGGATGATGTCGTCGCCGATTGGATGGGCTACGCTCGCAACTACCTTAAACAACCCGAGTGGAAAGATGGAGAAATCCTTCCTCAACCAGTATGGAATAAACTTAAAGACGATCAGCGTATGTACAGTAAACTTCCATTAAAGGAAGGAGCAGTAGATCTAGTTAATTGGGTTACGGAATATACTGATAAGCACCCAGATGTAGAATTATTCTTTTTAACCGCAGTACCTCACAACAATGATATGCCATGGGCATTTGTTGATAAGGTGTGGTGGGCGAGATTGCATTTCCCACACATACCTGTGTTCTTTGGACCATACAGTTATGACAAGTGGGTTAGGTGTACTAATCCAGACGATATCCTAATTGACGACCGACGAAGTAATAATGAAGAATGGATTAAAGCTGGGGGCAAGGCGCACCTATATCGTAATTGGCCAGAATGTAAAGAATGGCTAGAGAAAGAATTAGGGCCACTGTGAACAGTTTAGAGAGAGTTTGGGCGAGAGCCACTGGTCATTTAATGGGCCAAACAGACGAAGATCGTCCAGACATACCTATACTTACTTTAAGAGAAGCACGTATAGCATTGTTTTTAAAGACCTTCTGGGTCATCATACATGTAATAACGTGTTGCTTCATTATTGCGAACACATTACATCACTGGTAATAACTAATATAACAAAAGGAGACAATTATGTCAGCAAACAAATATCAAGAGTTTACAAAAATCGTAGAAGCTATGGAAGCAGACTTCGAAAAGTTCTATGACAAGGAAGTTGGCGCTGCCGGCACTCGTGTACGTAAGGCTTGCCAAGACCTTGCTAAGTTGTGTAAAGAAACCCGTAACGATGTTACTGCGGTTAAGAACACACGTAAAGAAGCCGCTGGAAAGTAAACTAAATATTAGTCTAAGGCGTTATATATGTATAGCCTAAGGAGACTATTATGAAAAAGATACTACTAGCATTATCGTTATTTGCAGTTGTAGGTACAGCCAGCGCACAGTGGCATCATCACCATCGACCATATTACGGACCTACAGTTGTTTATCGTGACAATTGGGTTGCTCCGTTGATCCTCGG
>Ga0209191_1002206_pt1 | contig 12265 bp, 10 predicted proteins | sample S_130626_EF_Meta_FD_187320 | JGI IMG/M metagenome (GOLD analysis project Ga0209191, IMG submission 187320) | Freshwater microbial communities from Lake Simoncouche, Canada to study carbon cycling - S_130626_EF_MetaG (SPAdes) (version 2) | ecosystem: Environmental > Aquatic > Freshwater > Lake ... | reverse complement strand
GGATTGTGTCCATTCTTCGCTCCACATCTTGCGACGTTCCTGCGTTGAAATGAACTTTTCTTCAGGGGCTGCCCGGCTGCCGTCCTCGTTTGCACGAGTTTCGCGCGTACCGGTTCCTAGAGATTTCTTGAGACGTGATTCGGCCATGATTAGTTACTCCGTTGGGTTGTTCGTGCTTGCTCTGCGTATCGCTTGATCATCTTTGCGCGCTTTTCGGGGTTTTCCCACATGCCCGCGTCCTTCATCGCACGCACTTGTTCAGCGGTGAGAGTGAAAGTACGGTTTGTGCCCCCGTATGCGGCTGATGCTTCGCGTCCTGAGCTTCCCACGGTGTTCCTTGGAGTCCTGTTAGGTGAATCACGTCGGTCTGACAATTCATTATACCTATGGGGAAGTCTTTTCTGCAAGCGGGAGTCCAATTCGTCCCAATAATCGGCCGTTCCGGGGTTCCAGCCCTCTTTTACGAGGTCTTCGTCGATCACTTTGGCGATCCGGCTGTCGGTATCGGACAGATCGGGCTTGTACCAGCCATTTCGGTCAATCCACTGGGTGGCGTGACGCTGTACACCGGGGTCAATCCGTGGGCTGTTGTCTGCCGGGCGGTCTGCTTGCTGCTTCAAGCGGTTCAACTGTTCCATTTTCTGCCGGGCGTCGTACAGAGCCTCCTGAGCGGCCACTGCGGCCTCGCCATCGCCTGAACTGGTGGCCTCGGACAGCTTCATCCGGTGGTATTCCACCCGGACTTGCTCGTCGTCAATAGCTTTTTCCAATCTGGCCATGTCCGCGCCCTGCGTGCGACGCTCAACTTGGGACAACCGGTTGGCCATCTCTTCGTTTTGACGTTGCAAGTGTTGCAAACGGACGTCTTTTTCCTCGTTGGTCTTGCGGATCAGGTCCTTTTTGGACCGGCGGCGGGCCCGGCGGGCGGCGCGGACGGCGTCCGAGTCATCCGGGTGGTCCTCGTCACCAGCGTCATCGCGGGCGTCGCCACGCGGGGCGGGCTCATCGCCGTCATCGTGGGGTAGCAGGTTCTCCGGCAGCTCGACTGTGGCGGTGCCGTCACCGCTTTCTTGTACGTACAGCGGTTCTTCTTTAGCTTGTGTGGCCATGGTATCTCCTTAGACGTAGGCTTTGAACGACAACGGGTTGTCGGTGACCTTGGCAATCAGCTCGTGATCGTTGATGGTCATGAAGAGGACAGGGTTCAGATCGCCGTTTTCTTCGCCGAAGACTGGCCGCTCCCAGCGGTCTCCGCCCCAACGCGGCACGCGGACATAGTCCCCGACTTCCGCCCAACTTCCTTCAGGCCACGATGCCATCGTGTCCTTGTTTTTGAACGCCAGCGGCCCAATGGACACGACCTTGCCGATCATGTTGTTCCATTTTTCGTTCTCCTTGGTTTCTTCCACCAAGATGATCTTGCCTGCGTTCTTTTTTACGCGACGTAGCTGGACGATTACTCGGCCACCGTAGGGCGCTTGGCCCGGTTTTACGTCTGGAAATGCCCACGTCAGCTCTGCTGGGTCGGCCTCCGTCTGATCCCCGCTCACCACGGGGATTGGTTTCTCGCTCATACTAACTCCTAGTTACACAAACCATATTTCAGGTTCAACATGCGCATATTTCAGCGCGGCTTAGGGCCTTGCGGCCTTATTCGTTCTCGGCGAGTTTCGAGTTCAAGCTATCCATCACCCACTGCAAGCCCTGATACTCGCCAACCAGCCGGTTGTACGAATCGTAGTTGCCCACAGGGTTATCCACAAGCGACATCCGAATCTCGGCCTGCCGCTGTTTAAGCATATGAATCAGGTCTGATATCACTTATTCTTCTTAGCAATATGGCTCAGACCACCGGCGGGCTTGGCCGGGGCCTTGCCGTCGCCCTTGGCTTGCATGGACTGGCCGGTAATCGGCACGCCCATGGCCATACGCTTGTGCTGGGGCACGTTCACGCTCTTTTGTTCTGCATCACTGGTTGCCATTTAGGGCTCCTTGGTCGGGGGGTTGCACGGCGGGTGCCGCAGGTTGAGCCACCTGTTGGATGGTCTCGTGGGTTAACTTGGCGTTCTCGATGGCGACTTTGGTGTCGTTGTCCATCTTGTGCTTGGCAATGTCCGCTTGCATCTGCTGGACGTCGATTTGCACGTCCTGCTGGTCTTTGGCAGCCTTGCGCTGGGTCTCGGCCATGGCGGTGTCCTTGACGACCTGCGCATCGGGCGGGAGCTGCGGTGGCGGCATGCTCTGTTGCAGCATCTGCTGGAGCTGCTGAATCTGCGGCAGGATCTGCGAGAACACCTGCTGGCTGTCCAGCGCGACGTGCTGGCCAACGGTGGCGTAGAGCTGATCGATGATGCCGGTCAGCTTGGGGTTGTCGTAGTCGGTCACCGGCTTGCCGCCGCGCAGGTTAGACACGTAGCCGTTCATGCGGTTCAAGTACCACAACGTCATGTGCTGCTTGATGTGCTCAATGCAGTTGGGCAGAAACTGCGGAGCTATGAACGGGTTCGATCCAAACGACGGGTCCATGGCAAACATCAGGTGGCCTTGGATGTGCGCCAAATGGTCCTGCTGCATGTACGCATAGGACGGGCGGCCAATTGACATGGCTGCGTTCTCGTCGGCCAGCGTGCGCTGCTCGGGCGCGGGCACGTCTTTCATCAGCTCGGAGATGTTCGGGATCTTGATCTGCTTGAGGAAGCGCTCTTCCACGGCCTTGGCGTCGTACAGCTCGGGGTGCGCGTCCGCCCGTTGCAGCACGGCCTGCATCTGGGCCATGCGCTGGGTCTCGCTGAAGATGTGCGGGTCGGACACCGGGATGACGTCGGTGTTGCGCTCAAAGTCTTCGCGCTCAATCTCCAGATCTTGGACGATCTCGCCCTTGCGCATCTCGTCAAAGTGCCAGCGGTTCAGGCGGCACAGGACCTTGATCAGGCGTGCCTGCGACTGATGCAGGCGGGCGTGGATGGCCGAGTAAACCGCAGCGCCCTGTTCAATCAGCGCCTGCGTGGTGCCCACCGGGGCGTTGCTGGTGACGTCTGCGATCTTCTCTTCGCTGGTGGTCACCACGCCCTTGGCCGCGTTGTCCAGCCAGCCCAAGAGCTGGAACAGCACCGGCGACGGCGGGTTGAACGGCATGGGCATGGCGATCTTGCGGATGTCGTCCACGCCGGGTGCGCCTTCGATCTCGGCAACCTGCGTCACCTCGATCTGCTGGGTCTGGCCGCTGATCTTCGCGCCCTTGAGCTTCAGCATCGTCGCGGCGTTGTTGATGTGCGCCGAGTCCAACAGCGCGCGCAGGGCACCCGTCAGGGCTGCGGACAGGCCACCGATCAGGTGCGGCAGGCCGATAGCGTACGCGCCGCGCCACGGGATGAACTTGAACTCGATGATCCAATCGAGCTTGGTCATCGTCTCGTCGCCCTCTTCCCAGTTACGGTACAGGCCGATGACCTCGGAGCTTTGCTCGTCCACCATCATGATGTACGGAGCCATCTCGCCCTTGGTCTCCTTGTCGTCGTCAAACTCCAAGAACGCGTATATGTGGTAGACCTTGCGCAGGCCGTCGTCATTGTCTTGGAACTGCTTGCCCTCAATCTTGTCGTTGGCCTTCTGCGGGCGGCTCTGCTCGGGCTCTTGGCCGCTGGTCAGGTTGGAGCCGCCGATGTACATGCCGCTGGCCACGCGCCGGTTGTATTCCCACTCGGTGATCTCGTGGACCTCGGCCGCACGCTGGGCGGTGTAGAAGTTGGTGGCCGCAAAGGGCAGGATCACGCGGTCGATTGGCAGGAACTCCACCACGGGGCGCTTCTTCTGCTCGTCGTACCAGATCTTCAGGAACTGCGATCCGCCCAGTGGTAGCTGGGTCAGCATCTGCTCCTGCTCGTCGCGGAACTCTTCGATCTGCTCGGTAATCTGCCAGTTGAGGAAATCGCGCTTGCGCTCGGCCCGCTGGGTCTTCAGGTCGTCCACTTCGCCAATGATCTTGGTGCGGACCGGGCCGTCCGGTGGGAACAGCTCCTTGATGGCGCGGGACGCAAAGTCCACGCAGCCCTCGGCCATGACCGGATGCACCACCTTGGATGCGCCGTAGAAGTTGGCTCCGCCGGGTGCGTCCTTGCCCAACCCGGTGCGCTTCATGCCCTCTTCGTACTGCTTGTCGCGCTCCTCGCGGGCGTTCTTGTCTTTGTCCAGCAGGTTGACGTAGCGCATGCCCAAGCTGTTGAGCTCGTAGCTGTCCATGGTCTCGACCATGTTCGCGTAGAAGTCAGGGGATTCCTCTGGGCCGGTGGTCTCCATGCTCACCACGGCAGAGCCGTCTGGCATCTCCACGACGTCGGATATGTCCTCGGGCAGCTCAACGTCCGCCGATCCGTCTTCGTTCAGCTCGGGGTCGTTCAGGTCGTCGTCTTGGTCTGCCATCATTTAACCTTCTTGGTGTAGCGTTTCACGCTCATCAGCTCGTAGCGCATGGCGTCGAGGTTTGGTGAAACTGTAACTTGCTCTTTAGTGTAGCCGACAGGCTTGACCGCGCCGCCCTTAGCTTTGGTAATGTCGGGGTTGGTCAAATCGTATGTGCCTTTATTGCCAATCGCAGATTTAATTTGAGTTGGCTCAAACGCAACCCAAGCATATGGTGAATCATTTTCAATAGAATTGCCATGGTCGTACTTTATGCCGTCATAACCTTGGCTTTTTAACCAATCTGTTTTTTCTTTATCGGTTTTACCGGGTATCTTCCAATAGTATGGCCCCCCTTCACGTTCAATAAACGGGTTTTTAATTACTGCGTGAACTGGCATTACGTTTGCCCCCTCCCCTTTTTGTCTAGCATAGTAATTTGCCAAGTTGGGAGATTCCGCTAAGTGAAACCCATCGCCATATCCAATCCGCTTCAACTTGCTATTGTCAAATTCTTTGACATCTTTTGCTGTGCCGTGGTACAACTGTTTTTTGATTGCGCTGCCTTCTAACATTTTGGCTAAATTGGCTTCACGTTCTGCGGCTGGGAGGATAGTGCGCATTGCAATAGACATTGGCACATTTGCAACACTACCAAAACCAATATTTCCCGGCATAAACGCCCCATACAATTGCCCCGCATCCGGCGCAGGCAACGATTTTGCATACGCCACCGGGTCCGTCACCAGCCGCTTCAGGTTGCCCGGAATCTTGGACACCATGTCGTACGCGCCACGCAATGACTTCTCGGCGTTGCCAATAGGATCAAACGGGGCGGAGGGGCCTAGGTCAAACCGCTCGGACAAAGGCTGCACTTTGCCGCCCTTAGCTTTGCCCTGCGACGCCACCCAATCCTTGAAAGTCGGCATCTGGTTGGTATTGACGTAGGTCATGGCCTCGTTGTACGCCTTGTGCAGCGCAGCCTGCTGGGCCAACTGCTCACGCATGGCTGCAAGCTGGGGATTCAACGGGCGCAGGGGCGGCACGGGTCCGCCATCGGCCATGTGGTTGACATGCTCCTCGGCTTTCCACTCGTCAGGGGCTACCGTACCGCCGCCAGCAAAACCAAACTTCTTGGCCTTGAACGGCTGGGCCCGGGGCAGGTCCGCAAGCCCTGCGGCCTTGTTGATCTTGGCCACTTCCTTGTCGGTCAGCACGCGGTTGACCTTCATCGACCCGCCGATCAACCAGTTGCCGGTCATGTTGGGGTTGGTCTTGTAGCGGTAGTGGCCGCCCTTGGGTATCTGGTCGGTGATGTGCGCCTTGACCGGTATCACCCGGCCCTGCGCATTGGTCCCGCGCTTGGTGGCCTCGGCCTGCCAGTCCACGTCGTCCGGCATCTCGACCTCGGCCCACGCGTGATTCTCGGGGCGCACGTCGGGCGCGGTCAACGACGGGTCGGACTTCTCGCCGATGTGGGTGGCAATGGGCAAATCCCCGGCGTGCCAGCCCGGACGGTACGCCAGTGGGCCGATCTTGGACTTGACCTTGCCCTTGGCCATCTCGCCTTCTTTGGCGTCAATCCACTTGTCCATTTCTACCGGGGTGTTAGCGTCCACAAACAGCGGGAACAGTTTGCCGGGGTGCTTGGGGTGGACGCGGAATAGCTTGTATGCCTTGACCGTTTTCTTGGGCTCCTCGCCCTCCACGCTGCCGCCGTCGGCGTACAGCGGCACGCCGTTCTTCACCACGTCCTCGCGCATCTCTGAGGTGATGGGGAACATATGGACCGGGGCCATCTTGGGTGGCTGTTTGGCAGAATACTCGGCCATCATCTGTTGTATGCCGGAGTACGGTATTGACCGCCAATTTTGTTCTGGTATGCCGCTTGCCCGCAGCATCTCGGTTTGGCTATGGCCGTTGGGATTGTCAACATTGATCTGCCCTTGCCCGACCTTTGCGCCGTACTTCTTGCCAAACTGGTTCAGGAAGCTGGGGATCATCTTATCGTAGAAGCCCTTCATGCCTTCGCCACCGGATTCAAGATCAAGGCCCGATAGCTTGTGCATTCCTTGGGAAATAGGGGTTTTCAACAGTTTTTCTGCCACGTCTTTTCCCACATAACTGGGTAGCTCATGCGGCTCTGCAATTTTGTTGATGGCTTCACCTCGTTGTCCTGTAGCTATCAATTGCTTGTAGTAAGGGTCGTAGCGAATATCACTGACATGCTTGGCCAATCCATACCGATCCGCCTGCTCCGCGCCCGGCGTAATGGCGATGGCGTCGTAGCCGTTGGCGGCGGCATGGTGGATCATCTTCTTGAGCGCCATCTCATGCCAGTTCTTTTTGAACGGGGCGTCGGGCACGGTGTTCTTTGACTGGTGCAGCAGGTCTTGGTGCTCTGCCTCGGCCTTCATGACCTGCGGAAGCAGTTCCATGATGGTGTTGTTGTGCTTAATTTTGGATGCCTCCAAGCGCTGAATCATTTCAGGATTCAAATCTCGCATCCGTTTTGTTGTTGGATCGCTTAAACCACTTTCCACAAAAGCAGCATTTTGCTTGGCCTCACGCAATTGCTGCTGCAATTTCCGGTGCGCACGCTCCGCATTGTTGATTTGCTTTTGAACGTCAGGCGGCGTGTAGCCTTTCTCGCGCCCTTGCTGGTGCCAGTCGGATTGCAGCTCTTCGATGTGCAATATCTTTTCGCCATTGGGTCCCCTGCGGTCTTTAGCACGAACGCTGGCCAATATGTTGCCCTCACCACCGAAGTGTTGTTGCACGCCACTAAAGGCTTTTTGCGGGAGCGGGTGCTTGAGCAATATCTCGCGGTAATTGGTTCCGCCCGGCAATGTGTATTGCTCATGGAATGCTTGGTTCTCATTGCCGCCGTATAGCCGCTCTTCCCGCGTCAAATATCTGGGATCGTCCGTGCCGTCGTTACTTATCACTTTGGGCACCACGGGTGGCTTGGCCTTTAGCGCCTCCATGAACTGCGCCCGCTCCATCTTGGGCAGGTTCGTCAGCGCCTGTAGCCCACGGTCCTCGGCCTCTTGCGCCTTGTAGCCGGGCATCTTGCTCAACTCGGTCATGAACTCCAATCCGGTCCCCTTGGGACGGGGCAGCGTTTGGGCCAACCGGTCGATAGGGGAATAGAAGCTCACAGTTTGCGCTCCGTCAGGTAGATGTCATGGGTTGACCCTCCGCGCGCCATGCGTGGCCCTGCGGGCCCGGGGCGTTGCGGCATGGCCTGTGGATTGGGCCGCATGGCCTGCATGGCTTGGCCTTGGGGCGTCAATGCAAGGATGTTGCTCTGGGGCTGGCCGGGCCTTGGTGGTGGAGCTGGTGACTGTCCGGGCATAGCTGGTGACTGTCCTGCGGGGGCTGGTGACTGTCCGGGCGGCAGGCCACCTTGCGGCTGGCCGGGCTGCATTGGCATCATCTGATTACCGGGCGTCAGGGGCTGGAAGTCCACGCCACCGATGGGCAGGCCCTCGCCCGATCCGCCGTTGGGCGATACAAACGCCTTGATGGGCAGGTTGGGTGCTTCTTTGACGCCGACGTCCTTGATGTTCATTGAGCCGGGTGCCTTGCGCAGCATCAGGCTGGCCAGCATGGTGTCCTTATCGGGCTCCACGCTTCCGCCGTCGGCCATCTTGCGGGTTGGCTTGCGGGCAACATGCTTGACTGGGGTCCACTCTTCGCGCTCTTCCGGGTCGTGGCGGTGGGCCAGATGGAACTGAGCCGCAAAGCTCATCTCGGGATTGGACATGTACTCGTCGAACTGGCTCTCGCGGTGGCTCGGGTGCAGGACGCCGGAGTGACCGACAGCGCCACCAGCGGCCATGAACTTGATGGGCTGGGGTGCGGCGTACTCTTTGCCAGCGCTGGCTTCCTGTGCGTGCGGGGGATCGATCTCGTACTCGCCTTTGTTGTTCTTGGCGTGCTCGATGTGACCTTGGTTCACGTGGTGGGTGAACGCTGACTGGTGCTGGACCGTGCTGGTGGACGTGGTCGGCGTGGTCATCAGCAGGTGGCCAGCCTCTTTGCCGTTCTTGGTCTTGAACCGGTCCTTGGGCAGGAATTCCTCGTCCTTGAAGCGGGAGTCGGTCGGGATCATGTGCTCGACGCTCTCCATCTTGCCGGTCGATTTGTTCTTCTTGCGCTCTGGGACATTGACCAGACGGGGGTGCAGGATGTGCTGCTTCTGGTAGTCGTAGCGCTGATCGTTCAACGTGGTGTGGCCAAAATGCGCCTTGTCGGGCGTTGTGGGCTTGCCAGTGGGTCCAAAGTGGCCGGATGGGCCCTCGGCCTTCTCTTCCTCGGAAAGCTCACTTACGGGCCTTCCAGTGGACCAGTACTTGGCATGGGTGATGGTCTTTTCCATGTTCTTGGCCAGCGGGGAGCCGCGCTTAACGTCGGTCACCATGTACGAGCCCTTGGGCGGCGTCTTGTGGCCCTCGTCGTTCACTAGGTCATCACCCTTGGCGGTTGTGGCCGTTATGGTGGAGCGGACGCGCTGTTTGTCCCGGGCAATGTTCTCGGCCACCGAGCTGCCCTGCTTGGTCTTTGGACCGACGTTGGAGTAGGTAACGTGGTAGCCGTTCTCCGGGTCGTGCATCTCGTTGGTCTTGCCATACGAGTTTGCGGTGATGGGCGGCTTGCCTTCTTCGGCACGCTGCTTGTTCAGGCCCCGGATGACATGGCGGGATGACACGTCGGTCTCGTCCACCACATTGGGACGGAACAGCAGGCGCATGCTCTTCTTGTCGGACTTCTTCGCGGCCTCACGCATGGAGCCGGTGTGCGCCAGTATCCAGTCCTTGGTCATGGCCGGGTCGTGCTTGGCCTGTGCATGGCACGCGCGCCGGACGGATGCATTGACGTACTGGGACTCGGCATTGGGCGCAAAGCATGTGCCCCGCATAGTGTCCACTACGCCGTTCTTATCGACTCCACCGCCGCAACCCTCGGTCTGGCCCGCGCAAGTGTTGAGCACGTGGCGCATCTCGTTTGCACCATGGCCGGATGTGTACAGGGCGTGGCCAGCGATGCCCTTGGACGCAAAGCCTTCGTAGCCCCGGCCCTGCTCGTCGTGCTCGTGGCGGACGGTGTCGAGCTTCTCGCTCTTGTCCAGAGTGTTGGCGGTTTTGCCAATGTGCTTGGCCGCACGCAGCTTTTGCAGGGCATCTTGTTCCGCGCCGATCTGCTCGTGCAGTGGCTTGTCAAAGTGCTCTTCAAGGGTTTCTTTATGGATGCGGCCCATCTGGCCAAGGGTCAGTGGCTGCCGGTTCTCAGATCCGTAGACCGCCGCACGGGACGCATTGATCTTGTCCATGCCCTCTGCGTGCTTGGTTCCGTGCAGCATGTGCCGTGGAACTACGATGCCCTTGACGCCGCCGAAGCCTTTTGCGTTGACCAGAATTCGGCTGGGCTGTTTGACTTTTTTGGCTTTGCTTGCCGCCACTTCGGCGCGCATCTGTTCTACGGTTGGTGCCACATGACCTCCAAATAGGGTTTGGCGCGCATTCTACGCGGCATAAGGATTTTCGCGGTTGCGCTGGCCCGCGTCAATGTAGTCGTCCTCGTCCACCCATTCTCGTGGGAAGTCGATGGTCAGCCACCCGGCGTCGCGCAGGTATCGCAGGGCTTGGCTCATGGCGTCCACAAAGTCGTCGTGGGCTGTCTCCGGGAACGAGCAGACTTGACTGACCATGCCCTCGGCCCAGTCCCGCACGAAGCCCTTGCGCTTGCTGGACTCCGGCACCCAGACCCGTCCGGCCTTGATGATGTTGGACACAATGCTCAGGCGCTGAATCTTGTCGGCCTTGCCCGGGTTCCACGGGATCACCGGCAGGCCAGCCCGGCGCAGGTCTTGGATCAGGCTAATACCGGCGCTCTTGTCCTCGATCAGCAGGACGTCCACGCGCTTCTTCTCCCTGCCGTCACCGTAGACCGTCTCGTACTCGTCCACGATCCGGGGGCGCAGGTCGGGGTACTGCAGCCGGTCCTGCCAGCAGTCGATCACCATCACGCACATGCCGCCGTCGGTGGGCTTGAAAACCCCAAAGGTTATGTGGGCGGTCGGGTCGTTCTGCGTCTTCTCGCTGGTGGCCACGTCCATGGACTGCACGATGTACTCGAACTTCGGAAACTCCCGGCCATCAGGCCACAGGCGGAACCAGTCCCGCTTGACAATCCCGCCTTCTTCAGGGTCGATGATCTCCGCATGGATCTCCTGCCGCCCGAGGTTCGTGCCCTCGTAGCTGAGGATCTGCTTCTGGAACGACGGCGCGAGGTTGTCGATGTTGCTGTACGTGCTGGCGCGGGTGATCACTACGTCGTCGCCTTCCCGGGCAATCAGGTCCATCACAACGTCTTTGGGCTTGGGCGTGGTGGAGGCGATCAGCCGGGTGTGCTTGCCCAGCCGGATGCCGAACTGGATCATGTCCCAGCTTTCCTGCAGGTATTCCCACGCAGCCAGCTCGTCCAGCCAGCCACCATGAAATTGGGGACCCCTGAAGCGCTCGGGCTCGGACGCCGGGATGCCCTTGATGAGCGAGCCATTGATCAGGACCAGCTCATGCAAAGATTTGTTGTAGTCCTTAATCAGCTCCGGCGGGATGACGGACATCAATCCGCTATCGCCCTCGAAGCAGGTGGCCCGCAAGTCGCTCGATGTCGGGGCGGAGACCAGCCAGCGGGTGTTGGGCTGCTCCCATGCCCACCAACTTAAGTTTTCAGCGGCTGCACGGGTCTTACCGGCTCCACGGCCTGCGCACATCAGCCAGACGGACCACCAGTCGCCTACGGGCTCGATCTGATGCCGGTGGGCGGTCATGATCCACTTGGCCCGCCATGCGAACGCAATGCGATGGCTTTGCGGTAGCTGTGCGAACTGATCCCGGAGCTTGGGGTCGCGCAGGATGTCAGCTAGGTTGCCCATGGAGTAACGGCAACTCGATGCTGCTCTTCCACCGTCTTCAGGTCGGCCAGCACCTCTCGGGGCACCAACTCGCAGTCAATGTTCCACAAGTGGTCGTCAATGACATTCCACTTGTTGACCGACCAAAAGATGCGCGGTCTTATGTGCAGGCGCAGACGGAAGCGGTAGGAAGTCGCGGTGTAGGTGGCAAAGTCGTACCATGCCCATATAGCCAGAAAGCCACCCGGTGCCCGGCGTAGGTTCAGTCCCAGCTTCATGATATTGCCCTCTGGCGTGTGGTGGATCATCCCGGCTGGCCTTCGAGCTTGGCCATAGACATGTACTTCAGGACCTCACCGAACACGTCAAAGCTGGTCTCGACCACCAGCGGATTTTTGTCGTCGCCAGACACCACGGTCCGGTTGCCGTACTTCGAAGGGTCCCAGCAGGCCAGCAACTTTAGTCGGGTCTCGATGCGTAGCTTGCGGTGGCCGAGCATGTCCTCAATGGTCACCCGGCTGCCTTTGTCGTCCAGCACCTCAGTCTGGCCAAGGTGGAAGTTGTCGGCGATCTCTAGCGTTTCCTCGGCCATTGCTTGGAATCCGGCTGCTCGCGCGCGCGTGACCTGTAGGGAAAGCTCATCGTCTTTCGCCAACCAGTCATACATCACCGTCCAATGCGGCATGTGCTCATCCCTACAGATTTTCCGTAGTGGCTCTCCGTCGCTTAGGCGCATGCAGATCTCTGCTGCAAGCTCTGGGGTGTATTTGCTTGGGCGACCAATCTTTTTCGGGGCTACGGGCGTGTTATCGGTCACCACAGGTAGGTTGCCCTCAACTTGGTCGTTTGAAGGCTTGTGGGGCCGTTTGGGCGGCTTGGCGGTAGTTTCTGGCATGGTGAATCCTTATTCCTATGCGGGCCAGTGTAACTGGTTGCGGGGGCTGG
>Ga0209191_1002205_pt1 | contig 12267 bp, 12 predicted proteins | sample S_130626_EF_Meta_FD_187320 | JGI IMG/M metagenome (GOLD analysis project Ga0209191, IMG submission 187320) | Freshwater microbial communities from Lake Simoncouche, Canada to study carbon cycling - S_130626_EF_MetaG (SPAdes) (version 2) | ecosystem: Environmental > Aquatic > Freshwater > Lake ... | reverse complement strand
CAGAACTTCACAGATTTTCTTCCAAAAAGCCAGCTGGGAAGGTACCAATGCTACTATAGGAACTGAAGTTAACCAAGGTGGTATATTCCCAGGCAGTACATATGTCAACTCAGCAAACTTAGTGAGTTATTTTGGTACACAGTATTATCGTGTGACATTCAACCAGTCATCAGATACCACCACAATTACTCCTGCAAGTACTACAGTTACGTTCAAATTTGGACAACCTCCATATGCATTGCCAGGCGAGCAGGTTTTCTCGTTCATTGCGGCTCCAGGAACACAAAGCGTATTGGATCTAAGCGGATTGAAAGAACTTACAAACACAGTGTTGGGTGGCCGAGGTGCATATCCTAATGGTCCAGACGTGCTAGCTGTTAACGTTTACCGTGCGTCGGGTTCAGGAAACATTCCTTGTAACTTGGTTTTACGTTGGGGTGAAGCGCAGGCTTAATTCAAACTGCACTCAACAAAAAGCCGCTCAATGCGGCTTTTTTGTTTTATAAACTATCTATAATATCTATTACAGTTTGTATCTTTGTTTGAATGACTTTGTTTTTTAAACTCAAATCAAGACCTCTATGTACAGGTTTTGGCAATCTACTAAGATCAAACCACCCCCATGCATCGTGTTCTGCACTCAGTACTGGTATAAATTCCGTTTCTACTACGCAGAAATACGTGTGGAAATTAAAAATACTGTCATTGCTGACAAATTTTTCAAGGGGCAATGTTTTTTTAATGTAAGGAAGCGATCCAATTTCTTCTTCCATTTCTCGTTGAAGTCCTTGCCATGGATTCTCCCCAACAAGATTAGTGCCGCCAACCAGTCCCCACGTGCCAGCATGTTTACCATGTGCTTTCTGTACTAGTAAAAATCTGTTGGTATCTTGAGAACAAATCAATGCACCACTGCATATAATTTTGTCTGTTAAAGTTCTATTTTCCATTGGCCAGCCCTATATTCACCTTCAAAGCTCTTGACCCAGGAAACTCCGTTCCACAAGTATTGAACTCCAGTGTATATATTCGTTTGCCATATCATTACATCAGCTTTCTGAACACTATTAAATATCACTCGCCATTGGGTGCCAGTCCACTCTATAATGTCATTGGCATTGGCAATTAAATCTGCACCCCCTGTACTTTTCCATGCATCCGCGCCGTCAGTATTGATTATGTTTCCAATGTCTTCAATAATTAAATATCTAGTGCCGGCGGCAACTGTGCCAGGATTAAATGTCAACGGATTAACAATAGCATCAAATGTGCCAGGACTGTTTGGTCTATAGCCAGTACTTGCAGAGTAGCCAGGACTATCATTAGTGGTGCCTTCAAAATCCAATCGCCCCACGCTGTCAATGCCTGTATTAGTAGTTAATGTATCAGGATCCCAATCAACTGTTAAAATGCTGTTGTCTAATGCATTTACGGCAATAGTACCCACTACTGATGAACCGTTGGGCTGTGTTAAGTATAATCTGCTGGATCCAGCAACGTATTTTCCAGGATATTGATCAAACAATTCTAGCCAGTTAATCTTAGAACCTCGGCGAACTGGAATCTCCAATGTTGGCGCCGGCGGCGTCACACTTTCACTTGATCCTAACAACATGGCTTGTTTGTTATAAACTTGTATGCCATATTGGCTTATTGTAGTAGTCATAGTTGACAACAAGGTTGATAGTGTAGTAGTTGGTGTCGCTAGGTCTTCACCCAATCCATCAATATATCCAGTAGGACTTGTGTTGGAATCTTGATAAAAACTTGTAATAATCTTAGTAATAACTCCAAGATGTTTGACTTTGGCAGGAGGACTAATCCAAATAGGCGTATCTAATCCCAAGCTGGCAATATCAATAGGGCTGTCATTTCCTACGGGGACTTGTCTACTGCTCCACTTGATGTCATTTAAATTTAGTACAGTCAAACTGGTCCAATCAATATAATTATCAGTAGTTTGCAATTCTAAACTTGGATTAAACAACACTAGGATCTGCTCAAGTATTTGTAGTTTCTGATCTGTATTTGCGGCCCAAATGTCTACTTTTAATTTTAATTTAAAAGGAGTAGGCATTAATCGTTCAACAGTAAAATTTCTTCCCTGTGCTTGATTGTAAGTTTCTTTTCCTGTTACAGGATCAATTTGTGTATCACGTTCTCTAAAATGCATTTTTCCAACATAACTACTGTCGCTTAGTCTATCTCTATCTAAGCTAAGTTCAGCTACATAGATGGCAATACGTGGAGTGCTGTTAATTTTGTTTTCGCTGTTTTGTCTAATAATACTAGCCGCTTGCCTATCAGCATCTCCATACAACACAGGTACACGTACTAGTGTTCCGTCACCGTACTTGACTACAAAGTTACTGAAAACTCTAATAGTTTGTGTAATATACCGGCGTACTTGCCCATCGTAAAAAAACTGCATTATAAATCCGCCCTAGGTCTAAGAGCCTTGCTAAGGCTTTGTTTTTGCGCCATTCTTACATTGTATAAGGTTGCAGTCCACACACCGTCGTGGGGAATAGTTTGTTGTACAGATCCCACAACAGGCAATGTAATTCTAATTTTGTTAGACACTACGCCCAACGGACTAGTGTAACTGTAAGAAGTAAGCATGGTTGGATAATCTGCGATAGCATATTCCATAGTATATGTGTCTATCTTTAAAACAACATACGGAGCAGTTGTTGCAAAATCAATTGTAGTGTTGATTACACTGGTACCCTTAGTCAATGTAACCGCATCTTCAATAACTTTATCAGTATACATGTAACTGTTGTTGTTGATGAATCCAGTCTTTTGTGTATTTCTTGAATCGTTATTGGTCATATTCATACGCACAGCATCTTCAACTTTGACCCATCTAGTACCGTCAAATCTAAACAATCTATTAGGTAAAAAGTCAGTGCGTAAAAAGAAATCATCTTGCATGGCTGTGGCAGGAAACTGTATACCAAAACCAAAGTCAAGGCCATTAACAGGGAAACCATCTCCAACTAGATAGCCAGTATAACCAGTACGTTCAGGAATGCCGTCTTGACTACTTGCTCGTATGTTAGATGCATTACTAGCATCGATGTTACCAGCATCTGCGGTTGACAGTAACGGCTCTCCAGTTTCGTTAACAGCCAATGTATAAAACTGTCTAGTTTCATAACCACTCTTAGGTGCATCTGCTTCTGCCTGAGCAACTATTTGATCGTTGATTTGTAATTCTTTGCTGTGAGTGCTGATCAATTCTCTCAAGGTCATACCACTTGGATCACCGTTGGCATCTGTTGCGGGCTTGTTAAGTATGTCGGCAAATTGCTGACTATCCACAATCTTTTTGCATTTTAATCTATATAGATGTGGATACCAAGTAGCACTAAAACCTTCACTAGCACGACCCACGTCTTCAATAACATAGTATCGAGGCAAGCTGATATCAAAATCATTCAAAGCAAATTCGTCACGCAAGTGCGGCAATTCAAACACATCACCGCTAATGGGTTTACGCCCAATATATTTGATAAAATCGTTAATATGCACAGTCATGAATATTGAATCATTGTCAATAAAGAATCCAAACTGGCTTAGATTAAAGTCAATATTTGCAACATTATACCATCCTCTAATACGATAAATTTCTTCGTCATACTTTCTATCACGATTTTCTAAAAATAACAAATCTTGAATATTTGCTACATTGTAGGAATCAATAACAGGCTGATCAGCTGTACCATTAGCATTTAGCTTTGGACCCATGTATTTGTGCAAGTATACGTCTGTGCCGCCCACCTGAAACATTTCAGAAATTTGACGGTCCATGAACTTAAAATCTTGTCCACGTTCGGGTTTATATAAGGATAGTCTTGGCATATGATATTTATCGTTAGATAAATATGAGTGGAGAACTAAAATGGACGATAAAGCCCCAACTAACACATCATCCTCTGTAATAGAGCGAAATAAAGTATTTGATTACGTTAAAGCAATGCTGGGTGATGGAATGATTGAAGTAGAATTAGATCCTATCCACTACGAAACTGCGCTGGATCGTGCAATGAATCGATACAGACAACGTAGTCCAAATGCTGTTGAAGAAAGTTATAGTTTTTTAGAGCTAGAACAAGATGTAAACGAATATCGATTACCCGATGAGATTATCAGCGTACAAAGCGTGTTTCGTAGGGCCATTGGTTCTCGCACTGGCATGGGCGCAGGCGGCACATTGTTTGAGCCGTTTAACTTGGCTTACACCAACACATACTTGTTAACTGGGTCGTCCATGGGCGGACTAGCAACATATGAAATGTTTGCAGGATATCAAAAACTAGCAGGACGTATGTTTGGAGCGTTCATTGAATTTAACTGGAAAGCAACTAGTCATATTTTAAATATTCTTCAGCGTCCATTTGCACAAGGTGAGCAGATTTTAATCAAGAGTCAAAATTTTCGTCCTGACTGGATTTTATTGCAAGACATCTATGCTAAACAATGGTTAAAAGATTATTCACTAGCCAGCTGTAAAATCATGCTGGGAGAAGCTCGCAGTAAGTTTGGCACTATTGCTGGCCCAGGCTCAGGCGGCATACAATTAAACGGCAAAGATTTGATCAGTGCCGGCACTGCTGAACTCAAAGAGTTAGATAAAGAACTTGAAACGTATGTTGCTGGCGGCACTGGCTATACATTTGTAATTGGTTAAAAAATATTTGACCTTGTAATAAATTTGTTATATACTAGCGTTACATTAGGAGACGCTATGATTATAGGTGTATGCGGGTTTATTGGTTCTGGCAAAGATACAGTTGCCGATTATCTTACTAATTTTCATGGTTTTCGACGAGAATCCTTTGCTAACAGTTTGAAAGACGCCGTGGCCCATGTTTTTGGATGGGATCGTACTATGTTAGAAGGTCGTACTAAAACTGCTCGTGAATGGCGTGAACAAGTAGATCCATGGTGGAGTGAACGCTTGAATATGCCAAATCTTACACCGCGTTGGGTGCTACAGTATTGGGGTACTGAAGTATGCCGAAAAGGCTTTCATGATGACACATGGATTGCCAGTTTAGAAAACAAACTCCGTAACTCAAAAGACGACATTGTTATTAGCGATTGTCGGTTTCCTAACGAAATTAAATCAATTAAAGACGCTGGCGGTATTGTAATACGTGTGCATCGCGGGCCAGAGCCCGAATGGTATGACGATGCAGTTAATGCTAACAAGAGCGAAACTGGTAATTTTTCCTGGTCCACTAGCCGTAGCAAACTTGAAAAGTTAGGAATTCATGCTAGTGAAACTGCTTGGGTTGGAACTAGATTTGATGCAATACTTGATAACAACGGCAGTATAGATGACTTATTTGCTCGAGTTAAAGATCTGGTACAAGATCACCTTGCCGCCACTTCTCGCCTTCCTTATGCAGAACACGCTGACAGTTTGCACACACTGTTTTAAGATTTAGTGGCCTACAATTATTTAAATCTCCGTCCACGTGAAATACAGCAAATACTTCTTTGTGCGGACTCTTAAACCCACACTTGTCGCATGTATTTTTCATACGGTATCCTGAACGGTACCATCTTGCAACACCTTTGCCGTTAATACACGCTTCGCACTGACTTCTATAATAAGTGCGTCCATTTTTAATATAATTAATAGCAGCCGGCCTAAGCCCGCAGGTGCATAATGGTCTCATACTTTATTTACACCTTTTCAAAACCTTTTTCTAGCTAATAACAAGGATAAAAATCCAAAATCCACTAAATACATTGAAGAACATGTACTCATGGAGATTAAAAAATGGCTCAACTTAGTTCACCAGGCGTAAGCGTAACAGTTATAGATGAAAGTTTCTATACCCCAGCGGCGGCCGGCACAGTTCCGTTAATTGTAGTTGCTTCGGCAGAAAACAAACAAAACGGAGCGGCAACAGGCACAGCACCTGGCACATTAAAAGCAAACGCTGGCAAAGTATACTTATTAACAAGTCAAAAAGATTTATCGGATACGTTTGGTATACCTAAATTCTATACTGATGCAAATAATAATCCAATCCATGCTGGCGAACAGAATGAATATGGTCTTGCTACAGCATACAGTTTCTTAGGTGTAAGTAATCGTGCATATGTTGTCCGTGCTGATTTAGATGTAGGCCAACTAACAGGTACACCAACAACACCAACAAGTCCAGCAGAAGATGGAACATATTGGCTTGACACAACTGACACTAAATTTGGCGTATTTGAATGGAACGCTAGTCCTGCAACTGTTGCAGACGGTCAAACATTTAATGTACGAACAGTAACAGTAATTACAGATTCTACTAAAGTTACAGCGGCACCTAACTATGTGCCGTTAGCCAGTGTTGGCGCAATTGGCGACTATGCCATGGTTGCAGTAACAACATTAAACAAATTATATTTTAAGAAATATACATCGGCAACTCCAGCAGGCACGTGGGTTGAAGTTGGTTCAACAGCATGGGCCGCAAGTTGGCCAGCGGCTACAGGAACTATTGCTAACAACTCAATTACATTGTTATCTAGCGATACAATGGTTATCAATGGATACACTGTTACCGGCGTAACTACATTAACTGCGTTAATTACTGCTATTGGCACCAACGTTACTGGTGTGACAGCCGCAATGATTAACGAAAAACTAAACTTATTCTCAACGGGTGTTGATATTGTAATATCTGGACTGTCCGTGGCTAAAGTTGGTTTGGCTTCAACAACATACATGGCTCCGGCTATGGTGATGGCACCGCACACCAGTGTCCCTACTTACAAAATTACAGACAACACATCAACTGCTAACGGTCGCCCAACCGGATCAGTTTGGGTTAAGACTACTAATGCAAATGCTGGTGCAGACTGGATTATTAAAAAATACAACCGTGCAACTAGCTCGTGGATTACGCAAAGCACAAGATTGTTTGCAAATAATCAATCAGCATTAGCAACATTAGACCCAAGCGGTGGCGGCATCAACTTATCAGTTAACACAGTTTATGTTAAGTATAACGATGATGAAGGCGGCCCAGAGATTGCTACATTTAAAATTTACAAGCGTAGTGGTGTTGGTGCAACTGTTATTACTAGCTCTCCAATAACTGCTAGCACATTTACCGCAGGTACAAATACATTTACGGTACAAGAAAGTGTAATTGGCAGCGGCACACTAACATCAGCTGTGACTATTACATTCACAGCCGCTGCCTCTACAGCAGATTCGGATGCAGTTATTGCGGCATTTAATGCGGCGTTACCTGGCTCTAAATTGGTTGCTACAAAAAATGCCAATAACTCAATTAACATTTCTCACACAGCAGGCGGCGATTTTAGACTAGTTGACGGATCCAATACTCCGTTAGCTGACATATTCTCTACAACTACTACTGCTAATTTGTATCCTAATCCAGCAGGCACTGCAAACAACTATGTTGCAAGTTTGTGGTCAGCTGTTGCAAACGGCACAGCAATTGCAGCCGCTAGTGCAACTCCTCCAACAAACATTGCCGCTGATCAACAATTATGGTATAACAATGACATTGACGAAGTTGATATCATGGTTCACAACGGCACAACATGGGTTGGCTACAGAAACTATACACAAAACGCAGTAGGCGGCGATATAACAGATCCAGCTGGTCCTAAAGTTAGTGCAACACAGCCCACTGTACAAAGTGACGGAACCCCGTTGGCTAACGGTGATTTGTGGATTGACACTAGCGATTTAGAAAACTATCCATTAATCAAACGATACAATTATCTAACTAAGAAATGGGTTTTGTTAGACAACGCAGATCAAACAACTGAAAACGGTGTACTATTCCGTGATGCACGTTGGAATACAGATGGCTTAACTGCTACTAAAGCAGAAATTGGCGATTTGTTAACTAGCAATTTCTTAGACTTCGATGCTCCAGATCCTGCACTATATCCAAAAGGTATGTTGCTGTGGAACTTACGTAGAAGCGGATACAATGTATTGAAATTTGCTAGAGGTTATGTCGATACTACAGCACGTAATACACGTATGAGCAACGCATTAATGACTAACTACTATCCACATCGTTGGATCAGTGCTGCCGCTAACCAAGTTGACGGTGCAGGAAACTTTGGACGTAAAGCAGTTCGTGAAGTTGTGGTTGCCGCATTGAACTCAGAAATTAATGCTAATCAACAAATTCGTGACGAAGAAAGCCGTGTGTTTAACTTGATTGCTTGCCCAGGTTACCCTGAGACAATTACTTCATTAGTTGCATTAAACTACGATAGAGGCATCAGCGCATTTGTAATTGGTGATACTCCAGCTCGTTTACGCCCAGATGCAACAACTATCAGCAACTGGGGCAACAACACTGACAACGCTGTTAACAACGGCGACAGCGGATTGCTAACAACAGATGCATATTTAGGTATGTTCTATCCATGGGGTTACACTACAGACTTGTTAGGAAACAACGTTGTTGTTCCACCAAGCTACATGATGTTACGTACTATTGCACTGAGCGATAACGTTTCTTATCCATGGTTTGCTCCAGCAGGAACACGTCGTGGTGGTATTACTAACGTAAGTTCAGTAGGATATATTGATTCCTTAACTGGCGAATTTAATGCAACTGCATTGAATACTGGACAACGTGATACACTTGCAAGTATTCATGTGAACCCAATTACATTTATCACTGGAACTGGTTTAGTAAACTACGGACAGTACACACGTCAATTAAGTGCTAGTTCATTAGACAGAATTAACGTGGCACGTTTGGTAATTTATTTACGTAGACAGTTCAGCCAGTTGGCAAAGCCATATGTGTTTGAACCAAACGACACTATCACACGTAATGAAATTAAACAAGCCGCTGAAAGCCTATTGTTAGAATTAGTAGGACAACGTGCATTGTATGACTATCTAGTAGTTTGTGATACATCAAACAATACGCCAGCAAGAATTGATCGTAGCGAACTATACCTTGATGTCGCAATTGAACCAGTAAAAGCTGTGGAATTCATTTATATTCCATTACGTTTAAAGAATACTGGCGAGATTAAAGGTCTATAATAATTAGGAGAACACAATGTCAATTGCATCATTATCAAGATTTACAGTACCGCTAGCAAGTAACCAAAGCTCAAGTACTCAAGGCATGTTAATGCCTAAGTTAAAGTACAGATTTAGAGTTAGCTTTGAAAACTTTGGTGTATCAGGTGGAACTGTAGAATTAACAAAACAAGTAGCAGACTGCGGTCGTCCTAATGTGAAGTTTACAGATCAGACTATCGAAGTTTATAACAGTAAGATTCACTATGCTGGTAAGCCAACATGGCAACCACTAACAATTAAATTACGTGACGATGTTTCTAACAACGTGACCAAGTTAGTTGGCGAGCAAAATCAAAAGCAGTTTGACTTTTTTGAACAAAGCTCTGCGGCAAGTGCTGGCGACTACAAATTCCTTACACGTATTGAAATGTTAGATGGCGGTAACGGAACTAACACTCCTACAATTCTTGAAACTTGGGAATTGTATGGTTGCTACGTTGATAGCACAAACTATCAAACATTAAGCTATACTGGTGCTGCCGATGTTATGACTATTGATATTACTATCCAATATGATAACGCACAGCAAATTGGCCCAGGCGCTGGTATGGGTATCGAAGGGTTTGCACAGAAACGTGCAGGTACATCTACAACTGGTGGTGGCGTTCCTTACAGATAATAAACAAACTAAAAACCCGCTTGGCGGGTTTTTTAGTGACTAGTCATTAACTACGTAGTTAATATTTAAGATAAATATTATTATGGCCTTTACACCTAACAAATATTTAAAAACTCATAGTCCTACAAGTCATGTCTACTTACGAGATCAGCGTCATGCATCTCGCCTATTTGTAGATGATTCTTTTAGGCTTGCACCCAAGTTTAGTCATTTATTTCATGTGTCATTCAGTATTAATCCTGGCGCACTAAAAAGTATTGATTTGGTACAACGTCATAGGAACGAAATTAATATGCTGGTTAAAAGTATATCGTTACCTAAGTTTACTATGGCAGCAGAAACAGCTAATCAGTATAACAGAAAAAAAGTTATACAGATGCAACACAAGTATGAAAATGCAACAATTAAATTCCACGACGACAACATGGGATTAATTAACCAGCTGTGGCAAAACTATTACAGCTATTATTATGCAGACCCTACCAGTGCAAAAAATGGAACTGCATACAATAGAAATGCAACTAAGAATTTTGATTTTATTACTACGCCGTTTGGATTAGATAACGGTAGTAGTGTTCCGTTTTTTAATCACATAACAATCTATCAAATGGCCCGGCATGAATTTGTAAGTTATAAATTGCATAATCCATTAATTGCCACTTGGGATCATTCGGGATTAGAATACAATGGCCAAGCTAAATTACATGACAACACTATGACCATTGCGTTCGAAGCGGTATCGTATGGCGCCGGCACTGTTAGTCCAGAAACCGTTGAAGGTTTCGGATTTGAACATTATGACGTTACTCCTAGTCCATTAGAAGGTGTAGTTGATGCAAACAATCTAAGTCCAAGTTTCGTATCTCAACAAAATGTCACTAGAAATAGTGCAGAAACATTAAACAACATTGTTGAATCAGTTAACACGTATCAAAATACTCAGGAAAAATCACTTCAGGGTACTCCTGGATTATTATCTACAAATTCAACGCAGACTATTGGCGGTATACAAGGAATAACATTCCCAGTTAAAACGGCCGAAGCAAATGTGACAGAAGCAAAAAAAGTTAATTTAGGATAATACATGGCTAATAATTTACCTCAAGCACAGTCCAGCAAAGTTGATGCTAAACAATTTTTTGATAACTTCTTTGTACACGAAGTTACTTTTCCAGCCAACGAAATTGACGCAACGGTTGGATTCTTCATGAAACGTGGATTTGACACAGACAGTGCAAGAAGTACTGCAATTATTCTGCTTAATCAAGCTCGTGTTGACGATGTAAATGTATTTGTACTACTTGACAGCCTTAAGGGGCTAACTGATGTTCAGCTTGGACAAGTTGTTGCTCAAGTGTTAAACTCTTACAGAGAAAAAACAAGCATACTAGGATATCATATTTCTACAATAGCAGACACGTACGAAAGTAGAAATATTTTAGTATAATATGGCATCCAAATTTGCTCGTGGAAAATTTGTAATGAAACACCCAGAAAAGTATGTTGGAAATAAAGTTCCGACATACAGATCCAGCTGGGAATGGAGTTTCATGAACTTTTGCGACAACAACAAAAGCGTACAAAAATGGGCAAGTGAAGCTATTCAAATACCCTACAGAGACCCACTTACCGGCCGGCAGACCGTGTATGTGCCAGATTTTTTTATTCAGTACATGGATAAAAACAGTAAAATGATTGTTGAACTAATTGAAATCAAACCTTCCAGTCAGCAGATTATTGAGCGTGTGGGCAAGAACAAATACAATCAGGCACAGTTTATCAAGAACCAAGCCAAATGGAGTGCCGCCAATCTATGGTGTAAACAACAGGGAATTAAGTTCCGTATTCTTAATGAAAATGATCTGTTTCATACAGGCACTGCATAAGTAATAATATGAAGAAACTTGAAGAAATTTTAAACCTTCCTGAAAGCAAGAAGCTGGTCACGGAAGAAGAAAAGAAAAAAGCCAAAGCCGAGGTTGCACAACCGTTCCTTCGCGACATAAACGAATTTGACAAAATTTCGGCAGCATTGCCCGCAGTTAAGGGCTTAGGCGATGCCAGCGATGCTGAATTTGATGCGCTTGCGCAACGTGCTACAGATGCCTACGATGATTTAATGGATCTAGGTATGAACGTAGAAGCACGTTATAGCGGACGTATTTTTGAAGTTGCTGGTGGTATGCTTAAAAATGCTATTGACGCTAAAGCCGCTAAAATTGACAAAAAACTCAAGATGATTGAGTTACAGCTTAAGAAACAAAAGTTAGATAATGATTCAATACAAGAAGACAACAGTGTCAGTATACCCGGAGATGGCTTTATTGTAGCAGATCGCAATAGCTTATTGGAAAAACTGCGCAATATGAAATAAATACATTATCAGGAATATACAATGAAATCATTTACACAATACCTAGTAGAAAGCAAACGAGTCTACGAATTCAAAGTTAAAATTGCCGGAGATTGTCCAAAGGACTGCGCCGCAATTATTAAATCTGCTTTGGGTCAATTCCAAGTAGAATCTTGTAGAACAGGA
>Ga0209191_1002197_pt1 | contig 12287 bp, 8 predicted proteins | sample S_130626_EF_Meta_FD_187320 | JGI IMG/M metagenome (GOLD analysis project Ga0209191, IMG submission 187320) | Freshwater microbial communities from Lake Simoncouche, Canada to study carbon cycling - S_130626_EF_MetaG (SPAdes) (version 2) | ecosystem: Environmental > Aquatic > Freshwater > Lake ... | reverse complement strand
ACGGCAATTCAAAGGCAATTTTAGCGTCCATTTTTTCACCTATTTAGCTAACTTTCAAAAAAATTACCAATGAGAAAATATACAATTACCTGCGTTTTAAGTTGGACGCTATTATTGATGTTTGGTTTAACCAGCAGCTATGCACAACCAAAAACAAATGCTGTAAAAGACAGCACACAATTTACAAGCTATAAAGGTATGCCCTTAAAAGCAACACGCGCCATTGCTATGAAAACGAGCGAAGGCACTTGGACCTCTTTAGCAATTAGCCCCGATGGCAAAACTATATTGTTTGATTTAATGGGAGATATTTATAGTATGCCCTTAGAAGGCGGTAAAGCAACAGCTATCACCAAGGGAATGGCTTATGATAATCACCCTAGCTATAGCCCAGATGGGAAAAGAATTTTATTTATTTCTGATAGAGGGGGCGCAGAAAATTTATGGTATATCGATATTGCTAAAAAAGATACCATTGCTTTAACTGAAGATCAAAATCAAAATTTTCCAGGCGCTGTGTATACGCCCGATGGTAATTATATAGTGTATACAAAAGGTAGAAGAAATACAAAATTATATTTAATGCATAAAAATGGTGGTGCGGGTACTTCCTTAATTTCTTTACCTGCAGCATTAAAAACAATTGACCCTGCAGTAAGTGCAGATGGAAGATATATTTATTACTCTGCAAGAATGGGTGCATGGAACTACAATGCCATGTTGCCTCAATATAGTATTGGTTTATATGATAGAGAAAAAGGAACCACGCGTACCATTGCTTCAAGATATGGTTCTGCTTTCACCCCCGTGCTTTCTAAAGATGGTAAGTGGATGGTCTACGGAACTAGATTTGAAGATAAAACTGGACTAGTGAAACGTAATTTAAACACAGGTGAAGAAACATGGTTGGCCTACCCTGTGCAAAGAGATGATCAAGAATCGATTGCTGTATTAGGTGTATTACCTACAATGACTTTCACACCTGATAGCAAAAATTTATTAGCTTCTTATGGTGGAAAAATTCATAGCATTGATATTGAAACCGCTGCACAAAAAGAAATTAGTTACACAGTAGATGCCTCTATTGAAATGGGACCTGAAGTACTTTTCAAATACCCTATTAAAGATACCAGTGCAGCACAAGCCACTCAAATTAGAGATGCGGTTCCTTCAGCGGATGGAAAAAAATTAGCCTTTACTGTACTTAATAAATTATATGTAATGGACTATCCGAATGGAACGCCTAAAAAATTAACGAATAATAATTTTACAGAAGCGCAACCTATTTGGAATGCGAATGGCAAAACAATTTATTTTGCTACCTGGTCTGAAAATGGAGGTAGTATTAGAAGTATTGATCTTGCTTCAGGCACTGAGACAAAGCTTACTAAAGAAAATGCTTTATACCAAGGCCTAGCCATCAATCCAGCGGGCAATAGACTTATATTTAACAGAACCAGTGTTCAAAAATTCAAAGATTCAAAAGATCCCACCTATAATGATGATGAAGATGAACTATGTTGGTTAGATTTAAATGACGGCAGTATTCATGTCATTGATAAAGCCAACGGACGCGGCAATGCCCATTTTGTAAATGGCGAAGACCGTATTTATTTAAATAAATATGGAAAATTAAGTTCTATTCAATGGGATGGTGGTGATGAAAAAGAAATTGTAAAAATTACGGGCATTACTACTTTTGGTAGTGTTGCACAAACTAAAGGAAGGCCTGTTGCAGATGTTTTAGATTTAGATGAAGAAGAGGAAGATGCAGCTAAAGAAAATAATCCTGCTTCTAGTGCGAATACTATTTTAATGTCGCCATTAGGTAAAGCGGCTATTGCACAAGTGAATAATAATATTTACTATATCACTATACCACAAGCTGGTAAATTAGTAGAGATTTCTGTAGCAGACGCTAAAAGTGCAGCCTTCCCTAGTAAACTCTTAACAGAGATGGGTGGCGAGTTTCCAAGCTGGGAAGCCAATGGTAAAATTATCCATTACAGTTTAGGTGCTGCGCATTTTACTTATGATATAGACGCTTCTTATGCTTTTGATGATAGTTTAGCCATGGCTAAAAAAGCAGAAGCGGCCATTAAAAAAGATACAACTGCTAAAGACAGTACTAAAAAAGTAGATGTAGCGAAAAAAGCTGAAAAGAAAGAAGATCCTAAATACAAAGCCACTGAAAATTGGGTGAAAGTATTTTATGAAAAAGATATGCCTAACACCCATATTTTATTAACCAATGCAAGAATTATTACCATGAAAGGTGATGAAGTTATTAGCAGAGGAGATATTTATATTGTAAACAATCGTATTAAAGCTATTGGTAAAACAGGTAGTTTAAAAGTAGCCAGTAATACAGAAAGAGTAAATGTATCGGGCAAAACAATTGTTCCTGGATTTGTAGATACACATTCTCATATGTGGCCAAGCTGGGGCATTCATAAAACACAAGCTTGGGTATATGCAGCCAACCTTGCTTATGGTGTGACTACCACACGTGACCCACAAACAGCCACTACCGATGTATTAACTTATAGCGATATGGTAGATGCAGGTATGATGATGGGACCAAGAGTGTATTCAACTGGACCTGGTGTAGGTTATTGGGCATACAACTTAAAAGATTCAGCACAAGCAGAATCGGTATTAAGTCAGTACAGCAAATATTATAATACAAAGTATATTAAAATGTATTTAGTAGGTAATCGTAAACACAGACAATGGGTAATACAGGCTGCAAAAAATCAAAAATTAATGCCAACTACTGAAGGGGGTCTTGATTTTAAATTAAACATGACTAATTTATTAGATGGCTATCCTGGACATGAGCACTCTATTCCTATTTATCCTTTATATGATGATGTAGTGAAAACAATTGCTTTTTCTAAAATGGCAGTAACTCCTACCTTACTTGTTTCTTATGGTGGACCATGGGCAGAGAATTATTATTATGAAAATGAAAATCCTTATAGCAATGAGAAGATGCAATACTTTACACCTTATGAAGAGTTAGCGGATAAATCGCGTCGTCGCGCTACTTGGTTCTTACCTGAAGAACATGTATTCCAAAAACATGCAAAGAGTATGAAAAAAATAGTAGAAGAAGGTGGACTTGCGGGTGTAGGAAGTCATGGTCAATTGCAAGGACTAGGTTATCATTGGGAGCTTTGGTCTATGCAATCTGGTGGAATGCGTAATATAGATGCATTGAAAACAGCTACTATATTAGGTGCTACAGGACTGGGTTTAGACAAAGACTTAGGAAGCTTAGAAGTAGGCAAATTGGCAGACTTGCTTATTTTGGATAAAAACCCGTTGGATAATATACGCAATACCAACACAATAGATTTAGTTATGAAAAACGGTCGCTTATATAATGGTAATACATTAGATGAAGTGAAGACGGGTAAACATAAGCTAGATCGTTCTGAGTGGTTAGATAAAAAACCTATTAAGAACACAAAGGTGGAAGATTAATGAATAATTAATGGTAAGTTTAAATACTAAAAAACAAGTTATATGAAAAACTCAAGAAGAAAATTTATACAAAATGCATCGCTTGCGATACTAGGTGCTAGCTTAAAGCCAAGTGCTTTATGGGCAAATACAAGTTTTGCTGCTAGTAAAAATTTAATTGGTGTTCAGTTGTATTCAGTGCGTGAAGACATGTACAAAAAACCAATGGAAACCTTAACGGCTTTATCTAAAATGGGCATTGAATATGTTGAACATGCCAATTATATGAATAGAAAATTCTACGGATGGACTGCTACTGAATTTAAAAAAGTATTGAATGGCCTAGGCATGAAAATGCCTAGTGGTCATACAGTGATGACCAAGAATCATTGGGATAATACCAAAAAGGATTTTACCGATGCTTGGAAACTTACGGTAGAAGATGCTGCTATCGTAGGGCAAGAGTATGTTATTAGTCCTTCCATGGATGATAAATTAAGAAGTACTTATGATGGATTAATGCAACAAATGGACGCATTTAATAAGTCGGGTGAATTGTGTAAAGCAAGTGGTATGAAATTTGGATACCATAATCACGATTTTGAATTCAAAGAAAAATTAAATGGTACATTAATGTATGATCTCATCTTACAACATACCGATCCTAATTTAGTAGTACACCAATTAGATTTTGGTAACATGTATGGTGCAGGCGGAAGAGCTGCTGAGTGGATTAATAAATACCCAGGTCGTTTCCAATCATTACATATTAAAGATGAAATTAAAGCTGCAAACGGAAAAGGGGAGATGAATGATGGTTATGAAAGTACAACATTAGGGGATGGTGTGGTAGATCCTAAATCTATTGCCTTACTTGCTAAAAAAATTGGAGGGGCGCACCATTATATCATTGAACAAGAATCTTATCAAGGCAAGGCTCCATTAGATTGCGTAAAAATTGATTTAGAAAGAATAAAAACATGGGGCATCTAAACTACCTCTTTGTATAAAAAGCACAAACCCTAAAAGTTTGTGCTTTTTTTTGCTTAAATTGAATTCAATATATCAATTAGATTTTATGAAAAATACGCATTATACAAAAAGTACTCAGCATACAAAAAACACCAACAGTAGAATGAGGCTCCTACCTTACATCTGTTGTATAGTCATATTACTAACTAGCTCTTTTATGATTAAGGCACAAAAGTATAGCGCTAGCGAAATTGCAAGGTGGGAACAACATGCAAAACAAATTACTATTATAAGAGACGAATGGGGTATTGCACATGTATATGGAAAAACTGACGCTGACGCCGTATTTGGTTTAATGTATGCACAAAGCGAAGAGAATCTGGGTCAAATAGAATTGAACTATTTAGAAATGTTAGGTCGTACTGCTGAAGTAAAAGGTAGTGCAGCTATTTATGAAGACTTAATGATGCGCCTAATTCAAGATAGTGCAGCTGCCATAAATGATTATAATAAAAGTCCTGTTTGGTTTAAAAAATTATTACAAGCCCACGCCGATGGACTAAATTATTATTTATACAAACATCCTGAAGTAAAACAAAAAGCCATTCAATATTATAAACCCTGGTATCATTTAATGTGGACAGACGGAAGTGTGTCTCCTACTAAAACAGGTGGCATCAAAACAGAACAGGTGGCAACTTTTTACGGACAAATGCCAGGTGCCGAAAAATTAGTGGTAAATAATACCGAAGAGCCTTATGCCTTAGAAGAAAAAATACAAAAAGGTTCTAATGGTTTTGCCATAGCGCCTCAGCATAGTAAAAATGGAAATGCAATGTTATATATTAATCCGCATGTGCCTTTTTATTTTAGATCAGAAATTCATATGGTGAGTGAAGAAGGCTTAAATGTATACGGAGCCGTTACTTGGGGGCAAATGTTTATTTATCAAGGCTTCAATGAACGTTTAGGTTTTATGCATACCAGCGGCTATGCCGATGTAGCCGACGTGTATGAAGAAAAAGTAGCTAAAAATAAAACAGGTTGGGTATCGCATTATGAACAAGGTCTTCAACCTATAAAAGAAAGAAATATTCCTATTCAGTATTTGGAAGAGGGTCAAATAAAAACAAAATCATTCCTTACTTACCGCACATTACATGGCCCCGTGATGGGATCTAAAAATGGCAAATGGTTAAGCTTACAAGAAAATAATCGTTCTTTAAATGCCTTAATGGAATGTTGGACCAGAACCAAGGCTACGAATTTAAAAGAGTATCAAACAGCTTTATCCTTACTAGGTAATAATAGTAATAACACGGTGTACGCCGATGCCGATGGCTCTATTGCTTACTGGCATGGTAATTTTATTCCTAAAAGAAATACGAATTATGATTATAGTGTGCCTGTAGATGGTTCTATTAAAGCCACTAATTGGTTAGGCAAACATGCACTACCTGAAATAGTGCAAAGCATTAATCCTGTAAATGGTTGGTTACAAAATTGTAATGCAACCCCCTTCACAGTGGCTGGCGCAAATAGTCCTAAAGAAAAAGACTATCCTCATTATATGGCACCCGATGGTGAGAATGGACGCGGTATTAATGCCGTTAATTTATTAAGTAAAGTAGATAAAATTTCCTTGGATGAATTAATTCAATTGGGATACAATAAACATTTAAGTGCTTTTGATATTCTACTTCCTTCTTTTATGGCGTATACAAAAACTATTGGTTTAAATGAAAGAGAGAAAAAGGCAATAAACTATTTAGCTGGTTGGAATGGGGATGCGGGTATTTCCTCTGTTGCCACTACTATTGCTATTGAATGGGCCAATAACTGGTCTAAAGAAATCCCTCCAGCTATCACAGAAGAAGCCACTACTCAAATTATAAAAAAATATGAGCAGATGGTGAACAGTGTTTCGAATGAAAAAAAATTAGCGCTCTTAAATACTGCATTAGATCAATTAGAAAAAATTTATGGTAGCTGGGAAATTCAATGGGGTGATTTAAATAGATACCAAAGAGTAAACCCAGGAGAAAAATTTAATGACAATGCGCCTAGTATAGCGGTGGGACAAACCTCTTCTAAATGGGGCTCCCTACCTGCTTTTGAGAGCAGAAGATATGATAATACTTTAAAGCGTTATGGTTATTCTGGTAGTAGTTTTATTGCGGCTGTGAGTTTTGGAAAAAAATTAGAAGCAAAAACAATTATTACGGGAGGTCAAAGTCGTTTTGCCAGTTCAAATCATTTTACCGACCAGGCCCAAAAATATATTGATGGTGATTTTAAAACTATTCATTTTTATAAAGAAGATGTTTTAGCACATGAAGTCACATCATATAAACCAGGGTTCTCTAAATAATGATCGTATAGCTTTGACATAAAGGCCAGTTTCACCAAGCCTGCTAAATTTTTTACTTCTAGTTGTTGCATCATTTTTGTACGGTGCCCTTCAATTGTGCGTTTGCTATGGCCCACTTCATATGCAATTTGTTTGCTAGAAGCTTCTTCGCAAATGCGTACTAAAATATATTTATCATAAGTATGTAACTGATGCACTTTTTCTGTTAGCTTAATTTTATCCATACGGTTTACCATATTTAATACTTTATCAGCGGTTCTATGACAGAAATATATTTTTTGAAGCCTGGCCATTTCAAGTGCTTTGGACCATTCTTGCTTGGAAACATTACGCGCCACTATCACCGATATGCCATTATCTATTAATTGATATAAATGAGCGTCATCTTGTTCATTAAAGACCACCATTACACCCATTCTGTTTTTAATCTCTTTTAATTGTTGCATAGTGGACGCATCTCCAAAATGAAACATGGCACTATCAACCACTAAGACCATGGGTAAGGCTTGTTTGGTTTTATCATAGGCTATATAACCAGTTAACTCCTCTATACTTTTAATGATATGATAGCCCAATAACTGTGGATTGTCTTTAATAAGTAAGCTACACCCCATTGCATACACAATTTGTTTATCACAAATGATTACTTGAGTTGGCATCTTTTATAAAATTTTAATGTAGAAGCAATTAACTAAATATTGTATAACACATTGATATACAAGTAACTATATTATACAAAAGGCTTTGAATTGCATTGTGATTTATCCCATTGAAGTATTTTCGAAATGAGCATGAAGTAGTATGTATTTATAGGCTATAGTAGTTAGCAAATTAATGGCTATAATAATTTGCTAGTATTATATATTTTATAACTTCATTGAATATTATACTAACATATACTAACCCTCTAAAACTGCGTTGACAACCTTTCGTAATTTATTTTACCCTTTTGTTCCAGTAGGACATTTGAAAGTGTGGGTCTTGGCCCCAGCCTTGGATAATCCAGATCCGAACTTAGCATACTATTATGATTTTAGTCAAAGTATCGAAGAGTATACGCGCGTATTTGAACAACTAGATCTTCCTTGGAAATGGCAGCCCGTTACTTTAGAAAATTATAAAATGATTGTACAAGAAATTGCACATGATAGAGAAAAAGGAATTCATTTTCCAGTCGTATTAAATTTATGTGACGGTGATGAAATTAATGGAGCACCAGGTGTTTCCGTTATTAAAGCTTTAGAAGCAAAACAATTAGTATACACAGGTGCCAATGATTATTTCTACGATATCACTACTTCTAAAATTCCCATGAAAAAAGCTTTTGATTTAGCGGGCGTGGCTACGCCGAAATGGGAAGCCATTAGAGATAATAATATTAATGCAAAAGAAATTATTGAAAAATTAGGCAGCCCTTTAATTGTAAAACCTGCTGTATCTGGTGGTAGCCTAGGCGTGGGTGTGAAAAATGTGGTGGAGACAGAACATGAATTAAAAACACAGTTAGCTAAAATGTTTGAAGGTTATAGAGGATGGAATTTATCATCAGATGGTATTGTGGCAGAGTCCTTTGTAGAAGGCCCTGAATACACAGTGATGATAGTGGGAAGCCATACCCATCCTGAGTATGCAAAAATTTACCCTCCGGTAGAAAGAGTCTTTCATGCCTCTTTACCTGAAAAAGAAAAGTTTTTATCCTTTGATAGATTATGGGAAATTTATGAAGAAGAAACGCCCATGCCAGAAGATGAAAATTTTTATCAATACCAATTAGGAGATGAATCTATTCAAATGGCTGTTCAAAAAGTTTCTTGGGATGCCTATGTGGCTTGTAATGGAACTGGTTATACAAGAGTAGACGTACGCATAGATAATAAAACAGGAGAAGCCTATGTCTTAGAAGTGAATGCGCAGTGTGGTATTAGTGAAGATGAAAATTTTACTTCTATTGGGGCTATTTTACGTTATGCCAATCAAAGTTTTACAGAACTCGTCATTCATATTATTAATGACGCATTCGCTAGAAGAAAAAAATAAATTTATGCGCCCCCTGCCCACTATTAATAATCCTGCAAGTTTTACAAATTTAAAAATTTGTGTACTTCAACCAGACTACTCCACTTCAGAAGTCGATTATCAATACTACGATCCTAAAAGAGATCTTTCTTCTATTATGCCCGAAGCGCATATCGATCATGTTTTTTTAAATAAGCTTACTACCTATCAACAATTAAAAGAACTCAAAGAAAAAAATTACGATATCTATATTAATTTATGTGAAGGTTATTTAGAATGGAAAGTGCCTTCTATAGATGTCATTATGAGTTTGGATTTATTGGGACTACCCTATACAGGACCTAGCACTAATTTATATGACCCTCCTAAAACCATTATGAAGTATTTGGCCTTCTGCGAAGATGTCAAAACACCGGCCCATATACATATAGAGTCAGAAGCCGATATAGCCCAGCTTCCAGGCAATTTACAATTTCCTTTATTTGTAAAGCCTGCCAAAGCGGGTGATAGCCTAGGCGTGGACAATGCTTCCAAAGCAAGTAATACCAGCGATTTAGTGACCAAGGTGAAAAGCATATTAGCAGAATTTGGTGCTGCCTTGGTAGAAGAATATATTGATGGTCGTGAATTCACAGTATTAGTATCTGCTAATGCAGATGGTAAAACTTGTACCAGCTTTGTACCAGTTGAATATATTTTCCCTGAAGGTTTTAGTTTTAAAACCTATTCATTAAAAACTTCTGAATTGCATCCCACTGCGAATATTCCAGTAACCGATGCTCATTTAGCAAGTAGATTAAAAAGTATTGCGGAGCAAGTTTTTATGTCTTTCAATGGTGTAGGTTATGGAAGAATGGATTTTAGAATGAATGATAAAGGAGAGCTATTTTTTCTTGAAATAAATTTTACTTGTTCTGTGTTTTATGCGCAAGGCTATGAAGGTTCTGCAGATTATATTTTACTACACGATGGAGCAGGCCAGCGTGGGTTCTTAGAAAGAATTATTATTGAAGGCATGGCGCGTTATAGAAGAAAAGAAAAGGTATTTAAAATTAAAGGCAACGCTATTTCTGGTTATGGTATGTACGCCAAATGGGATTTACCTAAAGACACTATTTTATTTCAAGGAGAAGAAAAAGCACAGCGCATTGTTACCAAAAAATTTGTGGATGAAAATTGGGATGAAAGAGAAAAATTAAATTTTAGAAGATACGCCTATCCTATAAGTAAGGATGTATATATATTATGGGACTTACAACCCGAAGAGTGGTCTCCTCAAAACCATCACTGCAATGCCAACTGTAGCTATATTGGTTTAAATGTAGTTATTAATAGAGCGGTTCAAAAAGGCGAAGAGCTTACCTTGGATTATGGTAGCTTTTTAGATGAAACCATGGAACCTTTTAATTGTAATTGCGGCGCTGCAAACTGTCGCGGCCTTATTAAAGGTAATGCTGGCAATAAAATTTAGCATTAGCCTAGTATAGCATCGTATAGGATAGTATAGCATGGTATAGGATAGTATAGCATGATTTAATCTAGAATTTCTAGTCATTTCATACCATTTGTTCCCCATAAGAATGTTTTTTTTATTATATTCATAGTAACGATTGCTTACTTTAAAACCTGTATATGAAAAAACAATTACTAGTGCTGACTTGCTTATTAGCTAGCACTCAATTCGTAACGGCTCAAAAGAAAATAAATATTGATAGCCTAGCTGGCTTATTGGAGGTATGGGTGAATGTACCAGTAGTAACACCTGGTATAACTAATGCAGGCGCTCCTTCTGACGCCACTATTTTATACAATGGAAATGGCCTAGGAGCTTTTCAAAAAAAAGATGGCAGCCCTGCAGGTTGGAGAATTGATGCAGATGGGGCTGTTACCGATATTAAAGGAGCAGGTGATTTAATTACCAAAGAAGCTTTTGGAAGCTGCCAATTACATATTGAATTTAGAGAGCCAGCTGAAGTAAAAAGCAGTGGGCAAGGCCGAGGGAATAGTGGTGTGTATATTATGGGTAAATATGAAATTCAAGTATTAGATTCTTATAATAATCCTACTTATTCTAATGGGCAAGCAGGGGCTGTATATAAGCAACATGTTCCATTAGTGAATGCAAGTCGCAAACCAGGTGAGTGGCAGTCTTATGATATTATTTTTACAGCACCTTTATTTAAAGAGAATGGTGAATTAGAAAGCCCTGCTCGAGTAAGCGTTATGCATAATGGAGTACTCATACAAAATAATGTAACTATTTTAGGACCTACCGATTGGGTGATGAAACCAGTGTATAAAAAGCATGCTGCTAAATTACCATTGATGTTACAAGACCATGGAGACGATGGTAATCCAATTAGTTACAGAAATATTTGGATTCGCAACTTATAATTTTATAATTATAATAATGGGAAAATTTCATCCACCTGCTTTTATTGAACCTTTCTCCCTTTTTTGGTGGCAATGTATTATCATGGTCATACTCATTATTACCATTGTAGTAAGAGTACCCTTGCATTTAAAAAAAATTCAACCTAAAACATACGCTAATTTTATTGCCTTATTTTTTGGCATCAATTATATTGTAGAAAATTATTACGTTTATTCAACAGGCTATTGGAATTTGCAACAAAACCTGCCTGTGCACTTATGTAGTATTAGTTATTTTTTATGTATCATCACACTCATTAATTACAGGCAATGGTTGGCTGAATGCCTTTACTACTGGGGCTTAGCGGGCGGTATACAATCATTACTAACTCCTGAATTTACCGTAGGCATGGAAGGTTATAATTTTTACGCCTACTTTATTGACCATGGTGGCATGCTATTAGTTATTACTTATATGATTGTTCATTTAAAATTTGTACCCCGACCAAAATCTTGGTTATGGGTATTAGGCTATACTCAATTAGTAGCCATTGGCGTGGCCATTGTTAATTATACAGTGGGTGCAAATTATATGTATCTATCGGCTAAACCTGAAGTAAGTAATCCTTTAGTAATAGGAGATTGGCCTTATTATATTTTAGTTTTAGAACTAGTGGCCTTAATACATTTTTGGATTTTATACCTGCCCTTCGCTAAAAAAAATAAACAAGCACTTAAAGCAGAAGCTTAATTGAACTTGTAAGAGTATTAATTAGTATCTAGTTGTAATAAGTTATTATTCTAAAGCTCTTCAATTCTTTTAGCCTTATCGTCTATCACTAAATCGAAATTGGGTTTAGTGGGGCCACCATTAGGGTCGTAGCCTGTAATTAAATCATGAAACTTGCAGCCCCATTTATTAAGCTGTTCTAAAGTAAGGCCTCTTAAGTCTCGCTTTGAACTTTCTCCCCTGCCAGTCCAATAGGTTATATGCCAGCCCTCATCGTATAGTTTATTAATCTTAGCCACATTTTCAAAATTAGGCTCGGCCAATTCATATACTCTTTTATCTGTATAAAAGCAGATG
>Ga0209191_1002195_pt1 | contig 12290 bp, 13 predicted proteins | sample S_130626_EF_Meta_FD_187320 | JGI IMG/M metagenome (GOLD analysis project Ga0209191, IMG submission 187320) | Freshwater microbial communities from Lake Simoncouche, Canada to study carbon cycling - S_130626_EF_MetaG (SPAdes) (version 2) | ecosystem: Environmental > Aquatic > Freshwater > Lake ... | reverse complement strand
TTGAGAGGTTACTTCTACTTGTTCAGTAGATGCCTCAAAAGAGCAACTTGTAGAAGCTCCCATTGGAGTTCCTAGTGGTATAGTTGTAGTTACTTGAGCTACATTGCTAGATTGGGTATAAAGAGTAATTTGGTTAGTAGTTGTACCTGCGTAAATAACCTTAATTAGAAGCCTATCTGTGGCAGCTATAGTTGTTTGACTGACTGTCATTGCCGTAGAATATAAAGTCTTTGTTAGGGCCGTTAAGGTCGTTGCTGCCGATGTAAACAATAAGGTAGCTACACTACCATTATATTTATATAATTGATACTGAACTTGAGCACCTGCAAAAGCAGTTAAAATAGAATAATAAGCACTAAAAGTCCAAGTACCTGCTGGTATTGTTGTAACACCAGGATCAAGAGCGTTTGTAATAAACGAAGCTATTGTACCTGCTCCTGTTTTAGTGAAGTCAACTGAAGTACCTGCTACTTGGCTTCTGCTTAATTCCTTACACACAATACTATCAAAAGTTCCTTGTGCAGTACCTCCATTAAAGTAATAGATAGCATTGCTATCATATTCGTATAAGACTATATTCGTTCCGTTTATTACTGATGCCATAATTAAAAGTTATACATTAAGATTCTAAATATTTTATTGTTTCTACCGACAAATTATCATCATTTGTAATTTCTAATAATTGTAAAGATGTTGTTCTATCTCCATAACTATCTACAGTTAGTCTATTAGCCATAAATATTTTGTTATTATAGGTTAAGGCGTCTGTAGCAGAATCCACTACTGCATACTTCTTATTCAAATATATTGTACTATTAGAAGATTCCGATATACCTAAATCACCTTCTAAAGTAGCAAGGTTTTTATTAAATATATTAGAATATTGTCTACATATTAATTGAATAAGACTTGGGTATGTTCCAGCCTTGCCATATCTATACCAATTTATTAATGTAACTGTTGATGAGTTAAATAAAGCACCTCTTATATTAGATATTAAAACCTCTGGGTAAACACCACCATATGTAACATCTATTCCCTTTGTTAAAGCCAAATTTGTTCCAAGAGTTCTTTTGACTTCGATACCTGTAAAATTAGCAAGTGTTTGTTCAAGTCTTAGGTTTCTAAATCTAAAATAATCATAATTCTCGACTAGGAAAGAAATTTTAACATAGCCAATTACTAATTCGGTATAATTATATGAAGTATCTCCTAATGGTATTTCTATTGTATATCTTTGCCTTGGACTTCTGTTTATTGTTTGTATTGTTGACCTTGGTATTATTATATAAGAACTTGTAGTTACCCATTGGTTATTGCTATCTAAAAAATATGTATTTGCACCAACGGCCACCTCTATAAACATTTTACATTGGCCAGTATTTGATGAAGGAGAATTTGTATTATAACAAACATAATCAAAAGATAATGTTGCTTTGTTATCACCCATTGTTGGTAGATAACCTGATCCCATTTCTAGTTTGCTTGTTCCAGTTCCACCTGTTGGTGGTGCACCTGGTATTCCTGCTTGTATTCTTACATCGTTATATTGTTCATCTGGTAAATCATATGTATTAATAAATCCTTTACCAGTTAAAGTAGATGTAAATCCAGTTGGTGCTGCGGTAAAAGAAGGTGCTTGTTTAAAGTCACCATTATTTATATAATTATCAACATATTCAAATGGATTAGTTACAATTACTCTTGAAAAACCCTTTCTAGTTATTTTGGTTTGACTATTATTAATAAAATGCACATTACCTTGACTATAAGGATTAATAGAAATACCAGTGGTTAGTGTGCCTGATTCTGTTAAATAAACAACAGTATATAACAAGTATTTTGTATAATAGTTTGTTGCACCAGCCATTTCATTTATAGACATAATCCACCAATTACCTTGGTATTGAAATAATCTACAACCAAAAGATTTGACAATATTATCTATTATTGTAAAGTAATCTAAGCCTACAAAATCTCTTCTAAATTGATATGTTTGTACAAATGGTTCATTGTCTGTAGAAGTTGCCCTATCAAGCATACCTGCTGCAAAATAAGAGCAACAAGAATATAGGTAAGTATAAGAATCGTACCCTATGCTATATAATGCCGTATTTAATACACTTAATAGATTTGTTGTTCCGTTTGTATTTCCTTCTAATGCACTATATGTAGTATATTTTAAATATGATAAAGCATCTACACATATAAAATTAACCTCTTGATTTCCTGTTGTAAATGGTAGATTTATATAATCATTGAAAAGAAATCCCTTCCATTTTATATTTGTACTTGCCCCTACAACATTTACTAACTCTACATAATATTTTCTATCATCTGCATTTAACAAATCAGGGAAATTATCATAATCATCTTGAGTTGATATTAAAAAAGAAACATTTAATTGAGATGATATTACCCCACCTAATGGATCTTCTTCATTTGAATTGGGTTGTAGCAATATACTTGTAGGCTGATATGTTTTAACAGTAGCAACTGAGGGATCTTTTTCGTAAATATTTACAACTAATGTTGAATTATTACGAAGTATTTGAGTTAATGTATATCTTAATCCGTATGCCATTATGCTAAACTAATATTTTGTCCTTTAAGATTTGATGCCTTTTGTGCCCTATTTACAGACAAAAGTAAGTCTTGTCCTCTTAACATAAATGTTCCACCTCCACCTCCTCCAATCATGTCTTTAAGCTTATCTAAAGGAGCAACTACTTCGGGGTTTGATTTAGCTCCTGGGTATTCACCCATTAAGCCATATGTTGGCCCACTAATAATACCTCCATCTGCAAACTTTCTTGGCATATTAGAGTTCTTGCTATTTGAATATCCGCTTGTAGGCGATTTGGCATTTGTTAAACTTGATTTTAATGCTGCACCTGCTGCTACTGCTGCGATACCTGCTGCGACTGCTAAAGCTGCTCCTGCTGGAGTAGGATTTTTTAATGCCTCCCATGCTGCTAGTTTAGCAACTCCAAATGCTATTAATTGCTTACCTAAAGATTGTAGTGCATCTGCTATTAATGTTCCAAACACATCTATTGCATCTACATTTTCTCCTGCTAAAACCTTCCCTATGGATTCACCTAATGCATATAAAGAGTTATTAATAAAATCATTAATAATACTATTTATTCCATTTATTGTATCTGTCCATGTAACATTAAAGCTTTTAACTTTATCTTGTGAACCTGCTATTGCAGCATCGACATTAACTAATGCATCTGATATTTTATCAAATTGTTCAGCAGTATATCCACCAACTGAAGCTAATTCGTATAATTTATTTTTATAATCCTCTAATATTTTAATCCTATCGGTAGATGTTGTCTTACCACTAGCATTAGCTATTTTTATAGCTACATCTGATTCTATTTTTAACGCAGTAAGAGCATTTTGTAAATTTCTATCATTTATTTTGTTAGCCGCATCTGCTGCTTGTTTATCTAGTCTTTCTTTTTCTTTAGCAAGTTTTTCGTATTCTTTATATTGTTCTACTCCAAGTTTATGTTGTTCCTCAATAATCTTTCTACCTGTTTCCGCTTGTGAATTTAGAATTAATTGATTATATGTATCCTTAATTGTTTGTATATAAGTGCCACTCTTTTTTTCTAGTTCTGCTTGTTTTACAGCCAAGTCCCTTTGTTTCCCTAATATCTCTTGCTCAAAACTAGCAGACATTAATAAATCATCTTTATAATATTGTTTTTTAGCTTCTAGTAATTTAATATTAGGATCATCTAATCTTCTTGCCCTTGTTTTTTCAGGATCTTGAGTATAATCGTTTAATTTTTTTATAGATGTAATATTAGCATCTATTATATCTTTATATAATTTAGTTTCTTCATTTATAGACTGTTGTTCTTTTTCTATATCTGTTAAAATCTCTGTTGATTTAGCAACTGCACCCCAAGCGTTAACCATCATTAATGGTCCTTTAGGAAGGTCATCAAATGTTTTAACTAGCCTTTGCGTAAAAGTCATTTGGTCCAGAGTAAGACTTTTAACCTCTTTATATAAATATAATTCTCTTTCTTTTTGAGTGGCTAAGGTTTTATTTTTCTTTATAGTTAACGCATTTTGCTTAATAGCAATTTCTTCTAATGTTTTTTCAGCAGCTTTTACTTGAGCATACTGCCATATTGTTGTTGTTAACTTTTTATAAGATTCATCTGCCTTGCCTAATGCTATATCTTCATCTGAATATAAACCCAATAATCCTGGGTATTCTTTTTTTAATGCCTGTGCTGCTATTAACCTTTCATCCATTGATACATTAACATCGGTAGTAACCCTGTATAAAGACTCTAATTGTATTGTTTCATTAGAATATGCAGTAGCCGCTTCTTTAGAGAAATCCGTTGTTAATTTTACTGTATTACCAAACTTAATCATGCCATTATCCCACGCAGTAAAAAAGGCAATAAGTGCAGAACCAGCTAAGTAAATAGGCCCTGTCAATCCTGCAAACCCACCCATAAGAGCAGGTAGGTTATTTTGAATACCCCTAAATCCGTAAGGTAAATCTTGTAATACTAATGCAAAGTTTGTCCATTGCATATTAGATTTTTTAATCTGATTACCTGCGGCAGCAGCACTATTACCTGCTTTAGTTTGTTGAGTAGAAAGTTGTCCTAAACTAGCAGATAAGCCATCCACACTAGCTTTAGTAAATTTTAAGTCTAAATTATTATCCTTTAAATATTGACTAAGTTTCTTTGCTGATGCAGGAACATTACCTAGATCAAAGTCAAAGACTATCTTAACCATTTGATTATCTGCCATTATCTTATCGGTTTAGCGATTTTATATTTTTCTAAAACTTGTTCTAGTTCTTCTTGTGTCATTACTCTTTGCTTTACAAAGTTACGAGTATCGCAGTCTAATTCAATAAGCTCTTGTGGCTTAACCTTCTTGCCTTTAGGTAGCTGAATATTAATCAGTAAAGTTGTTTGCCACCTAGTTCTAATCCACTTCTGCTCTTCCTCATGTCTATATCCGTACCACACAAAATCTAATTCAGCCATGGTCATCTCCCAAAACAAATGGGGAAGCACTTTGCACTCCCCCATTGTATATCTTTCTATGTCAATCCACTCTAATTTTTTTTTACTCCATCTTTTTTACTTGACTTTGTTGGCTTATCATCTATACCGCTATTCATGCTTTCTGCAAGTGCTGCCATTACATCTTGGAACTTTTGTCCTCCCATTCCACCCATATCATCTATCCAATCACACACTTCCATTTCAGTAAAGCTTGGAGTAATCCCTTGAGAATATAATGGATATTCAGCAGCCGATTTCATCAAGTTAACAATAGCATCAAGTGAATCCTTACCACTTAAAGCTTCTCCTATGTCAGAAGGCCCTATTCCTTGTAATTGACAGAATCTTTTAAGACTCCAAGTACAAAAACGCATCGGTATCTTCTTTCCATCGGAAAGAGTTAGTTCAAATTGTCCTCTCATATGTTTGGTTTGTTTGGTTTGTTTGCTTAGTTAGTTCCTTGAGTCAATGCTCCTGTTCCTTTGAAAGAAACTGAGTATGTAACTGGGTTCTCCATATCAGCAGTAATATCTACACTCTCAATAAACGCAGAACCTGACCATATTGAATCACCTGTAACTGGAGTTACACCACCAACTGTTGAGTTATCTACTGTAGTAAACTTAACTGTAACCGCAGTTCTAGCGATTGCTAAAGCGGTCAATTCAGATGTACTTATATATGTAGCAGTAACACCTGGTACTACTGTAGCTAAGCCATCAGTTGTTAAAGACCAAGACTTTTGTCCACCAATTTCTACAGCCCATCCTAAACTTTCTTTATTAGAAGCGTCTGGAGCATCTATAGCTATGCTTAAAGAACAAGAAGTAGAGAATGCTATTACTTCAGTTCCAATTAGAACTACTAATGAAGTTCCGTTAAATACACTTGTTGTTGCCATTTTATTTTATTTTTCTTTTATGTTAATTGATTCATGAAATGATCCATTGTTATTACCCTTCTAAACACATATGCCTCATCCACATAGTCAAAGGTAGCAATATTACTAGCAACCTTACAAGTGACTATTTTAAAGTCAGGTGCAGTACTAGGATAACTTGGCGGTCTAACACCTACTATTCCTAATAACTCATTTGCATAAGTATCAACAGTTTTCTGCCCTACTTCCCCTGCTTTAAAAGTCCTATAAACTATGTCAAATTGGATAGTAACATCAAAACCATAGCTTTGTTTATTACTATTGTCCGCTTGTGTCTGACTACTGATAATCAAATAAGGCGGTTCTACTGTGTCAGGTGCTATGGTGTCATAGGCAGCTAATGAGTAGGAAGCCGAGATAAACTTATCGTAATAAGCTTTCCTTAGTGTATATCCGCAGTCCTTCATTTTGGTACAAATTTAATGAAATATATTTATATTTATTTTGCCTACTTTTTAAAGTTGTTTAAACTTCTAAATAAAGCAGAATATTGCTTGTCAAACGAATTGAACAAATAAGGCCTATATGGCATATTATTCTTACTGCCTCCTGTTTTAAATTGACCTGCAAAACTCATTAATCTGTTTTGAGTCAATCCGTATTTATATGTAGGTATTCCAAACCCTCTACCTGTACCAAATTCTACATATGGGGCATAATTAACCAATTCATTACCAACACTTACTTTAGCATATCCTGTATTTGGATTATATGGTGTAGATGTAATGCTATTAGATAAATTGCCTGTCCTTTTATATTTTGAATTTGGATTAAGTCTTTTAAGTCCGCTTATTGAAGATTGTTGTTTTGCTTGAGCTTCAATAGCTAATACAGATTCATTAATCCTTTTTATCGCATAAGCCTTAAATTGTTCCGCAACTTCTGCGTACCTCATTTGTAGCTTAAATAGATTCCTTGCCTCTATTGTAAATTTTATATTACCTTTTATATCTTCATCCATTACTTAAGTGTTGCACAACCTATTAAATAATATTGATTCAAGTCAGCTTCGTTTATAATAGAGTTAATCATATAAGTCCTTGACTTCCAAGTTATTACAAGAGCATTAGTAAATGTCTTGCCTGTTGTATATCTGATCCTAAATGTAACTCCATCATTAATACTATCCCTACCTGTTATATTAGTCCTACTATTGGTATTATTGACCAATTCAGCCCAGCAAGTGTAGTATGGTACTAAAGTATTCACAAACCCTCCTGCACTATCAGAAACGCTTGTTTTAGTATTAAATGTAATCCTATTTCTTAATTGTCCTATCATTAGAAGATAATACTTACCCTTTTGTAAGGTTTCATTAGTTCGTAAGCCGTTGTTAAGTTAGCTGAAGGCTTAGTGCTTTCAACACTTGATTCTCTGTACTCATATAAATCACCTACCATCTTTAATAAAGCCGTTTTCATAGACTCTGGAGTAGTGGCATATCCACAAGTATAAGTGAATCTAAAGTCACTCATAAGAGGTGAATTAAAATAAACCTTTTTGTAGGTATCACCTATAACTCTATAATCCCCAAGTACCATTGCTACCCATGCAGCACCATCCCAATACTCTACTAATGAAATAGTGTTTATAGGAGCATAAGGAAGCTCTATAAACTCATCTACATAAGCTACCACCTTTAGGGTTCTAGTAGTCATGGCAACCGAAGCGTACTGCTCTAATCTGATCCTAGCGGTTTCTATAAGGTTAGTAATCAAAGTATCATCTTCGCTATAATCTACTCTTAAATAATCCTTTGCGGTCTGTAAGGTAACTATTGTTGCCGAAGGGGCTACTGTAGTCGTTACATCTCTTAGTATCTGCATTATGCTAATTTTTACAAAAATAACTAAAATTTAGTGTAAACAAAAAGGGATAGCTTTCTAGGCTATCCCTTGTATTGTAAATCTAATTAAAGATTAAGCAACATTACCAAAATCACCATAAACAAACGCACCAGTGTAGTAGATAGGGAATGCAATACGAGCTTCAACTCTTACAGTAATCATGTTCTTTGTAAAGTTATCACCATCCATTTCAGAGAATTGAACAGAGATACCTTGATTTTGCATGATTTGAGCACCCATAGACCAGTCACCTACTAAGAACTTATCTACTGCGATTGCAGTTGATTTGTAAAGAGGGATACCAGCGATAGATACACTACCATCAGTTGTAACAACTGTAGAAGCAGGTAAAGTGTAAGCAGAGTTAGTATTCTTAGTATTCATGATAGCAGCCCAATCAGTTGGGTTAACTAAAATACCTGTTGCAGAATAGTCAGAAGTTTCTAACTGAGCAATAGCTTGAACTAATTGCTCAACATCAACAGTAGCAGCACCAGTTGCAGCAGTAGCTACACCAGTAATACCTTGTAAGTTAGGAGCAGTACCATTACCACTTAATAATTGAGCATCTTCAGCAACTAAATACTTCTCTAACAAACGAGATTGTAAGAAAGAAGTCATAGCAGGTATATCATCTAACATTTGGCGAGAGATACGAACATAACCAGCGATGTACTGAGCTGCTGCATCTTTCATTGTAATATCAAAATCAACTTGAGCTTTAGAACTTCCTTGAGTTTGAGCTGCTGGAGCACCTTCTCCACCACTTTCATAAGGGAAAGTAAATAAACCTTGGTTAATTGTTCCGATTGGTAACAAACTTCTTAAATGCACTTTACGAGCAGGTAAAGCATAAACTTGATTAGCATATTGACGAGTGATGTCACCTGTAAGGTTAACCGCTTCTGTCATATTACCAACTGCTTTTGTATCCAAGATAAAGCTTGAACGCTTTTGTTCACCACGAGCTAATTTCGCTAAGCTATCACCATTTTGTTCGATAGCGTCTGCAAGAGTTACATTAAACCCTTTTACTTCTGTTTGATTCATTTTAACACGATTTTGTTTTGCTTCCAATTTTTCGATTTCATCCTTAACAACTGTAATTGAAGCTTTAGTAGCTTCTAATTCAGCCTTTACGCTTTCTAATGCACTAGCATTATCAGCCTTCGCACTTTCGATTGCTCCGTTTACTTCGGATTTAATGCCTTCGAATGCACTTTTAATTTCTTCTACCATTAGTTAAAAATTTTAAATGATTGTAAATATTTGTTTACCTCTAGTTCAACGGAAATCATCGGATCAGCTTCCTCAGTTGGCAATGCTTCTTCAGCGGTTGGCTCAGGAGTGATTGAAGGTTCATCTTCCATCTCAGATAGATATTGTTGTAATTGCTTGAGTTTAAGTTCTAACAACTCAAAAGTTTCATCAGTAAAATGTCCATTTCTCAATGACTTAATGGTTTTACCCATCTCATCAACTAGAGTTGACTTAATCTGACTTTTAACTCCTACTGTTGGTGTATTTGCGTTTGCACCCCACAATACTGAACTTCCCTCAAACAATTTTATTTCATTGATTTCATTGTACCCTGATTTCTGTTGTGACTTAATAGTCTGAAATCCGATACTATGTTCTGTGATATGACCATCTTTATATAACTCATACAAGTCATTACCTAAAGTAGTATTAGGTATCTTAACACTTGCTCTTAAGCCATAAGCATCTTCCATCATCTCATATGGCTTAGCAATAGGCTTGTCTGTAGAGTGATTCATTAGATGCCAAATTCTATTTTTGGCTTGTGGGCCATTTTCTTTTAGTGTTTTAGTAAATGCTCCTGGTGTGATTATATCACCATCGGAATCTACATTACCAAAAGCAGAGTAGTACATAGTAATAACTCTACTTCCATCCTCCATGTCTATTGGAGAACCTTCAATCGACTTCTTGTTATAAAAATTACTCATATTTATTTGTTTAAGCGACATACACCGTGCAGCATCGGCAGTTGCAGTTATTAGCTGCTCCGCCACTTGCATCATGTGCATATTGCATTTCAATTACACCGTAGTTAGGAGTGTTTACCATGAATGGTTGATTCACAGGTATTCTTACTCCACCATCATCAGGGTTCGTTTGCCTATCTAATGCTAGATGCCAAGTTCTTGGACTACCAACATATTCAGCGTGAACCCATTGTTTTAGCAAAGGTATATTAATTCCTTGTGTTGCCCCAATCGCACCTGTGCTTAAAGCTTGATGAGATTCCGTTCTTGCTATTAATAAACTCCTTGAAACATTTATCTTACCTTCTCTAAGAAGCTGAATGGCCATTGCGTTTGTTTCGTTTGTAGAAAGGTTATTAGCCCTTCCATAAGCAATAACATTATTTAGTATCCTTGCTATCTCGTTATCGGTTGTGTTTTGTATTCCGTACATTTTTGGGCCACTAATTGAAACCCAGTACGATAACATAAACGCTAACCATTCATCCATTATGTTTAACGGATCAAGGTCAAAATCTTCTGCTTTCTTATACTTGTCAAATATCTTCTGATACCTCATAGCAGTATAACCACCAGTACCTTCGTACAAAGTTCGTAAAATATTGCTAATCTTATCTTGGTTAAAAAATGTCTTGTTATAATTAGCTAGTTGAAATACTCCCATCTCCTTTACAAGCAATGCAGCTTTATCAAAATCATATTGCAGAGCCTTTTCGATTTGTGGCCTAAACTCTGTGATGGACTTCCTCGCTATGGTTTGTTGCAAATTGAATTGCTGAGAAGGTTGTAATATCTTGGACATCCATATTATTTTACAGGAGGCAAATTATAATCTCCTTGTTGTTGAGCATCTCTTGGATTCTGCAACATTGTTAACTCATCGATAGGTAAGTAACCAGCAGGTATGTAGATAGAGTTCATGACATCATCTTGAACAGTATCGTATCTCATTGCTTGTCTTTTTTCGTTAGGTGTAATCCACCATGATTGAGAAAGAATAGCAGATAACTCTTTCATATCCTCTTGCAACTCTGGGAACACAGTAATATCAAAATCGATATAGTAACCTTGTCCAATCTCACCTTCAAAGAATCTATTGAACGCATCACGAATCAAAACTAATTCAGGAAGTACTACTTGAGTAAGCATTTCCTTTTTAGCCTCTTTCATATTATTGTAAGTCTTATTATCAGGATCGTTAAATAATGCAGAATTAACTCCGTACACATTACACAACTCACGAAGCGTAATCTTCTCTGATTCTAACAACTGAAGGTCAACAGGAGATAATCCCATATTAACCCAACCCAATTTAGCACCTGCAATTAAAATCTTACCAGCATTTTGAATAATGCCTCCTTGCGTTTTAGTTCCGTACTGATTGTAGAAATCTTCTTTTAACTTACCAGCTTGTTCAGGGCCGAAATCATTTGACTCATCTGCATACAAGATACCCTTAGGCCCTTGATTCTGCAACATACCTACAGAGGTATCCTTAGCATCGTTACTGCGTTGAACAGTCCTGTAAGCAGCTTGTAAAGGCGATAGTCCATATAGTTGTTGTCCATTAGTGTTGAAGTAGGGGTTGAAGTATTTTAAGTGGATTACATCTTTAGCATCCAACTGATCCCACCCAACTAATGTGAAAGAGTAGCCTTCAACCCCATTGATAGTACCATCGCTAATGATAGCGACATATTGGGATGGGAGAGTAACAAGTTCAGCAACCTTACCACTAGCTAATCTATTAGCCCATATGTAAGAGTTACCTGTAATAAGTTTATAGCCAATGATATTCTCGATGAACTCAGAGAACGATTGGTATGGATTCGGTCTTTCTAATAATTTGTTTAGCGGACTATCAGCAATCTCATCAACTGCTTTAATCCTTACTAACTCAGCACGAGCAATATCTGCTCCGCTTGATGCGTTAGCCATCATAGATTTATAAGTGTTCAAGTCTTTCTTGCTCTTAACCTTATAAACATAGAAAGGAACTGTAGAGATTGTTTTTGAGATACGCTTGATGATAGAATAGACTTCGCTATTGTTATCGTAATCCTGTACGAACTTGGCATAGTCTAAATTTGGGTAAAGCGTTCTACCGCCTATTAAACCACCAAAATCACCAAATGGGTTATTAAGGTTCGTATTTTTTCTAGGGGCTGCCTTTTGTTTAAAAGGATTAACCGCACTTAGTATGTCCGTTAACTTCACTATATGATATTTTTACAAAAGTAACAAATTTTTAACCTAAACCACCCATCCTCTTTTTGCTTTCGCATATTTTGAGTATATCGCATAACGCATGGCATCCATCAAGTGGTCACGAAACTTAACAGGCTCATCCATTGTGTTGCCATCATGATCCGTTTTCCACTTATAGTTTTTAATTTCATCTAACAAATCTAAAGATTCTGATTTTATAAAC
>Ga0209191_1002193_pt1 | contig 12291 bp, 10 predicted proteins | sample S_130626_EF_Meta_FD_187320 | JGI IMG/M metagenome (GOLD analysis project Ga0209191, IMG submission 187320) | Freshwater microbial communities from Lake Simoncouche, Canada to study carbon cycling - S_130626_EF_MetaG (SPAdes) (version 2) | ecosystem: Environmental > Aquatic > Freshwater > Lake ... | reverse complement strand
GTGATTGTTCCCGAAGCAGTCATGAGCAAGGGAAATATTTTTCCTAGATAATTTGCACCGAGCAACACAGCCTTATAACCTGCAAGGTTGGCCTGTGAGGACAAGGCATCCATTTTTTGGGCACGAGAGATACGGGGCACCGCATCCATTGAAAAGGAACTGATGCGCTTTGCATTGAAAGCTGCCAGCACTTCTGGGTGCTGGTAGGCATACATGTAGGAAATGTAGGCAGCGCCTTCTTTCATCAAGGCTATTTCTTCTGGGGTCGCCAAATTGACTTTCAGCACCAAATCCGCCCCCAATGCATCCTTGGAAGTTCCAATGGTCGCACCTGCTGCTTCATAGTCTTGATTCGAAAAATAAGATTTTTCTCCAGCTCCAGACTCCACCACCACGTCAAATCCTTTTTTCCGTATGAGTTTCACAACCTCTGGGCTCAGGGCCACTCGGTTTTCATATTCCTTGGTTTCTTTTACTACGCCGATGATCATGAAATGGGCTTATCTTTAGGTATTGGAATTATTTAATTTTTTAGCTCCAACCATATCCTCCATAAAAAGAAGGCTATTGGGAGAAACGAGAAGAATCCTTTGGAAGTATTCTATTTCGAATGAACGAAAACTTTAGTTGAGAAGAAAATTCAGTAGAATATTTTTATAATCCACTGAAACTCGTTTCACTACCTCTAAACTTCAACCTAGCTTAAAAGTTTAATTTCTAGCCGAATACGGAATTTTTGATTTTTTCTTTGCCTTTCACAAAAATCAAAAGCAACTTGGGGAATAATGTAATGGTGCAAGCAAAAACCTTGTTTTATGAACCTCACAACTCTTAAAGCGACTTCTTAATCTAGCCAATACTTATATAGTCTGTCAACAACGTAACCTATGAAAAAACCAGAATCCAAAACCTCCGGTCAATCCAGGAGAGATTTTATCAAAAATGCAGCCATTGCCTCTTCTTTTTTCATCGTTCCTAGACATGTGCTTGGCGGAGTAGGCTTCACCTCCCCTTCTGACCAGCTTGTACTGGCTGCGATTGGAGCAGGAGGAAAAGGAAGGAGCGATATCCTCAATGCCTCTGTAAAAGGCAGAGAGCGTGTTGTAGCCTTGTGCGACGTGGATTTCTCCGGTTCCGCCAAAGACTCGGTTGCCAGTTTTCCAAATGCAAAGCTATTTGCAGATTACCGCAAAATGCTGGAGGAGATGAAGGAAATCGATGCGGTGACAATTTCTACCCCAGACCACGTACACGGTCCGGCAGCAAAGTTTTGCATGGAGCGCGGCAAACACGTCTATGTACAAAAGCCAATGACACACAACATCCGGGAGGCACGATTGCTAACCCAGATGGCAAGAGATAAAAAAGTGGTGACCCAGATGGGAAACCAAGGAGCTTCCAACCCACTTATGGACATGATCAAAGGCTGGATGGATTCCGACAAAATAGGAAAAGTAGCCAAGGTACAGATCTGGACCAACCGTCCCGTTTGGCCTCAAGGTGGCGCCTTTCCGAAAGCAGATCCAAGCAATAAACCTTCAGACATGGAGTGGGACCTTTGGCTAGGCCCAGCACCTGAGATTCCATTTACTCCCAACTTGCATCCGTTCAACTGGAGAGGATGGTGGGATTATGGAACAGGCGCACTAGGAGATGTAGGATGCCACTTGATGGATATTCCTTTCCGAATGCTTGGTCTTCAGTATCCACTTGATGCAGAATGTTCAGTAGGTTCGGTCTACTCACAAATGTGGACTCCCGACTACAATCCAGCAGGCTGCCCAGCTTCTTCTTTCATCACCTTACATTACGGCCCAACTGGCAAAAATGCGATTCCTCTAGAAATGACCTGGATGGATGGTGGAATCCGCCCTTCCCACCCAGACATTATTCCTGCAGACCACGATCTTGGAGGCGCCAACTCAGCAAATGGAGTCATGATGATCGGTGAAAAAGGAATCATTACCCACAACATCAACGACAGCTCACCACTGATGCCGAAGCTTTACCTCTACGATGGCACCAAGGAATTTGGTCCTGACCGTATTGAGGGAACAGAACCTGAATATGGGCACCAACGCAAGTGGGTGGATGCCTGCAAGGCAGGCTTTGGCTCTACCGAGCACAAAGGCCTCACTTCTTCCTTCGATTATGCTGGACCAATGACCGAAACGGTATTGATGGGCAACCTTGCCATTCGCAGTTTCATGCTTCGAAGACCAAACAGCAAGGGTCAGCAAGAATTCTTTGGCCGCAGAAAGTTGCTCTGGGACGGAGAAAATATGCGCATCACCAACTTGGAAGAAGCCAACCAGTTTGTCGGCAGAACCTACAGAGCTGGATTTGAGGTTTAAATCTCAAAAACCAATCGAATTTAACCGTGAGACAAGTGCTCACGGTTTTTTTTATGCGTATTTTCATCCCTTCTTACCGTAAAAATCATCCCATGAAGGCCCTTTTAATTGAATCATTTGGCAAAGCCCCTCGCGTCACCCAAGTGGCAGACCCCGAAACACCGGATCAAGGCATCCTCCTAGAAGTAAGGGCGACAGGCCTCTGCCGAAGTGATTGGCACGGATGGATAGGGCATGATCCCGACATCGTACTGCCGCATATTCCTGGACATGAATTTGCCGGGGTCATCCGTGAGCTAGGCAAAGGAGTGCGCAATTGGAAGGTAGGAGATCGAGTTACCGTTCCTTTTGTTTGTGCTTGTGGGACATGTCCCACCTGCCAAACTGGGAATCAACAGATTTGCGACGATCAGTTTCAACCTGGATTTACGCACTGGGGATCTTTTGCACAATATGTGGCCGTACACCGGGCAGAAACCAACCTGGTGAAACTCCCCGACTCCGTAAGTTTCGAAGCTGCTGCAAGTTTGGGATGCCGATTTGCCACCTCCTTTCGTGCGTTAGTCGCGCAGGGTAAAGTCAGTGGCGGACAACTAGTGGCCGTGCATGGCTGTGGAGGGGTAGGTTTATCTGCCATTATGATCGCTGCGGCGCAAGGCGCTACAGTCATTGCAGTTGACATCGATGCAGCGAAATTGGCACTCGCCAAGTCAGCAGGTGCAGCTTTTTTGGTGAATGCGGCTAATGAGCCTGATGTCGCTGCGCATATTCTAGAACTCAGCAAGGGAGGGGTTCATGTATCGATCGACGCCTTGGGCAGTAAGGTGACCAGCTACAACTCAATTTCCTGTCTACGAAAACGCGGAAAACACATCCAAGTTGGCCTTTTAGCAGGAAGCGAAGCCAATCCACCTGTTCCCATGCACCTCGTGATTGCCAAGGAACTAGAAATCATCGGTAGTCATGGCATGCAGGCCCATGCGTACCCCGAAATGATGCAAATGATTTTGGAACATAAAATTGCTCCAGAGCAATTGATTGGAAGGAGAATTTCTCTTGAGGCCGCAGCAGAAGCCTTGATGCGAATGGACTCCTTCGAAGAAAATGGGATGGCGATGATCACTCAATTTTAAATCAAAAAATAACTATGAAAAAAAATAAAAAACGCTGGTTTATCCAGTCTGTGGCTGGTTTACTCCTCACCGGGACAGGACTGTCGACTTGCATTCATGCCGGAGTGGAAAAATTAGGGGGAGAAGATTGGTTTTGGACAGGAACTCTAGGCCTGGTGATTTTTCAGGCTGGACTCAGTCTAGTGATTGATGGGGCTCGGTACCGATAAGTTCAGACATGCCAAAAAAGTGTTCCCAAAGACTGTTTTACCTTTGGTAATCATTATAAAAAAGCCACACTTCTTTCATTGATTGCTATTTTTTAGTAACTTGTTTACTGTGTTAAACCTTTTGCACCAAATAAAGTCCAAGGAAAAAACCAAAAAACACATGATCAAGAAAATCACCTTCGCCGTAATCGTCATCCTGGTAGCCATCCAGTTTATTCCCATGGAAAAAAATGAATCGGGAACCACCGATTTTGACCTTACCACAAACTACCAAGTTCCCGAACATGTCGCTACGATTATGAAAGGAGCTTGTAACGATTGCCACAGCAACACCTCCACGTATCCTTGGTACAGCAACATTCAGCCGGTAGGATTTTGGCTCAACCATCACATCGACGAAGGCAAAGGACACTTGAACTTTTCACAGTTTACCTCGCTTCCCCTTCGCGTACAGAACCACAAGTTTGAAGAAATAGTAGAGATGGTTGAAAGCAAAGAAATGCCACTACCATCCTACACCTATATGGGACTTCATCCTGAAGCCAACCTTTCCGATGCCGACCGAAAAGTATTGGTAGATTGGGCTAAGGAGCAAATGGCAATGCTTGCTGCTACTTACCCAGCTGACAGCTTAAAGATGAAGCCAAGACCAGCTCCAGCACAATAAAAAACCTACTTTGAACTAGACTGGGACCGAATAAATCCCAGTCTATTTTTTTATACTACCCCTTCTACCATGAAAAAATTTAAAGATACAACAGTTCGATGGGGAGTAATTGGCGTGGGAAAGGTCTGCGAACTCAAGTCCGCACCTGCGATGAACACCATCCCAAATAGCAAGCTCGGAGCTGTCATGCGGAGAGATGCCGCCAAAGCGGAGGACTATGCGCTTCGTCATGAGGTTCCCAAATGGTACAGCAAAGCTACAGACTTGATTCAGGATCCGGAGGTCAACGCCATCTACATCGCCACGCCACCACACGTCCATTTGGAACTCACCCAGCTGGCAGCCGCTGCAGGCAAACCGGTCTACGTAGAAAAGCCCATGGCTAGAACCTACGCAGAATGCCTGCACATGATCAAAGCTTGTGAGCAAGCGAGCGTCCCGTTATTTGTGGCGTACTACCGAAGAAAGTTGCCGCATTTTTTGAAGATCAAAGAGCTACTGGACCAAGGCGAGATTGGGGCCATTCGGACGGTACACATCAACTTGAAACAAATCCTTACTCCCAATCTAGTGAGTCAATCCGAAACCAATTGGCGTGTAATTCCTGAAATAGCCGGAGGTGGATATTTTTATGACCTAGCCTCCCACCAGCTGGACTTATTGGACTTCTTTTTTGGTAAAATCACCCACGCAGCTGGCTTTTCTACTAACCAGGCAAAGGCTTATGCTGCTGAAGATCTAGTGACAGGAAGCTTTGTCTTTGAAAATGGGGTAATGGGAACCGGAAATTGGTGCTTTACAACTTCGAGTGCCTCTGAAATCGACGAAATAGTCATTGATGGATCGAAAGGGCAAATTCGTTTTCCTACGTTTGGAGAAGGCGCATTTACCCTGCTAAGACCGAATCAAAAGCCACTTCATTTTCAGTTGGAACTGCCCAAGCACATCCAGCGTCCACTGATCCAAAGTATCGTGGAAGAATTACTCGGCAAAGGAAGTTGTCCAAGCACAGGGATTACCGCTGCAAGGACCAACTGGGTACTGGAGGAAATTGTAAAACACAGGATTTAAAAGAGTTCAATGAATCGAATATGCGCGAAAGAAACTTAACCCTAGAAAACTACCTAGATCACCATTACCTACATCGAAGTAATTGGCTGAGAGCGGCGGTGTTGGGTGCGAATGACGGCATCATTTCCATTTCCAGCCTTGCCATCGGAATGGCAGCGGCAAGTACCACCCGTGAACCGATTGTATTGGCCACAGTAGCAGGCTTAGTGGCCGGCGCCTTGTCCATGGCAGCAGGGGAATACGTTTCCGTTAGCTCCCAAACAGATATTGAAAAGGCAGATAAAGAACGGGAAATCATGGAACTCAAAGAGTATCCCGAGCAAGAATTGCATGTGTTGGCGCAGATTTATGAAAAGCGCGGGCTTAAAAAAGAAACCGCGAGACAGGTAGCCCTTGAGCTTACCGAAAAGGACGCCTTGGCAGCCCACTTGCGTGATGAATTGGGGATCAATGAAATGAATCAAGCAAACCCGATTCAAGCAGCTTTGGCATCTGGCGCCTCGTTTACAGTAGGCGGGATTTTGCCTTTGCTTCTGGTGCTTTTGGCTCCCGTTACGGGAATGGAATACTGGCTCTATGGATTCACCTTACTTTTTCTCATCCTGCTTGGGGCAGCATCCGCAAAAGCAGGTGGATCCAGCCTGAGCAAAGCCATATGGAGAATAACCCTCTGGGGAACCTTGGCCATGGGACTTTCTGCCGGCGTAGGCTATTTGTTTGGAGTAAACGTATAAACCCTATCCCTGTAAAAAATGAAGGTTAGCCCGATTAGCAAGCAAGAAATTCCGAGAGGAGAAGAAATCAAAGGGCAAGACCTTCGGGAAGGAATCTTCAACTTGATTCAAAGCCAGTTTCCAGCCTTCACCAAAGAAGATTACATTTCAAACAGTGAATTGAATACCTACCGAAGGTTGTATTTGACCTCGCTAATTATCGAAGAAAGGGGGGAACTCGCAGCCATTGATCTAGAGGTAATGGACGCCATTAAAAATAACTCCATCCTTTCTGAAAATATTCGCGAAAAGAAAGTAGGCAAGCTCACCTTTGGACAAAAGCTTGCTGATCAAGTGGCTTCCTTCGGCGGAAGTTGGTTTTTTATCATCAGCTTTTTCTCCTTTATCCTCGGCTGGATCATCCTAAATGCATGGCTTTTGGGGAGCAGACCCTACGATCCTTTTCCCTTTATCCTACTCAATCTGATTCTTTCCTGTTTGGCAGCCATCCAAGCCCCCATCATCATGATGAGCCAAAACAGACAAGAACAGAAAGACCGGAAACGGAGCGAACAAGACTACAAAATCAATTTAAAGGCCGAACTTGAAATAAAAATTTTGAGTGAGAAGATTGATCATTTATTGGTCCACCACAACAAAAAACTGTTGGAGATTCAAGAGGTGCAAACCGATTACTTGGAAGACTTGATGAAAGCTGTCAAAAACCCCGATCGGAAAATAGGCTTGTAGCGAAAGCTCATTTGAGCTCCTATTTTTTCAGGGCTAGCCCCTTCATTTCCTTTTCCAATCGCGCTACATTATTTCGGGTTTTTCTTAGATTTAAGACCTACTAATGCTTAGCCCCTATGAAACGGATTTTTCTAGTTCTATTCCTACTTGGTTCACTTACCGCGAATTCCCAAACCTTTGACTCCTCCCTACCCCTCAAATACCGAAATATTGGTCCTTTCCGAGGAGGAAGGTCGGTAGCTGCTTCAGGTGTAGTCCAAGACCCGCTCACCTATTACTTTGGTACTACGGGTGGAGGACTTTGGAAAACCAGCGATGCAGGCCAGCATTGGGGAAATATCTCCGATGGATTTTTTGCCACCAGCTCCATTGGTGCGGTGGCGGTAGCCGAAAGCAATCCCAACATTGTCTATGTAGGCATGGGTGAACATGCACCTCGAGGAGTCATGACCTCCTACGGCGATGGCGTATACAAATCCACCGATGCTGGAAAAACCTGGAAAAAATTGGGTTTGGAGAAAACCCAACACATTTCTCGAATTCAAATCCATCCTAGCAACCCAGATGTACTTTATGTGGCTGCCCAAGGAGCACTCCATGCTCCAAACGAGGACCGTGGGGTATACAAAAGCATCGATGGAGGCCTGAACTGGGAAAAAGTACTCTACGTAGATACCATGACCGGCGCAGTGGAACTGTCCATGGACATGAACTATCCAGAAATCCTCTACGCCGCAATGTGGGAGCACCAGCGCTTTCCTTGGCAAGTGAAGTCTGGAGGCCCTGGATCGGGATTGTACAAATCCACCGACTCTGGCAAAACCTGGAAGAAAATTCACAAAGGCCTGCCAGAAGAAAAAGGGAAGATGGCCATCTCCGTTTCTAGAGCAAATTCCAACAAGGTCTACGCCTTAATTGAAAGCAATACTGAGAAAGATTTGGGAGGATTATTTGTATCCGAAGATGCAGGTGAAAGCTGGTCCCTCATCAACAAGAGCAACCGATTGACGCAGCGTGCTTGGTATTACATCGAAGTCTTTGCAGATCCTGTCAACGAGCACAAAGTATATGTGCAGAGCGCTCCATTCTTAGTTTCGATTGATGGCGGCAAAACATTTGAAGGTATCGATGGCCCACACGGCGACTACCATGACCTCTGGATCAATCCCAAAAACCCCAATAACCTACTCCTTGCCGACGATGGCGGCGGATCCATCTCCTTCAATGGCGGCAAGACTTGGTCTACCCAGAGCAACATGCCTACGGCCCAGTTTTACCGCATCAATGTAGACAACCAGTTTCCTTACCGCATCTACGGAGGACAGCAAGACAACACATCCGTAGTGATATCTAGCATAGGTCTAGGCCGAGGTGGAATTACACAGGAGCATTGGAACAATTCTGCAGGAGGTGAGTCTGCCTTCCTCGCTTTTGACCCCAATGATCCCCGGTACGTGCTAGGTGGCAGCTACCAAGGCACCATTGAGGTGTTGGACATGGAGACGCAAGGGTCCACCAACATTATGGCAGCACCGATCCAGTACCTAGGCATGGATGCCAAGGACATGAAGTACCGGTACAACTGGAACGCTCCCATCATCTGGTCCCAGCACGAACCAAACACCTATTACCATGGCGCTCAGATCTTATTGAAAACGCAAGACTGGGGCAAAACCTGGAAAGAGGTTTCTCCAGACCTCACTCGAAACGAAAAATCCAAGCAAGGTAAAGGAGGAGTTCCCTTCACCAACGAGGCTGTGGGAGCGGAAAATTACGGTACCCTCGCCTATGTCATCGAAAGCCCACATGCAGCCGGTACGATTTGGACTGGAAGTGACGACGGCTTCGTCCAACTGACCCGAGATGCTGGCAAAACTTGGACCAATGTCACGCCGAAGGACCTCAAAGAGTGCTTGATCAACGCGATCGAGGTTTCTCCCCATGATCCTGCTACGGCCTACATCGCGACCACGCGCTACAAATTCAACGACTATACACCTGCGATCTACAAGACTACAGATTACGGAAAAACATGGACCAACATTTCCAAAGGGATTCCTTACGGTGCCTTCACTCGGGTAGTTCGAGAAGATGCGAAGGTGAAAAATCTGCTTTTTGCGGGCACCGAACAAGGCATGTACCTCTCCAAGGATGGGGGCCTCAATTGGGTGAGTTTTCAACTCAACCTACCCGTCACTCCCATCACGGACCTCAAAGTAGCGCATGATGACCTAATCGTGGCTACGGCTGGTAGATCCTACTGGATCTTGGATGAACTCAATGCCGTGCGGGAAGTAAAGGCCAGCGTAGAAAAAATTAGCCTTTATACCCCAGAAAAAGCACTTTTAGGCAGTTGGTATTCTTCCATGAATGGGGGTAATCTAGATAAATACACGGGAACGAACCCTTTCCAAGGTCAAAACCCAGCCTCTGGAATGGTGATTTACTACCAGCTGCCGCAAACTTTTGCGGATAGCACCGAATTGGCACTTGAAATTCTAGATTCACAAGGAAATCTTGTACGGAAACTCAGCTCCAAAAGAAATCCAGACTTTCAGTCGTATGATGGAGGACCATCGCCGGAACCCACACTTTCTACTCGAAAAGGTGTCAATCGATTCGTTTGGGACCTGCGCTACCCTACCGTGCCTGGAATACCTACCGCCTACATCGAATCTAGCTTCCGAGGCCATAAAGCCATCCCAGGCACCTACACCTTGAAATTAAGTGCTGCTGGAAACACGGTAGAAGCGAAGGGTGAAATTCAGGATGTACCAGGAAGTAAGTTGACCGCATCTGATTTCCAAGCCTATCACCAATGGATGAGTACACTAGAAGGGGAAGTAACTCAGATGCATCAGCTCGTCAATACCGCCAAAGGATACCAGGATCAATTGAAAGACTTGGTGGGGCGCTTGGATGGTAAAACAGAATTCCAGGAAGTTAAAATAGCTGCTCAAGCACTTATCAAGGAATTGACGGCCTGGGACGAGTCCATGGTGCAGCGCAAATCCACAGCTTACGACGACGTGGAGAACTTCCCCAACAAGTTTACGGCCAACTTCCTATTCATGATGAACCATGGAGAGAGCAGTATTCCAAGCATCAACGAAGGGACCAAAGCACGGCATGCCGAGTTGCTAGTTCAATGGAAGCCACTGGAGGCAGAGGGCAAGCGATTGGTGGAAAAAGCCATCCCAACATTCAATGCGCTCTCCAAAGAAAAAGGTGTGGGCGTGCTGTTTTTGAAATAAACTAGTCTAACAAATTCACCTAGCAGCTGGAATCAGGTGATTTCTGATTCCAGCTGCTAACTCAAATTCCACCGAAAATCCGCAAACCGAAACGCATGCGACACCTCCCTTTTTTACTCGCTTTATTGATTTTTGGAGCCTGCAATTCAAAAGCTCCTTCCCTAAATGAAGCAGATGCTTTGGCTGCAGCAGATTCCATTTTTACCACGCCTCTAGGCAAAGTATTTGAGATTCCAGCGCCAAGTGAAGCTGCATTCGCAAACTATACGGCAGCAAAGCAGGCCTTCGAAACAAGTCCACAAGATGCCGAAGCACTTATTTGGTACGGGAGAAGGACGGCTTACCTAGGAAGGTACCGTGAAGCCATTGCCATTTATTCCGATGGAATCAAAAGTTTTCCCAAAGACGCACGCATTTACAGACATCGGGGTCATCGGTACATCAGCATCCGAGAGTACGATAAAGCCATTTCAGATTTCGAAAAAGCAGCAACCCTGATCCAAGGCACAGCAGACCAGATCGAACCAGACGGTTTACCCAATGCGCAAAATATCCCCTTAAGTTCACTCCATAGCAATGTCTGGTACCACCTCGGTCTAGCCTACTACCTCACACATCAGTACGAAAAAGCCTACCAAGCTTACCTTAAGTGTAGAGACAGTGGGTCCAACTACGACAATATCGTGTCCAGTACCCACTGGTTGTTCATGATTCAGCAGCGCTTGGAAAATCCTAAAAAAGCAGATTCACTACTAGCCCCAATTCAACGCGAAGGGATTGTGATCGAAAACCAGGCCTATGCAGATCTCTGTGGCTTGTACAAAGGTTGGCTATCGGCAGATTCTCTTGCGGCAAAGGGTGCGGGTAGTCCTTCTCAAGATGCGATGCGCTATGGTCTTGCCAACTGGCATTTGTATCATGGAGACACCACTGAAGCGCGGCAGTTGATGGAAGGCTTGATGCAGGAAAAAGCATTCACTTCCTTTGGCTATTTAGCTGCCGAGAGCGACCTACTTTTTTATTTTTCAAAAGACAAGAAGTAGTCATTTTCGCAACTATCAAGTAGTCTTATGAGGGGCCTTGATACTCAATACCGCCCTATCGGTGTTAAAAATCAAAGTTTCAGTAGTTCCAATTTGGTAACTGGGCATTCCCTTGCGAGATGCAGATGCCAGGGCTACAATTGCGATCCCCTTAGCCACACAAAACGAATGAATACCTGCTACGACATTGGTATCATTGACCACATGGCTATGTAATATAACTTCTTCATTACCTTTAGAAAAGGATGCCATGTCCCGTTCTGCTTCGTTGGTATTCACAAAATGGGCGGGTGTATTGACATAAACCAAATGAAGTGACGCGGTAAACAATTTGACAAAAGGAATAAAAATATCGAAAACTTGTTTGGCCGATCCAGTAAACAGGGAAGCAAAAGCCAATTTTCGAAACGCATTGCCATCTAAGGCTTTTTTAACTGCCAGTACAGGACATGGAGCGTTTCTTAGCACATTTTGAAGGGTTGATCCGATAAATTTTCCCTCGGTAAAGCCTTTTCCATAAGCCCCCAAGACCACCAAATCTACCTGCTGCGCATCGATTACTCGGAGAATTTGCTCGGCAGGCACCCCGATTTTAACGACCACCTGAACCTCATTTTTTGAAAAAGACATCATTTTCAGATACTCCGGAATACGTGCGGAAGTCTCATCCAATTCCAATTGCAGGTCAGGATAGTTTTTCCTAGCCTTTTCGGGAAGGAGGTCCCAATCAATTTGTGAAGGGATTACGGTCACAGAAATGAGTTGAACCGATGCTTTTGCGGCTATTTTTTTAGCGCTTTGCAAGGCCGCAAGTGCATATTCTGAAAAATCAAAAGGAACGAGGATAGTTTTCATGGCAACTGGATTTAGTGTTCGTGTTGCCAAAAATCAAAAAAAGTAATGCGAAATAACCTGTTGAAAATCAGTTAAAAACAAGATTTAAATTAGATATTCACCCAAATTTAAAATGCATATTCCATCTTTTGATTGCAGCGTCCATAGGCACCGCATTCGAGTTCGCAGGACACAAAACCAAGTCGATGGTAGAGTTTAATGGCAGCCTCCAACTTAGTGTGGGTGTAGAGACGAACTTTTGT
>Ga0209191_1002192_pt1 | contig 12293 bp, 30 predicted proteins | sample S_130626_EF_Meta_FD_187320 | JGI IMG/M metagenome (GOLD analysis project Ga0209191, IMG submission 187320) | Freshwater microbial communities from Lake Simoncouche, Canada to study carbon cycling - S_130626_EF_MetaG (SPAdes) (version 2) | ecosystem: Environmental > Aquatic > Freshwater > Lake ... | reverse complement strand
GAGGAATTTGTTTTAATGTACAGGTTAAAGTATGAAGATTAAAGTTAAGCGTACAGATAAGCGACATATTGCTCACGGCAGATTTAGTTACTATGTTGAAATTAAACATGACGATTGGGCAGAGAGGCATAGCACTCGCGAAAAGTTTTTTGAATTGAGATTGTGGTGCTGGGAACAATGGGGACCTAGTAGAGAAGTTGATCAATATAGTCTAGGCTATGAAAATCCCCCTGATAAGAACAATCATTGGTCATGGATCAACGATCCTTATAGAGCAAGACTGTATTTAGGCGCTCCAGAAGATGCCGCTTACTTTACATTAAAATGGACATGACAGAATTCAAAATATATCGTAGCCTTGATAAAGTATTAGATATAGTCTACGCTCTACGTAGTCAAGGTTTAAAACAAGGTATTGATTTTGATTTTACCTGGGTACCCGAAAACAACTATGGATTTTATAATGAAGAACAATATAAGAAACACGTCGTCTTTACTTTTTATAATGATGAGTATGCTATGATGTTTGCATTGAAAAATGGATCATGAATATAAAAATTAAAGGCCACGGCCCAGCAGTTCAAGCCGCTACTTGGCTAAAGAACAAAGGTTGGCAATATACAATGAGGTTATCTAGTAATAATCCATTTAGTGCCATCTACGATATAAGTATATCAAATAGAGAACACGCAATGATATTTAAATTGACTTTCGGTGAGTCATAAATAATAGCATGGCAAATTGCGTAATATTATATGGTACCGGTGAAGTAGGTTGGAATATCACTTGGCGCCCGGCTGGCCCGTTTAGGATTGCCACAGAATTAAGAAATAATGGGTTTACAACTCAATGTATTGACGTTAGTTTTTTATATGAACGAAGTTATGGCAATCCATTTGAGTCTGATTTTTATCATGGCATACTCTCGAGGCTATTAAAGAAGTTTATAAATGAAGAAACATTGTGGGTTGGTATATCAACGACATATTTTAGTCAGCATCTCTTTAAAATACCATTAGTACAGGACGAAAAACAAGATTATAATATGCTTGACGAATTTATTGCAGATTGTAAAAAGTTAAATCCTAACTTAAAATTTGTAATTGGCGGAAGTAGATTATATGATTTTTCATCTCGCGGATTTTATACATTTACAGGTAGTGCCGATAAAGAAATTGTAGAATTTACACGCTGGTGTAAAGATAATACATACAAATATGATTATGAAATTTCAAATCAAAATGTAATATCATGTAAAGAATATGATAAATTTGTCACCAGTAATATAAGATGGGCACCTGAAGATTGCATAATGCCGGGCGAAGCCTTATCCATCGAAATTAGTCGAGGATGTATTTTTAAATGTAAGTTTTGTGCATTTCCTATGAATGGAAAAACCAAAGGTGAATGGATTAAACATGCAGATGTTCTTAAAGAGGAATTAATTTATAACTTCACGCATTTTAGAACCACTCATTATATTTTTGCAGACGACACATACAATGATAGTATTGATAAAATTAAATTTTTATTAGAAAATGTATATTCTCAACTACCATTTGCAATTAAATTTTCGGCATATCTTAGATTAGACTTGCTTATGCGCTTTCCTGAAAGTGTAGAAATATTACGTGACAGTGGCTTAATAAGTGCTTCATTTGGAATAGAAACAAATAATGTAGAAAGTTCTAAAGCAATTGGCAAAGGAATGCCATTTGAAAGGCAAATAGAATTTTTACAAAAAATAAAACAAGGACCGTTTAAAGATATTACTATTCAATCTGGATTTATTGTTGGACTGCCGCATGACACCCATGATAGTATTAATAATTTAAAAGAGTTCTTACGTTCTGATAAAAATCCGCTTGATGCTTGGTCAGTGGCTCCATTAGGAATTAATGCAACTCTGTCGAGTGTACATAAAAATTATTACAGTGAATTTGATTTAGAATATAAAGACCACGGATATATTATCAAAGGGCAAGACACTAATTCGAAAAATCCGTTTGCAGTTAACTGGGAACTTCCTTCATCTGGTTTAGATTATAATAAATGCACAGACTATGCTTCGGAAATGAATACCGAAGCTCGTACCATACCTAATTACAAGGTAGCCGGACATAGTTATATAATGTTAAAAAATTTATTTGGTACACATGAAATGGAATTATATCAGAAATATCAGAAAGCATCATTTTTTCAACTGGCATCAGAACGAGACTTATTTACTCGAGTTATTAATTTTAAAGAAGAGTATTACAGAAAAATTTTAGGTCTATGAAAAAACTTTTATTAGCAATCTGTTTGCTATTTGCCGACGACGTATATGCTAACAGTTACGGCTTATACGACTTTGATAATGTTCGTTATGAACATAGCAGGAATACTGAAGATGTCCGCAGTATTGCCAGCATTACAAAACTATTCACAGCTTATGCAGTTGTAATGAGTCACGTAGATCTAAATGAAAAGGTCAAAGTGCAAGGCAAGTCTAGTGGTAGATTTGCACGTGGTGCTTATTTAGAACGCAGTGAATTAATGCGGGCCATGTTAATGAGCAGTGATAATTTAGCCGCAGAAACATTGGCTCATGCCCACCCCGGAGGCTATGAACAATTTCTTAAAGACATTAATTGGCATCTGAGACTTAATGGATTTAAAGAAACTCGAATTGTAGATGCCACTGGTCTGTTAGCAGGCAATGTTAGCACAGTAGATGAACTAAAAGAGTTTTTGTTTATGCTACGTAGGATAGATATTATTAAATTCTACAGCAGTGAAAAATTGTATTCTATTAATTATCAGCCACCAAAAAGTAAACGTACAATAACAATACAATTACGAAATACCAATCCACAGATCTTTACCTATGATAGTATTGTTTTAACTAAAACAGGTTTTACCAATCCTGCAGGTAGATGTCTAGCAATGTTAGTTGAAAAGAATGGCGTTCTATATGCTATGATTACATTGGGTAATAAAGATGTTAGACAGCGGAGTGGAGTTATCAATGATATGTTTAGCATATATGTAAATCATGACTGATGTAAAAATTACTTGGAAAAACGGAGATACGATTTCAGACTGGAATGAAAAATGTATTCGAGTCATCGAAGCATTTGGATTACCAGGAAACAAATATATGACACAGGTTACAGAAGACTATATGGTTTTTAATTTTACAGATCCCAAGGATGCTATGATAACAAAATTAATGTTAGGGGAATAGGTTTTGTAATTGTATTTCTATTAAATACGATGTCGCTAGTTAGTGGCGTATAATATGATAAATGACCAATACTAAAGGCTTATAATGAGCCCTTTTTCATGACTAAATATTATACAGTATAAACTGTTATAAGGAGATGAACCATGATTGAATTTTTAGCCATAATTACTGCGCCAATGATGCTATTAATAGTTGGCATAATCTGTGCCAAAATGAAACTGTGCTAAAAACAGTTTAATATTTATAAAGGGAGTAGGCCATGAAACAAAAGAAACTTTTAAAAGAGTTGTACAAGGCTTGCTTCGACCATGACGTCGAGAAGATTGCAGAACTTCGTCGAGAAGAATTCGCCAAAATCGCAAAACGCAAGGCCGAAGGCAAGCCATTCAATACACGTTGGACCGTTGTTCAACTATAATAAAAAAGCACCTTGCGGTGCTTTTTTTATGGTGTACAAGGTCCAACTACAAATCCACTGGCATCTGGTTTACAGGTTGTGGGTAATGGTGTACAAGGTCCAACTACAAAGCCATCTGTACAATAATTGATCACTGGTTGAGTTACACGAGTTGGTCCTATTACTACTGGCGTAGTTATTGTAACTTCTGGGCCTTTAACAGGACCAATTACAAAAGGCAACTGAGCTATTGGTCCAGGTCCAACTACTGGAACACTGGGAACTGGCACGGTTCCGCTAGGCCCAACTACAAACTGCGGGGTGGTAGGTGTCTGGGGTTGTGGTCCTACTGTAAAAGGCACAGGCAAATTAATTGGCTCTGATAATTTTACTACTTGTGGTTTTGGTGGTTCTGATGTAGTATTGCCACCGCAGGCTGTTAATACGGCCAACAATAATATTGATAAAATTCTAATCATAAGAAATCTCCTTGGTTTAGGAAACCCCTTAAATAAAGATTCTCCATGCTGACGGCAATCCTTACTTAATAACATTTGTAGGTCTCTGAGTATTTAATAGTCTAACTCACTAGTTCATCAACAAATTTTAGCAGTAAATCATGATGATGTCCTTGATGCCAATATTGTTTAATATATTGCCTAGGCGTTTCATACCAATATTTTTGGCTCTCAGGGTGGCATCCAATTACGCCAATTCTGTTTTGTATGATAGCCATGGGATCTCCGTTGGCATAAGTGGCAATAGTTTTGAATTTAGTAGTATCACCGACTAAAGCACAGCCGTCATAAAAGAACATTTTTTCTTGTAGACCATTCCAAGTAACATCAGCTACAGTTGAATAACTACGTTTTACATCTGCATTAGGCCGAGTAATGTATTGTTCAGGTTCCACATCATCTAAAATATCAAAGTAATTACTGCCCGCCCAATAAGCACCCATACAGATTCCAAGATAGTAACCACCACCTGCGACAAAATCTGCTATTAGGTTTTCTTTTTTTCGTTTAAAAAAGTTGTTATAACTTTCACTGTCTCCAATGCCTCCGGGAAAGGCTATGACGTCAGTGTTATCGAGTAAGTCTTGATTAAGTTCGTTTTCAGAGAATAAAGTGATGTTATAATTATTACCCAGCGATTGTATCATTCCATCACAGCAGTCTTGCGAACATTCTGGATGATGCCTGAACAATGCTATATTTGGCTTCATACCATTATTTATCGGCATAAATTATCATAACCTGTAATCTGTATGTAACAGAGTTTCTATTAAATACAATATCGCTGGTCGGTGGCGTACAATGTGATAAATGACCGACATTAGAGCCCACAAGGCTCTTTTTTTATTGTAATAATCCTGTAATCGAATTTTGGTTAAATATTTGTATGGCAGTTAAAACATACCGCAGTATTTTTATCAGCGATGTTCATTTAGGTACCCGCGATTGCAAAGCAGAACAATTAAATAACTTTTTAAAACACAACACCTGCGATACCTTATATCTAGTGGGTGATATAATAGATGCTTGGCGCATACAACAAAACAAATGGCGTTGGAAACAAAGTCATACTAATGTTGTTCGTAGAGTTCTTGGACACGCAAAACGTGGTACTAAGGTTATATACATAGCAGGCAATCACGATGAATTTCTTAGACCAATGATACCTTTTGGGTTCAGCTTTGGATCAATAGAAATTCATAATCAAACAACTCATATAGGTGCAGATGGCCGACGTTATTTGGTCACACACGGAGATTTGTTTGATGGCATTACAAGACTAGCACCATGGCTAGCATTTTTAGGAGATAAAGCATATGATTTCATTCTTTCGCTTAATAGCAAGTTCAATTGGATACGTCATCGTTTTGGTTTTGGGTACTTTAGTCTTAGCAAATTCCTTAAACATCGAGTAAAAAAAGCCATAGACTTCATGTTCAAGTTCGAACAGAACTTAGCAGGATACTGTAAAAAGCGTGGCTTCGACGGAGTTATCTGCGGCCATATACACCATGCAGAAATCAAAGATATTGACGGGGTTAAATATATGAATGACGGCGACTGGGTTGAAAGTTGTACAGCACTGGTAGAACATCACAATGGTCGCTGGGAAATCATTACTTGGACCAAGGAGAAAGACGATGTGGTCTCTGATACTATTAGCAGTTCACATAACTGATCCCAAGGACATTCCGGGACGAATAGAACTAACGTTTCAAGATAAGGCTGCCTGTGAACAAAGTTTACAGAGTATGACTTATTGGTTAAAGTTCAATCAATTCAAAATTGAAGGAAAGTGTATAAAGAAATGAAACTCAGTGATAAAATTACCATCGTAGTTCCCTGTAAAAACGAAGAAAACTACATACATCATTTGCTAGAATCTTTACATGATCAGGACATCGACGATACTAAAATTATTATTGCCGACTGCTCCACTGATAACACTAGACAAGTTATACAGGACAACAAAGGTTCATTGAACGTTGAAATCATTGATGGTGGACCAGTTAGTATAGCCAAGAACAATGGCGCCGCAATGGTCACTACTCCTTATATATTATTCATTGATGCAGACGTTCGCTTCTTTAAGAACTCAGTTATACAAGATGCTGTTAGTTTAATTGAATCTAAGAACTTGGATCTCGTAGGATTAAAAATCAAATGCTATGATCGAGATACAAGAGCAAAGATCGGATTCATTATTTTTAATACTATAAATCAAGCCATGAAATATGTCAGTCCTTTTGCTGTGGGAGCATTCATGTTGACACGCAGAGATAGGTTTGAAGAATACGGAGGCTTTCCTGAAAAGTTTTCAACCAGCGAAGATTACTTCCTGTCAAGAATGTACAGTCCAAGAAAGTTTAGAATACTCAGACATCACTTTGGACAGGACAGTCGTAGGTTTAAAAAGATGGGCTACTTTGGCATGGGCAAATACTTAATAAAGAATTTCATCAATCGCAACAATAAAGCATATTGGGACAGTTTAGACTCTTCAAAATATTGGAGTTAATTGACACAAATTCATTTTGGTAATATAATACTATTTTATGAAAGGAGATAGTATGACTGTTACTGTAGCAAAAATGAACGACAGAGTTGTTGAAGTTGTCAGGGTTGCAGACACCGTTGCTTTCTCCAATGAGCGTGGCTGGGTTATGGTCTGTTTCGACTTCGACAAGGCCTATCACAAAAGAGCCGAGTTCATGTGGGTGCCTGCCACTACCCAATTTGATTGGGTTAGGGAATTTAGTTTTTAAGGAACTGTCATGGGTTTTGTAGTATATAACAAAGAAACTGGCCAAGGAGAAGCCTACTACAAAACCGAATCTGCGGCCAAGTCGCAGGTGACTCGTAATAACAAGCAAGTGGATTATAGAGGTAGGCCATATCCACTGTGGGCCCACTGTTCCTATTTGGAATACGAAGGCATAATTCAAGGCATGGGCGAATCTAAATGGCTTATGTGGAAGTTCTTCCAACGTGGTCGCTACGGCGATAATTGACACAAATTGGGTTTGGCAGTATAATACACATATCGCAACAAGGAGTTGAAATGAGCTTTACAGACGCAAAATTTGATCACTACGATTCTGTTCGCAACGAACTGGGTCTTACTTCTACTTGGAGCATCTATGAGGTTGACAATCTCAGTGACCGTCATCCCTTTCAAGGTGCTACCAAAGTTCACTACAAAAATCATTGGGGCAAACCTGTTACCAAAGAAATTGTTGGTTCAACCTGGACTGCACTATATGTCGCAGGCAATGCCGCAATTCGTGACAGTGGTGATGAACATCATACTTTCATTGAACAATTTATTCCCAGCAAAACAGACACTGGTGTACTATTGATGACCACAGGCTCATAAATTGACACAAATTGGGTTTGGCAGTATAATACATACATAGTAAACAAAAAGGAGTTTGAAAATGGGTTTAAGATACGAAACATTGGGTGAGATGATTACTTTAAACGAACAAGAAAAACGTGAAGTTCGTATGTATGGCGTTACCGAAAAGGGTATGCGTGAAGCAGTTGAAAGTTCAATTACTTTCAAATTGTCTGGACCTATGATGATGGCCGCAGGCATTCTCAGCGACGCACAAGAAATGATTAATACAGAGTACGGCGAAGTTGACTATATGCGAGCAGAAGATGCTCGTCAAGCGATTAATCGTGCTAAGTGGATCATGTTTGAATACATGGACAAACCACGTTAATTGACACAAATTGGTTTTGGTAGTATAATATACACATAGTAAGAAAATAAGGTTGCTGAAGTAAAGAGCATTTAAGGCCACTGAGGAACAGTGGTAAAGCCCTAGAGCACTGGGGCACTTAGGTGGGGCAACGAGTAATAATTGACAATACATATTCGCAACAAGGAGATTCTTATGAAAGAAATCAAAATTAAAGTATTCGGTGACTCAGGTCATGCTTGGGCTCGTTTTCCTAAAGCTCGTCTAGTCAAACTTGGCATCGCTGATAAGATCACTCCCTACAGTTACCAAAATGGTGCTAATGCCTTTTTGGAAGAAGACTGTGATCTGTCAACCTTGATTAACACCTTGCAGGCCAAAGGCCTTAAGGTTAAGTTTCAAGAAAGTTATACCAACAAACGAAGCAAGATTCGTAGCTATTGCAGTTATCGTCCTTAATTGACACAAATTGGTTTTGGCAGTATAATACATATATCGCAACAAGGAGTTGATATGAAACTTACCACAGCAATCTCAGTATTACAAAAAGACGCAGACTTTTTGGGTATGAACTTTTTGGACTTTTTGAAGTTCGTTAAAACAAACCCCATGGCTCAGACGCAAAAAACATTGGCGGCCTATCGTGTTTTTGAAGTCCAGGCTTCAGCGTTCTTTGCTTAAATAGTATTAACCAATTTAGGAGTTAATATGAGAATCGACGAATTAGAGCAAAGCAGTGGTCCAGTAAATCTTGCTGTCTTTATTGAAGATGGATTAAAGGATTTATCTTTAGTAGATAAAGCCACTAACCTTTATCGTTCTGAAGCATGGTCTAGACTTGGGAATTATGATAGATTTATCGGTGGAAGATTTAGTATTCATACTAAACAATCGGGTGAAAGTAATATCACTGGCATAATTTCAAAAATCGAAGATGCCCCTAATAAACCCGGTAGAGCAGTAGTTTACTTTCACGCAGATGGATTTAGTGGCGGCGGAAAGAAAGTATCAGGAAAAGGCCTCCCTTGGGGTCGCGAAAAAGCATTTTATCTATAATTGACACAAATTGGTTTTAGTGTTATAATTAATACTTAGAAACAAGGAGTTGGTAATGGGCTATCGTGTTATGAATTCTGTGGACAATATGCGTGAAAAGTATGGAGCTCGTAAGGGATTGGAAGGTCCTTTCAACTACGATGGTCGCGTTCTTTACTACGATCCTAAAGAAGGTCAATATTATGACCCTACAACTGATTTTTATTTAGAGAATGATGAGTTAGCAATTATCATGAAAATGTCTAACGTCTAAGGAGCAGACAATGATTACAGAAACTACAAAATTCGACCAACGTCATGGTAGCCCATACGACCGCGGTCAAGCAGACAGTTATTACGGTCGTGATTATTGGCCACACTATTTCAAAGGCGACACTCACAATTCACCCCGTGTTGATTTGGAACAAATGACTGTCCATGAAATTGTAGCATACACCGCAGGCTATCGTGACAACGAAGCTAATGGTGACAAGAAAGAATGGTAAATCCATTTAATTGACACAAATTGGTTTTGGTAGTATAATATACACATACAGCAACAAAACAGGAGTCTAAGATGGCATACGTTTCACAAGAATTGAAGTCAAAGTTATCACCCACAATTAAAGCGATTTGCAAGAAGTACAAAGTCAAAGCGTCTATTGCAGTTCGTCATCATTCTACACTTGTCCTTAATGTCAAATCTGGCAAGATTGACTTCATCGAAAACTACATCAAAACTGATGCTGACAAGGTTGCGGCTAACAAGATGTCTCCGGACACTATTGCACATATCCGCAAAAATCAAAGTTTGGATGTAAATACTTATTGGGCCCATGAACATTATTCGGGCAAAGCTCGACAGTTTTTAACTGAGATGATTTCAGCTATGAAAGGTCCAGAGTTCTTTGACCATACTGATGCTCAAACTGATTACTTTCATTGCAGTCATTACATTGACATCAACATTGGCAAGTGGGACAAGCCTTATATCGTTGAAACAGTTTAAACAAAAGGAACAATCATGACAGACTTACGCAAACAACTCGACGCCGCATTGTTACAAGTTCAAGAAATTCTTGACGAACATTTTGAAGAAAACGAAAGTGTACAAGACGCTTTTAATGCTCTTGCCTGTGCTATTGACGACGAAATGGCTTCATTATACTAATGATTTAAATTGACACAAATTGGGTTTGGCGTTATAATATATACATACAGACACAAAAGGACTTGAAAATGCGTACACCAACTATCATTGACGGCTTCAAAAACAGCCAAAAATTCCGTGTTATTTTTAAGGGCGACGGCAGTGAAAACGACATTGGCATGTACCTTACAATCAAGCAAATGAGCGAACAGTTCGCCACTGTTAACGCTCGAAGCCTTTGCTATGATGCGATGAATATGCTGGCAACGGATCGAGAGTTTGCCAAAGCACTTCGCAAGCCAGTACCCAGCGGACTTGGCATTACAATCCGCGGCAAGCAGATTCAAGTGGATTTGGTTTAAATTGACACAAATTGGTTTCTATAGTATAATATACACATACAGCAACAAAAGGACATCAAAATGACAGCATTTACAACTTGGGAAGACATGACAGAGTTAGAGCAGGCTCAATGCACATTCTGGGATATGTACAAGGATGCTCACGGTTTCCGTCCACGTCACATTGATACGTCTACCTGGACACTTGAGCAGTTCGAGCAAGAGTTTGTTGAACTGTCAGAAGTGATGAAAGCCAACGATATCCAACAAGGTATCGAAGAAGCGATTGCCACCGAGAACTTTGAACGCAGAGTTGCAGAGTTGCTGAGCATGGGTGCTAAAGACTATGCCATGGCCATGCGTTGGATCCACGAGGCAGAAGAGACCAACGGTGACGACAGTTACTTGGCTTGGACTTTAGGCCTGCCCTATCGTTATTTTTCTAAACAAACCCAGTCAGTTTAAGGAGACAGTTATGTCAGCTAAATTACTTGCTCGCTTTCAACGTCGTGCAGAATCAGAGATTGGCAGTATCGCCAAGTTCAAGTTGGACTTGGATAAAGATCCTGCCCATGCTTTTATTTGGAGCACTAATGCTTTTCGTAGTGCCGCAACTCTTAAAGTTCTAAATCAAGTCATTGAGGCATTAGAAGCAGACACCGCAGACATTGCCAAGATCAAATCTTCTTTGATGGATCGTGTTTTGCATAGCAGTAAATATCCCAGTCACAGCACCAGCGTAACCAGCAACCTTATGGAACAATATGAGTTGTCTGCTTGTGCAAGTATTTTATCGGATTTGAAATATGAATAAAGAATTACTAAACCCCATCGAAGTCATGCAAGTGCAGATTGACTTGGAACGCAAAGGTATTGTAAATTACAATATGCAACTAGGCAATGACTGCATTTGGGTAAATTACGGAAGTGTGAATTGTTACTACATCTTTCGTAATGGCGAAATCGCAGACGTTCAAGTTGATTAATCATGGATACCATATTAATAATTATCGGAGTGATTGTTTTTATTGCAATCAAATTTTGGCTTTTAACTAAAATCTAAGGACTTATAATGTTGACAATTCAAGAAATTAATAAAGCAATTATGTTTGGCACGTTTAGCAACGAAGAACTAATTAGCATTGGTGAAGCACTTAAATTCAATCGTGCTCAACTTGTCAAGCAGGTCAAGCGAAGTGTGACGCTGGGCAGTACAGTTAAGTTTACCTCCAACCGCAATGGTATGACATACGTTGGTTCAGTAGAAAAGATTGCCATCAAGTATGTCACAGTTCGTGATTCTGCTAGTCGTGGACTTTGGAAAGTTCCAGCAAGTATGTTGGAAGTTGTATAATGTCTACTTGGTTTTTAATTATCTTCCTTTCATTGCCCACAGGTGAAAGTGTGGATAAGGTAGCAGTTCCTATGAAAGGTACTGTGGAGCACAGTTGTGTTAAAGACAAGACTGGTATTTGGCGATATCCCACACCAATTGAAGGTGTTGATCGTCACAAAATTTTAACAGTATGTGTCAGTGAAAAACATTGGCGTGGTAAAGAGTAACTTAGGAGATTATATGTTAGATAAATTTTTTGTTTGGTTCGGTAACAATCGTAAAGCTATTGGTTATACCATTGGTGGTGTTAATGTGTTAAGTGGAATCAATTTTGCTGTCCAAGGGAATTATGGTCTAGCCTTGTTATGGTTGATCATCGGCAGCGCACTAATTTTAGATTCACATCAATTCAAATGAACTTACAAATTCGAACTTTGGAAAGACAAAGTGGCATCGACGTATATGGACTTGGCAAGGATAGAGACAAGTGGGAATCAAGTCTAGAAAAGTTTGCCAAATTGACTGTCGAAGATTGTATCCAAGTATTAATTAATCATGGTTATACTGATGCGGCTTTGGC
>Ga0209191_1002188_pt1 | contig 12309 bp, 23 predicted proteins | sample S_130626_EF_Meta_FD_187320 | JGI IMG/M metagenome (GOLD analysis project Ga0209191, IMG submission 187320) | Freshwater microbial communities from Lake Simoncouche, Canada to study carbon cycling - S_130626_EF_MetaG (SPAdes) (version 2) | ecosystem: Environmental > Aquatic > Freshwater > Lake ... | reverse complement strand
TACCTAACCACATATCTTCGTACTTGTTAAAATCCTTGGGCAGTAGATCAAACTGTTGATAAGTTTCACCACCTACTTTAATAGGATCGTCGCCTCTACTACACATAAACACAACTCCTCGACGAATGTTAGTTTTGTAAACTTCGTTATGTGCTAAGATATAAGCAACCAGTTGAATATAGTAATCTTCTACCCATTCTGCTTTTTTTGGCTTATTAGTCTGCTTATGATCCATTACTGCTGGCTCACCGTCATACACACCTACTAAGTCTGTAGTACCGCTGTACAAGCCCGGAAAGTACAAGCTCTGTTCCATTGCCCACACTTCGTTTACTTTGCTAAGTCCATTAGTGATGATTTGAGTAGCCATTGCATTGGCTTTGACATGTACTGGATTATTACCCGGCTGTCTCTCAATTCCTGCTAAAAAACATTCTAAGTTCTTGTGCATAGCTGTACCAACACCTGCGGCTTCTGTAGTAATTTGCTGTGCTTTTTCTACGCCTATACGCTTCTTCCATTCATTCAAATGGGTCATGTCCTTTGTTGCTGAAAGGATAGTTGTTACGCTAGGAGTCTTTAATCCATCCGGAGTTAGGTATACTCGCTTGCGGGTAACTGGATCGTTAACCTGTGTACAATTTTGATATTGGTATCGTTCAATAAAAGGGGGCGGTGAAATTATAGTTGTTGTCATACAACATAATTATACACGCCCCTTCTAGGAATGTCAAATATCTGGAGTTAATTTTTGTGCGCCGCTGTGAGCCATAGCATCTACGCTAGGTCCAGTCGCTTTACCTGCTTTTTGGTTTTCAGCACCAGGTGGGGGAACTTTTGTGCTTAGAGAAATCTTCTCTTCGTCGTAATTGACAACCAACTTTTTTAACTCTGGATTGCCGTCATACAGTTTTTGGAATACATCGTAATCAATTTCACCGTAGCCCATATTTTTCATAATGTTGCTAAGTGCTGGATAAGTTAACACTAAGGAGGTACGCTCACTGTCGCCTCTCCCTAGTTGATTCCTTAAAACTGTAACAAGATCGCCAACGAAGCGATCTTCTACTTCGAATAATCTCATTTAGATAGAGATCTCATTAGGTTGTGTGACTCAGCTAGTTTGCTGGCAAACAACTTGCGTGACTCACGCATTTCACGTCCACTAGTTTCCATACCACCTGCGGCAGCATCAGATCCAGTAAACTCGTCACCGCCCATGCCTGGCTCTAATTCAACATCAGTAGCCGCTGGGTTACCCATGTCCATATCACCCATTGGCTTTGCAGCTGGAGCTTCACCTGCCAATACAGCAACAGCGTTACTGATTTCTTCACGGCATTGTGTTAAAGCATTGATAGCTGTTTCTAACGCTGGAGCAACACTAGACTTGAACTGTTCTGCTTCAGTGGCACCAAAGTTAGCACGAATAGCATCTGCTAATTCAATCATAGACTTAGTTTGATATTGTCCAACACGAGTCATCCATGTTGTGAAGTCATTGACCATGTCTGTACCAGCAGTAATGCTCTTAGCCTTACCTTCTTCGTCTTCGTTGATTAAACGCATTAATGTTTCGTTAACTAAACGAATGTTACTCTTGTGTTGGCTTTCTTTGACTTTCTTCTTACCTTTACGTAAGGCGGCTAAGTCTTTAGCATCGATATCATTGTCGTGGTCTTTGTCAAGAGCCTTTTGGCCGCCTTTTAGACCTTCTTCAACATCACGATCTTTCTTGGCTTCTTTATCGGCCTTTTGTGACTGCCATCCTTGAACTGTACGAGCTTTAACTTTAGCACCACTTGGTAGTGTTACATCACGCTCTTTTGTCTTAGCAGGAGCACGTTTCTCTTCTGCTTCTTTAACTCTTTTTTCTGTTGTTTTCATATCGGTTCCTTCGGCTGTCTTTTTAGCCTGTGCTGTGGCAATTGCATAAGCACTAGACTTACCTTTGCCTGATCTTTTTTCGGGATTGTCACGCTTAATTGCCTTGACGATCTCTTCTTTCTTTTTCTTTTCTTTAGATGATAGAGCGGCTTCTGCTAGTCTGCTCTCTCCAACAATTTCCTTAATGCGTTGATTAAGGATGCCTATGATGTATCTATCTTTCTGATAGGTTTCACTTGTTAGGAGATCATTAAAGCTAGATTTCGATTCTACTTGGTGTACCTTAGTACGTAGTAGGTTACGATAGTTCTCTAATTCTTCACGACCATACTTGTCAAAGTCGATTCTTACGCCGAACTTTTTAAACATGTTTTCGTTCAGTTTAACTGAACTTAGCGGTTTACTCAAATCATTTGTGTTCATGGAAGTTCCAAAATATATTAAAGTTATTTATCTTAGACTGGTTAACTTTTTAAAACTCTGTTGTATAACATCTTTATACTTCTTTGTTTGTTCTTCAGCTACTTGCCTACGCATATCGTAATAAAACCAAGATTCTGAGTGTTTAACTGCTTTCTCTTGTCTACTTTTCGCAACTTCTAGTTTGAAGCTTTGGAATCCGTACTTACGATCTGTTTCAACTAGACTATCGTCTAAATCTTTGCCGAGAGCAAGTCTATTGGCAATAACTACTGCACTTTCCATACTGTTCAAGTTTTCCACAACAGGCCTATTATGCTTGTCGTAGACAGAATAGAATGTATTCTTAACTTTTCGGACTCTCACACCGTCTAAATTTACTGCGCCATCTTTTTCTTTGATAGGAACTACGTAGCCTTTAGCTCGGAGCTCTTCTTTAACCTGCCTGGCTATATTTTCTACTTTATTGAAGATTTGATTTTTGGTTAGCTTCATGGCCTTGCCTAATAATTTGTTCACTGTCATTACTTATAGAGTATAATCCCTTGCGTACAAGGTTCTGAGCTATGAATAACTCACGTTCTCCTAGAGAACTTAAATCTATATGTTGTTTGTGATTTTCTACGAAGTGATGTTCTTCGTTAGTAATAATTAGGGGTGGGCTAGACAGTAACTCGTATATCTTCATATCACTGCTGTCCAAGACGTTGTTTTAGATCTGCTAGACTCTTTTCAATTTGTGCTACAGCATCTACTTGTTGTTGCTGTTGTTTAGGATCTTGTTGTGGGGCCGCTGCCGCTTGTGCCGCTTGCGGACTACCTGCTGGTTGAGCAGGGCCTGCTGGCTGTGCTGGTCCGGTTGGTGCTGTTGGTGCTGTGCCTGCTGGTTGAGCAGGTGCTAATGTCTTTGCTAGTGCTCCCGGAGTTGCAGCTTGACCTGCTTTAGCGGCAACGCCCTGTACGGCACCGGTTACTTTACCTGCTACGTTTTGAACGCCTTGTCCAACTGCCTGTACACCTTGTCCAACCGCTTGTGCGCCTTGTTTGGCCAAGTTGGCAACACCTTGTGCGGCTGTCTTTGCGCCTGCGGCCACTGTAGATCCCACAGCTTGTGCGCCTTTAGCTAGGGCGCCGCCGGCGGCTGCTAACACAGGTAGTATCTCATCTACCTTTTGTTCATTTTCTTTTACAATAAACTCTTTGGCTCTCATATCTTAATGTGGTAGTTTTGTTATCACAACTGCTAACATAGACAACATGCCAACAATAACGGTACCCGCGGTACCGATGAGAACTTTAATTGTACTGAGGTGGCTTTTTTCAATTGTATCTTGTAATGTAGATACTTTTTTCTCAATACTGCCTAATCTATTTTCTAGAGCATCATATCTCTGAGCGCATAGCTCTACGTGTGCTTCTAGATTTTCTTTTTCAATTGCTGTTGGGGTCGACATCCCGTTATCTCCTGTTATTTGGGTAAAACTAGCGTATTGCCTTAAAGAGCCTTGGGATGCCTAATGATTGTATTTTTTAAAGCAGGTGACTTGGTGTCAAATACTGCCATATCTATATTTACCGATTCTGTTAATTTTTTGATCACCGGAACTTGATCCATGTCCTCTATCAACAGCTCACAATCTACTCCAAATACTTCAGGACGGTCTGTTTCAAAGCGGAACGTCCATACTTGATGCTTGCCTTTAAAGTTAGAACCAAATCCTAGTCCTTTAACATCTACAGTTTCAACGATGGGAGAATTATAGTATTCAATAATACTACGAATGCCTATACATTGGCTAAGTGTTGTCCAGTTACGATTTTGATTTAGTTCAAGTTGACTACCTTGATATGGTCTTTCAACTCCACTGTTTGTTATATCAATGAGTGTTTTAATTTCTACAATATTCATTATGTACCTACATATTAGTTGTAGATATTTATGTCAAAAGAAAAGGGACATAAAAATGTCCCTTTTCGTAAATCTAATTAAAGATTATAGTACGAAAGCTGCAACTGTAGCGTTAGCTAAAGCCATACCGTTAACTGTACCTAGAGCAACAATAGCGGCTTGGATTGCGGCTGCTGTAGTTGCTGGGCTACCGTTAGTTGGGCCTGTACCTAACTTAGATGGGCTCAATTCATCAGCACCTGTGTCTTCAATGGCAAAACGTAATGTTAAACCGTTGCTAGCAACTGTACCAATCATACCAACAACTGCAACAGTTGGAATTGCTGTACGGAAAATACGATCTAACGCACCGTCAACAACACCGATATCGCTGGTTGTAGTAGCTGTAGTTTTGATGTTGGCATCAAATGTAATTGTAAAAAAACTTAGTGTACTTGGACGTTGGCTTGGAACTAACGCTGTACCGTGAACTCTTGTGATTCCTGCTGACATAATTTTTCTCCTTGATCTATATGTCGTCCCCACTTAGGGAACTGTTTGGTAATAATATTTATGTCAGATTGGGAAAAAGCGGGGAAATGGGTAATTATTCGTCGTCTTTTAAGTCGCCCTCTATTAGCTTTAGGCCTTTAGCGGTTTCTTTGCTGTCACGTAGTTTGCGTATACCACGTGTAAATTTGGCGGGATCGCCTGCTTTGATTGAATTAAGAAACCGGCGTTCTAATTCGTATGCGCTTTCTTGATCAAAGTTTTCTCTAATCATACGCAATAAGTTTACGGCGCTGTCGATAACATGGGCGGCACGGCTTTCGATTACTGCTTCAGTATCTTTCTTAATAGCTATGTCATTAAGTTCTTCTAACAGGCTACGAGTATGTCGTTTCACTGGTTTTTCCTTATTGTTCACAAGATATTTATTACTATCTTGATCTAATTATAACACAAGTTTTGGTGAAACGCAATGTTGTATTTTGTGCGGTCGCAACATATAATGTACTAAATACAATGTCAGTAGAAACCATGAGATGATACTGATTACGACACACAGGAAATAAAATGAAATTCTTATCAAACAAAATGCTGTCTATACTGGAACGTTTATCAGAAATGTTCCCAGGTAGCAGTTATCAAAGCCGCTTAGATGCTTATCTAGCAACCAAAGGCATTACCGATGCCGCACAGTTGGAAAACTACATCCGACAATTCAATTCTCAAAAGGAAACTTATCTATGAAAACAATCTTAAACTCAATCTGGTCAGTGCTAGAATCATTTGCCCAAGCTCGTGCTGCCGCTGTTCTTGTTCGTCAAGGACGCATCGAAGAAGCTAAAGCCGTCTACGGAGCTTGATAAATATTGGCATGAACTTGGTGTACATTCACGGGGCTAATGCCACTAGCGAAAGCTTCAACTATATTAAGAGTAAACTGGGAACGGGTGTAGATTTAAACTACGACAGTCGTAATGGGTTTGAAAACAATCTAAAAGACATGAAAGAAACACTGTCTAACTATAAAGACATAGTGTTTATTGCTCATAGTTTAGGAGGCATTTATAGCCTACATCTTGCCAATTACATGCCTAGTGCTGTTAAAGGTGCTATAACCCTAAGCACTCCATATGGTGGCGCAGAAGTAGCAGATTATGCTCAGTACTTTTTGCCATTTAGCAGACTTATGCGTGACATTGGCCCCAGTAGTTGGGTAATGCGGCAAGCAGATAAAATTAAAATACAGCATCCATGGACCAACGTGGTTACTGTACGAGGACAAAGTCCGTTTATGGCAGAAGCCAATGACGGAGTTGTAACCATTCGCAGTATGAAACATCATGCTGATATGGAATTAGTGGAAGTAGATTACAACCACTACGAAGTTGTGCTTAGTGATAAGATTGTAGACATTATTCAAGAACGAACAAAAAAGTTTAGAAAATAGTTGCTATTTCTTAATTAGGCATATATAATAATATATAGAGAAAAAGAAGTATCTATTAAACACAGACATTACACACAAGGAGAATTACATGTCAAATTTCGAAACACCAAAACTACCAGAAGTTAAATTTAACAAGAACGGCTACGAAATCCGTACCGAGATCCTAGCACTTGCTAAAGATACTGTCCAAGGTGAGTATTCATTCAAGTTTGCTGGTTGGGAACAATCAGCCAAGCGTGATCCTAAGACAGGTGAACTAATTACATCAGTAGCAATGCCAGAAGTTCCAGGACTTGACAAAGTTTTGGAAGCCGCAGAAAAAATGTACGCATTTGTTAATGCTGGCGCACAGAAAAAATAATAATAATATTGTAGGCGCATAGCGCAACTATAAAGAAAAAGCACCCTTCGGGGTGCTTTTTTATTGGTGCCAGTTACTTTCTCTGGCGTACACTAACGGGGTACAGTCTTATTCATCCGGACGCCTTTGCCGTGGCTTCCAACGGAACCTAAGGTAGGTGTTCTTTACAGTCTGGTATTAACAAAATCCCAGTCTACGATCTTCCATTGATTATTTAGATAACCTTTCTTATCTGCCTGATAGTCCAATGTCCACGAATGTTCCCACCAATCTATTAATAAAACGATGTCGTTTTTAATAGCATGGTTTGTAATTGTTTTAATTTTGCCATCTTGTGCTAGATATACCCATCCACTTCCTTGTATACCCATTGCTGTCTTTTCAAATTCAGTTTGAAATTTATCCCAACTGGTATGATGTTCTTCTATTAGTGCTAGTACAGCACCGGTTGGCTTGTTAGATCCTGTTGGACTAGTAAATTGACTAAAGTAAATTGAATGTAAGAAAGCACCTGCTTCGTTAAAGTTAGCATCACCTTCGCCTTTGTTATAACGGTCAACATAGGCCTTGTATAGTTTACCATAATGGTAAGACATAGCCTGTTTGCTTAGGCTACGTCCTAATCCGTCAAGAGAGTATTTTAAACTAATTTGTTTTAGTTCTTTTACTACACGGCCTTCGGTTATATTTTTAATAAAATTGTACATGGTAAATATTGTGTCAAGCGGTCAATAGGGCATCCGAGGATCCGCAAGCTATGAATTTTCCCTATTTCTTTTTCTAGCACAGCCATCGTGGCTCAACGGCAAATCGGCGCTTGACTCTTCTTCATAAAAGGGTAAACCCATTACTCCACATCCATAGCGGGCAAGGCCTTCTATTATGTTGTTATACAGGACTGTAAGGATTTCTCGGGCGGTCATAACCATCATCCTCGGGATATACTGGATATTCGTTCATTATACTTTTTGCCAAAACGATTTCTTTTTGTTCTTAATCCAATCATCTGGACTCATACGATACTTTACTACCCATATATCGTGTAGACGCTGTGGACTTATCTTGTACTGCTTACCTACATGTTTCATTAGTGTATCAATACTGTTGTAATCAATTTTCTTTAATTGTTGTAAACCATACTCAAGAGAACTAATTGCGGACTTGTTTATCTGTGCTCTAGTTGGCTCGCCGACACCGAACAGTTTGCGTGCCGCACGTTTGATTGCGTCCCACACGGGTCCTTCGTTAATTATTTCTCTTGCTCTCATGATTAATCTTCCGCTTTACCACACTTGGCACGTTTAGCATTAGTTAGCGCACCAAAGTTAACTGGCCACTCTGTTCCGGGAGCTAGTTCTTTAGCGCCTGCTGGAAACGCATATTGTACGCCTGCTTGTTTCATAATGTCTGCTACAGGAACACGGAACTTAGTCAAGTCGTTACCTAAGTTTACATATGGTTTAGTATGTGGGAATCCCCATCCGGCAATTTCTTTAGTTTGATTGTTAATTACAATCTTATAAAATCCGTGTGGAACAATAACACCGTTACCAATGGTCGGATCACCAGCGCCATATAATGCGCCAACGTATATAGTATACGGTTGGTTCAGTTGGACGGCCCACCCGCGGACTGATGTCTCTAACAATTTCCAAATTCCCCTGTTTAATGATCCATGCTGGGGATACATGTTTGTCATTAAAAAACTTTCGTACTCTACTTGTTGACTCCAACTTAGATCACCATCAGGCGCCGCATGTCCTTTGTCGTAGCCTGTGCCAGCATAGTCATCCGGACGGGCACCTGTACCACCTAGACTCTGATCAGCAACAAACGCATTAGTGCGTGGCCAGCATCCTAGAGCATTTTGGGGTAATAATGTGTAGGCAACATACGCTGGAATCTTTACAGGAGCATCGTATGCTACAAGATATGCTTCGCGGCAAATTGGTAGTGCTGGACGAGCTGTTTGAGCAAAGCCGTATGGGCTGTGTACTTGACACGCCTGTACAGGTAATGGAGCACGTTGGTCCCACGCAAATGCCTGTGTGCTTAACAATGCCAATAATACTAATAACTTCTTCATTTCGATCCTTTTATCTTAAACCAGCTAATGCTTTTAAAGCAGAGATTTCTATATCTTCATGCTGTGGCTCTGGTATTTGTCCTTGAGTGATATCCCCTGCGATATCTCCGTAGTCGTCCATGGTCAACACACCACGCTCTTTGATAGCAATTAAACGTTCAGTGATGTTATGAACATCTACATCTGTTTTTGCCCCCTCACGCACTAATTCAAATACACGAATAAGCAATGGAACGTCTAATGTAATTGTATCCCTATCGTCATTTGATTCTGCTATCTTGTTTGCTGCCTTTTCTAAACGAGCAAACATTATTTCTTCAAAGCTTCGTGCTTCTTGGACAACAGTTTTTTCAGTAGGTAATGATTTTATAAAATCCATCATATGTCATAAACTTCCGTAGTATCTATACGTGCTGACCAACGAACGTGTTGTGCCGCGCCGCCACGAGCCTCAAGGACCAAACTACCAGTTTGATTATCAATATCCAGTGTTAACAACCAGTTACTTGCTGTGTTGATTCCCGGAGTTAAGACAATGTTAGGCAGTATGCCAGATGGAGCAAAGTCAGTAGTAGTTGATCCAACATCACGCCTTACAACTCCTTCAAACTTCCAACTCCATACTTCGCCACGATACTTTTGATATTCTTTAGCAACTACAATTCCTCTTACATATAAAGCAGAGTTGTCTTTTAGTGTAATTTGATTTGATGGAATAGCAGTAGCACCGTCTGTAGTCAATGTTGTTATACTGTCGTCTACCGTATCGGCACCTAAAATATAAATGCCGCCTTGGGCATACGCAGGAGTAGCACCTGCTATGATTGTTGCTCCTGTAATTCCGTTAGTAGCACCATTGCGGCCACCTAGTACAATTGAATAGTCAGCGTCGGCTATGTTATTATTACCACCTACAACAATTGAGTGTAGATTAGATGCCTTGTTTAAACTTCCGCCGCCAATAATAGAGTAGTTTCCTCCGGCAATATTATTAAAGTTTCCAAGAACTTTTTGCCAATCAGTAGCAAATTCTCCTCTTTTATTACCGTCAGATGTTCCTCGATGTGATCCCGTGCCTTTGGTAGCAATTACAGCATCGACGTTGTCTTTGATACTAACAGGAGTAAAAATACTTGCGCCGTCAGTCCAGTTATGATACTGAGATCCTTCTTCCCAATTTGCTAAAATACCTGTTTTGGCATTTAGAACGCCAGCACCGTCGATTGTTAGTGTAGGGCCAATTTGAACAACACCTAGTGTACTTGTTGTAGCAGGAATATTAATATTAACACTAACGGCGGTGCCAGAATTAGTTGCTGTAACTACACTACCTACAAAGTTTAGACTAGTTGCTGTAGTAGTAACTAATGTGCCGTTGCTAAAAACAATGGCTGCTCCACCGCCCGATCCTCCACCAGAACTGCCACTGCTAGAAGAACTTGCGTTCCAGCGGATACCGTCCCAAGTGTAGGTAGTACCGTTAGGAGCTTGATATTGATCGCCTATCTGCGGGGTTGGTGGAAAACTTAGCGCCATGATTATGCCACCGGAGTGATTGAAGCAACGCCGTTTGTGGACCCACTGCGTACAATATGTATGTGGTTATTACCTTCTAGGGTAAAATGTTCTACATGATCTACTGGAATTAAAATTCCCACATTTACTAAATTGGTGCTAGTTGTAATAGAAATAATAGCAGGTGCTGTTGCGGCGGCTACTCTTACTTTGCGTACTGTTGAACCATCTGTATTTGATACAGATACTAATAAATTTGAAGCAGAAGTAGCAACTACAACTGATGGTCCTGTTTGTTTTGTTAACATAATGTTTTTCCTTTTGGCGGGCCTGTATTGTCCCTGCACTGAGTTATTTACCGTTTAACAGTGGCTAAACCTAGCTTTTCTAACACGCAAATATACATCCAACCAATGTCAAATTCGTACCATTTACGACTAAATTTAGGATTTGCTATATCTGCATGGTGATTATTGTGTAGTTCTTCTCCGCCAATCCATATACCTATTGGCATCAAATTGGTGCTTTTGTCATTAGTCTCAGTGTTGCGATAACCCCACCAATGTCCTGCTCCGTTGATAAAGCCCGCGGCCCAGAACGGAATCCATATCATTTGTACGCCCCACACTAAAAATCCCCAGGGCCCAAATAACGCCAAGTCTATAGCCAACATTAAGAAAACGCCGTAGCGGTGGTATGGCATGTATATTTTACGTTCAATCCAGTCTTTAGGAGTGCCCATGCCGTATTTCATAATCATTTCAGCATCTTTGCCAGCACGATTGTAAAACTTGACTCCGCCAAACACCATTGACCAAATACCAAATATGTGAGGACTATGCGGATCGCCTTCTACATCTGTATTTTGATGGTGCTTACGGTGTATGGCTACCCACTGCTTGGTAGTCATGCCAGTAGTGAGCCATAACCAGAAACGCATTGCGTGTGAAACTACTGGGTGAAATTCTACACCCCTGTGTGCTTGACTGCGATGTAGGTATAGTGTAACTGACAATATTGTTATGTGTGTCATTAGTAGTGTTATTAATATTAGTTCCATGGCGTATTTACCCTATAAATACCTTAATGAATATGTACGCAGATAAAGACTATTGGACTGGATTAACGTGGCCAGCGGCTCCTAATCAAGACGATTATAGTGTTTTTGAGGGATATTGTACAGGGCGTGTTCTACTATTAGGTAGCACTCGACTGCTGTTGCCCTTGTGTACAGAAGCGTGGGACGTAAATCCTGTATATGATGACCCTAAAATCCAGTCTAGGGATTGGTTTACACTAGACAAACACTGGGATACTATTATCGTAGACGGTGCGTTAGCATTTGGTAAAGATTACTGCGAGCAGTTGTTAAAAGCAGTATTGCCAAACTGTGATCGTTTTATTGCCCGGGCGTTTCTCAACCCCAACTGGCCCACTAAGTATGCTCAATATTTTCCCCGAGCACACGAATTAACCCCTGTTCCACAAGAACACCCCATCAACCTAGTTTACACATTTTATATATGGAACAACCGATAATCCTAGCCATGTACTCAGGCGGTTTAGACAGCCTGGGTATGATCTACAAACTGTTAACAGAGCCCGAGTATAAAGACTATGTGCTACACATACATCACATACACCATCACAATGTAGAACACAGAGATCGTGCTGAAGCCATAGTTGTTGATCGTGTGCTTAAAGAATTAGAAAGCATGGGCCACAGTTTTATCTACAGTGAAAGTGAAATAGGTTCACAGCCCTATAATGGACAGTTTATGTATGACACAGACAGCATCAACTTCTTTGCTGGCTATATTTGCAGTGTTAATCCCCGCATTGTACAAGTCGCCATGGGGATGCAGGCTAATGATCATAATCACAGTTTAGAAGACCGGCGCAAACGAGCCAATGCTATTCTTGCGGCCTTTACACCTGTGGAGAAAATATATCCTGTACTTGATATGACCAAGCGTGAGATTTATGATAGTTTGCCTGAAAGACTGCGTAACATGTTTTGGTCGTGCCGACAGCCTGTATACAGTGAAAAAAATATCGCACCTTGTCTAAAGTGCGATACTTGTGTGAAACTGCGCGAGCAGGGTATTCGTTAGTTATAGTCACATATATTACAGAGTTGTATAACCCCAGTTGACTGTTTGTGTTGAAGTGCTGTTGTTTGTAATGCCAAAGGT
>Ga0209191_1002187_pt1 | contig 12311 bp, 15 predicted proteins | sample S_130626_EF_Meta_FD_187320 | JGI IMG/M metagenome (GOLD analysis project Ga0209191, IMG submission 187320) | Freshwater microbial communities from Lake Simoncouche, Canada to study carbon cycling - S_130626_EF_MetaG (SPAdes) (version 2) | ecosystem: Environmental > Aquatic > Freshwater > Lake ... | reverse complement strand
CTAAGCAAAATCTTGATGTTTCCGTAGCTGTTACAAAAGAAAGTTTGGAAAAATTTGGTCTTATTAAAGATCAAAAATCTAAAGTGAAATTGATAATGGGAAAAGATGCTGCTGTTAAAGCTAGTTTTAAAGTCTCTGTTGATAGCTATTCTGAGAAAGCAAAAGCTTTTGCTTAAATCTTTTATCTTTTTAATCTTGTCTAAATCAGGTCAAGATAACTCACGAAATTTTTAAAACTGTGTCAGCTTCAAATTCAGAGCTAAAAAGAAGAATTTTATTCACAATATTTATTCTCCTAATCTATAGATTTGGTACATTCGTGCCAATTCCTGGAGTTAATATTGAAGTATTAAAAAAGTTTTTTGAAAGTAGCGGTGCCAATATTTTTGGTATGGTGAATCTTTTTTCGGGTGGCGCTCTACAAAGAATGAGTATTTTTGCACTAAATATCATGCCATATATTACGGCATCGATTATAATGCAGCTTCTAACCTCGATGTATAAAGGTTTGGAAGCTTTGAAGAAAGAAGGTGACTACGGTCGAGCTAAGATCAATCAATATACCAGATACCTTACAATCATTTTAGCATTTTTCCAATCTTTGGGCGTATATTATGCGCTTTCGGGTGGAGAGCAAAGCGCCTTTATATCTGATTCCCCAATTTTTTTATGGACTACCTGTATTAGTCTAGTTGGTGGTACTGTAATGTTGATGTGGTTCGGGGAAAGAATAACTTCTTCTGGGATAGGTAATGGAATTTCTCTTATCATTTTTGTTGGGATTGTATCTTCTTTGCCATCAACTGTTATACAAGTTTTTGATTTATCAAGAACTGGAGTATATTCATGGCTTACTATAGTATTATTTTTCGCAGTTTTTGTTTTCTTCTTAATGTTTGTCTGTTTCGTTGAAAAGACTCATAAGAGAATCAAAATTCAATATCCAAATGGAGCGATGATGAAGGCCTCTGGAATGAGTGATTCATCATTCTTACCTTTGAAAATTAACATTGCTGGAGTAATCCCGCCAATTTTTGCAAGTTCTATTTTGATGTTCCCTTCAGCTTTGGTGCAATTTACTGGGGCAGATGGAGATTTCTTAGTTTCGATGTTAAGAAGAGGTGGGGCTTTATATTTATTAATATTCTCCGCTTTAATTTTATTCTTTTCTTATTTTTATTCTTCAATCATTTTTAATACTGAAGAAGTATCGAATAATTTGAAAAAGAGCAATTGTTTTATTTTAGGTATTAGACCTGGTGCAAATACATCGGCATTTTTAGATAAAATTGTTTCTAGGTTAACTTTAATTGGTGCAGCTTATCTAATTTTTGTATGTATTACACCAGAAATTTTAGTTACCAATTATTCTATTCCTCTTCACATTGGTGGAACAGGAATTTTAATTATGGTGAATGTAGTATTAGATTTGATTAATCAAGTTCAGTCACATTTATTTGCTACAAAATATGGTAGTTCGATGACTAGAAAAAGAAGAGTCAAGGTAAGAGGATAATATGGTAAATGTGATTTTTTTAGGCCCCCCAGGTTCTGGTAAAGGCACTCAGGCATCAATATTAGCGCAAGAGTTAAAGATTCCAACTATTTCAACGGGAGAGGTTTTGAGGAAGGAAGTGGAGAATCAGAGTGAAATTGGTAAATTAGCTAAAAGCTATATGAATTCTGGAGAATTAGTTCCAGATGAAGTGGTTGTTAATATTATAAAAAATAGAATTACAGATTCAGATTGCCAGAATGGTTTTATAGTTGATGGATTTCCAAGAAACATAAATCAGGCAATTGTTTTTGATAATATGTTACAATCTATTGGTAAAAAAATTGAAGTTGTTTTCAACTTTGAAGTTGATGAGAACATTTTAATAAAAAGAATTTCAGGACGTTTTTCTTGTAAAAGTTGTGGTGCGGTTTATAACCGCTACTTCAAGCTTACAGCAAAAGAAGGTTTTTGTGATAATTGTCAATCCGATCAATTTGAAAATAGAGTGGATGATAATGAGTCTACAGTAAAGAGTAGACTAAGGGTTTATCATAATTCTAACATAGAGTTAGTTAGATATTATGAAAAAAATAACTTGCTTTATTCAATTGACGCCGTAAAAAGCGTCCCCTTCGTTTCAGGAAGGCTGATGGAAGTAGTTAAAAATTTCCCAAAAGTTTAAATAATAATCAAAAAGAATAGGAGTTTCGCTTTGGCTAGAATCGCTGGTGTCAACATTCCAAAAGAAAAAAGATTTGTCATATCATTGACCTATATTTACGGTATTGGCACAACTACTGCTAACAAAATTTGTCAAAAAGCAAAAATTGATCTTGCTGTGAGAACTCACCAAGTAAGTGAAGATAAGCTTGCTCAAGTTAGATCTTTAATTGAGAAAGAATTCCCTGTACTTGAGGGTGATCTAAGAAGAAAAGTTTCTTCTGACATTAAAAGATTGACTGATCTTGGTTGCTATAGAGGTATTAGACATGTTAAAAAACTTCCAGTTAGAGGGCAAAGAACTCACACTAATGCCAAAACTCGTAAAGGAAGAGGCGTGGCTATCGCTGGTAAGAAAAAAGTAACTAAATAATTTCTAAAATTCTCAAGATATGACTAAATATAGCGGCAAAAAGACCGTAAGCAAAAAAAAGAAAAGCATCCTAAATGGTGTGGTTCATGTTTACGCTAGTTTCAATAATACAATCATTTCTATTACTGACACTCAAGGTAACATCATCTGCTGGTCTTCTGCCGGTAAGCATGGTTTTAAAGGTTCTAGAAAAGCCACTCCTTATGCAGCTCAAATTGCAACGCAAAGTGCAGTTGATGCCGCAAAAGAATGTGGTTTACAAAATGTTACTGTTGAAATTAAAGGTCCTGGAGTTGGGAGAGAAGCTTCTCTTCGCGCTATTCAGGCAGCTGGAATAGTTGTTACTACAATCATCGATAGAACATACCATCCGCACAATGGATGCAGACCAGCTAAAAGAAGAAGAGTCTAATTTTTCTCTACTTATCAAATATTAAAAGCAACTAAAGTTTTCAAAATATGGCGATCTTAAAAGAAAGTTGGCAGTTACTTACCAAACCTGGTTCTATAATTATTAAAGAAGGCTATGACAATGTAAAAAAATCAGTCATAGTTATGGAGCCATTCGAAAGAGGATTTGGTAATACTCTAGGTAATGCATTAAGAAGAGTTTTATTATCTTCAGTAGCAGGATTTGCAGTTACTTCTATCAAAATCGAAGGTGTACTTCATGAATATAGCGCCGTTGAAGGCGTTAAAGAAGATGTTATCGACATCATCATGAATATCAAATCTTTGGCAATCACTAAAGATGATTCTTCTCCATGCATCATCAAACTTTCTTCTAACAAATCTGGTCCAGTTTATGCTGGTTCAATTGAGCTTCCAGCTGGAGTTGAAATCATCAATAAAGATCTAGTTATATGCACTTTGAACAAAGGCGCTAAAATTGATATTCAAATGCATGTTGAATGTGGAAAAGGATATGTTGTTGCTGATCAAAGCAAGAAAAATGAACGCGGAATTGGATCTGTAATGATCGATTCAGTATTCAGTCCGGTTAAAAGAGTTGCTTATAAAGTTGAAAATGCTCGTGTAGGACAAATCACTGACTATGATAAATTAATCTTAGAAATTGACACTGATGGCTCGATTAGCCCTCAAGACGCTTTAGGTGTTGCTGCGAAAATCTTACAAGAACAATTGCAAGTATTTATCAATTTTGATATTAGCAAAGTTGATGTGACAGCTCGTAAAGAAATTGATTTAGAGCCAGAGTTTAACAAAAACTTACTTAAAACAATTGATGAATTAGAGCTTTCAGTAAGATCTTACAATTGCTTGAAAAATGAAAATATCATTTATGTGGGTGATCTAGTTTCTAGATCTGAAGCTGAAATGTTGAAAACTGCTAATTTTGGTAGAAAATCCCTTAATGAATTAAAGGAAAATCTAAAAGCTATGAATCTTGGATTCGGCATGAAGATTGCTAACTGGCCACCAAAAAATTTAGAAGATCTTCTTAAAGTAAAAAATAAAGAGTTTTAAGTAAACAATCTCAAAGGGCTATAAAAATAGTCTAAGTGGCTGTTTTTATCTTAGAACTATTATGAGCCGACAGTTGCCAAGCGGCGACAAATAAGGAACGAAATTCCCAAAAATGAATTAGTCACATGAGATAAATCTCATGTAAAAATAATCAGTAATTAAAATGAAACACGGAATTAAAGGTAGAAAATTAGGCAGAAATAGTGCTCATAGAAAAGCATTATTCCGTAACTTAGCCATCGCTCTATTTCAACATGGAATGATCAAAACAACTTTGCCAAAAGCAAAAGATCTAAGACCATATGCTGAAAAAATAATGACTTTAGCAAAGAATGATACTCTTGCTAATCGTCGCTTAGCTATATCAATTCTTGGTAATCAAGAAATTGCAGATAAGCTTTTCAAAGAAATTGGACCAAGAATTGCTAACAGAAATGGTGGCTATATCAGAATCTTGAAATACGGCTTCAGAACTGGAGATAAAGCTCCTATGGCGATTGTAGAAATAGTTGATAGAGTTTTTGTTGAGCTAGTTCAAGAAAAAGAGTCTAAAAAGGCATAAAGTTTTTAAACAAGGAGAATAGAGATGAAAAATATACTTTCTGATTTTGCTAAAGAGCAAGTCAAAAAAATCAAAGAAAATAGAGGCGCTGAATTGCCAAACTTTAAAGTTGGTGATACAGTTAGCGTAAAATATAAAATTACTGAAGGTGCTAATACCAGAATTCAGGCCTTCAATGGCGTTGTTATTGCTAAAACAAAAAGCGATGCAAACTATTGTGCTACATTCACAGTTAGAAAAATCAGCAGTGGTATTGGCGTTGAAAGAAAGTTCACTACTTACTCTCCATTGCTTGCTAGTGTTGAAGTTTTGAAGCAAGGTGTTGTGCGTAGAGCTAAATTATACTACTTAAGAAACTTGACTGGCAAGGCTTCTAGAATTAAAGAAAAATTAGATTTTCTTGTTAAAGAAACAGCTACCGATGCAAAATCTTAGTTTTAACCAAGCTGAAACTATTTATAAAAAAGGCAGAATCATCCTAGGATGTCTGCCTTTTTTTATTTTTATAGCTTCCTGTTCGGGAGATCTTTCGCAATATGGGCGCGTTACTCAGAATGGCGCTGGGAATAAAAGCTCTTTTGTCTTTTCGGTTAGTGAAGAATATTTAAAAAAGAATCAGGATTCTCCAAAGGATGAGCTTAATCCGAAGATGACTAAGGCTGAATCAGCTTTATTGTTGAAGCTTTTAAAGCAGCAAAAATATTGTTTAAATGATGAAGGAAAAACACTTTTTGCCATTACTTCAAAACAAGAAAAAATTTATGACATGACTTTTGCTCATTTGATTGAGCAGAATTATAATGCTCGCCCATTGTCTCCGCGTACATATTATGGACAATGTATGAAATAATTGTTTTAAGTGCTCTAAAGGCTTTGTTTGGGGGATATATTTAGAATTTTTCTTGATATTAAATCTGCTTAATTCTAAGAATTCCCAAGTTTTTAATATTATCTGTTCAAAATCTCTTATTTTATGGGTGAGTTACTATCTTTCTTCACGATGAGAAGCGTTATTTTATTCGCTTCTACAGCATTTTCTATCATGTTTGTGATGTTGCTTTTGAACATTATCACGGTTGATGAAGTGGTGGTTATGTTAAAAATGTCTCCTGAAGCGGCCAACGCTTTCAAGCTTATAATTTCTAGAGTTCAAGAAGTGTCTTCTAATATTTTGGATATTATTTCTCAGCTTCTTAACAAGCTTCTTGGCTGGACTGGTGCTGATATTGATTTGAGTAAAATCAAAATTGATGTTAACAAAGGCGGAAGTGCTCTTCCGATCGCTACAGATCCTCATCATAATGGTGGCAGACCTTAAGAGAGTTTAGTCTATTTAAGAAAATTCAATCATTCCTCCGTGCTAAATCTCATTAGGTTATTTGTCTTATTTTTAGCTGCCGTTTGTTCTTATCCGATTTTTAAAAATCGTTCAATTTATTATTTTTTGAAACTTTCTGGTCCATCTTTTATAAAGTTGGGTCAGATGCTTTCGGCTAGGCCAGACTTGGTTGGGATCAAATTAGCTAAGACGCTTTCAAAATTTCAAGATCGCCTTTCTCCTTTTTCAGACTCAAAAGTAAAAAGAATTTTAGCGCAAGAATATGGCGATAATTTTTCTAAAATTTTTGCTGATTTCGATTTTAAATCGGTTGCTTCGGCTTCAATTGCGCAAGTTCATAAAGCTAAAACTAGTGACGGAAAAGAAGTTGCGGTGAAAATTTTGCGCCCAAATGTAACTGCTGTTATGGCGCGCGACATAGTTACTTTGAAAATTATCGTTAAAATTATTTCTCTTTTTTCAAAATTTTTTGCCAAAGCCATTTCAGATATTGTTTTGCTTTTGCAAGAAACTTCCAAAAGCGAATTAGATTTATTGCAAGAAGCGGCCAATGCTTCGAGGCTTAGAGAAGAGTTGAAAGAAGTGAAAGGATTTTATGTGCCAGAAATTTTCTGGAAATTATCTACTTCAAAAATTTTAGTGTTGCAGTGGATTGATGGAATTCCATTTTCAAATAAAGAAGCGATTGCAAATTCACCATTTGACAAAAAACAAATTGCGCAGAACCTTGTAATTAGCTATTTCACGCAAGTTTACGCCAATGGATTTTTTCATGCTGATATGCATCAGGGAAATTTATTTTTGATGAAAAATGGTGATATTGCGGCGATTGATTTTGGAATTATGGGTAAGATTGATAAAAAAACTCGCATCGCTGTGGCGGAAATTTTGATTGGATTTTTGAATAAAAATTATCACAAAGTGGCGCAAATTCATGTTGATGCAGGTTTTGTGCCGGTGGATGTGAATGTGGATGATTTGGCGCTTTCTTGTAGAAAAATTGGGGAAACGATTGTTGGAAGTTCGGTGAAAGAAATTTCTTTGGCCAATCTTTTGGCGAATTTAATTACCATGACCAGAGATTATAAAATGGTAACAAAGCCAGAATTATTGCTATTACAAAAAACTGTGCTTTTGGTTGAAGGGATTGGCTTGATGCTTGATGAAAATTTAAATATGTGGGAATTGGCAAGGCCTTGGATGACTGATTGGGCGAAAAAGAATATTAGTTTTGATGCCAAGATTCGCGATGTGGTGGTGGATTTATTTGAGATGTTTAAGAAATTTATTAGAAACAACTAATTTAAAATATGGTCTTTAGAATTTCGTCAGCTGCGCAATATGAGAAAAGTTGCAAAGAAGCTGAGATGGATCCGCAGAAATTTTGGGGAGAAATTGCTGATGAATTTTTCTGGTTTAGAAAATGGAATGAAGTTTCGGATTGTGATTTTTCGATTGGGAAAATTTCATGGTTTAAAAATGCTCAAACCAATATCTCTTACAACTGCCTTGATCGTCACTTAAATGACAAATCTGACAAGATTGCTATTACTTCTGAACCAAATAATCCGAACGAAAAATTTAAGACTTTAACTTATAAAGAACTTCATGAAGAAGTTTGCCGATTTGCGAATTTATTGCTGGCGCGCGGTGTGAAAACGGGAGATCGAGTTTGCATTTATATGCCGATGATTGCTCAAGGAGCAATTGCAATGCTGGCTTGTGCAAGAATTGGCGCGGTTCACTGCGTGGTTTTTGCAGGGTTTTCGGCGAAGGCTTTGGCAGATCGCATTCAAGATTCTGGCGCCAAAATTTTAATCACGGCAGATTTATTATTTCGTGGTGACAAGGTGATTCATCTTTTTGATATTGCTGTGCAGGCTTTAGAAAGCTGTGGCGATGTGGTTGATGTGATTACTTATCAAAGAGCAGAAAAAGCTAGCAACAACTCTTTAAAACTCACAAAAAGCTCGGCCAATATTTTAATTTGGCAGGATGAAATTTCTAAATATTCGGCAATTAATGAAGCTCCTGTTTTAGATTCTGAACATCCATTTTTTATTCTTTACACTTCGGGATCGACAGGAAAGCCAAAAGGAATTTTGCATAGCTTGGGCGGCTATATGGTTTATGCGGCTTATTCATTTCGTAATGTTTTTCAATATAAGCAAAGTGATGTGTTTTTTTGCAGCGCTGATATTGGCTGGATCACGGGTCATTCTTATTTAATTTATGGTCCGCTTTTAAATGGCGCTACCACTTTGATGTTTGAGGGAATTCCGACTAATCCAACGCCAGCAAGGTTTTGGGAAGTTATTGAAAAACATAAAGTTAATATTTTTTATACAGCACCAACGGCGATTAGAGCTTTGATGCAAAAGGGTGATGAATTTGCTGAAGGGCACGATTTATCTTCGCTGCGAGTTCTTGGAAGTGTGGGCGAGCCGATAAATGAAGAAGCTTGGAATTGGTATTTTGAAAAGATTGGCAATAAAAAATGTGCGATTGTTGATACTTGGTGGCAGACTGAAACTGGGGGAATTTTAATTTCGGCTTTGGCGGGAGTTACTCAGAGTAAGCCAGCTTATGCAGGTTTGCCTTTGCCGGGGATTTTTCCGATTTTGCTGGATGATGCGGGGAAAGAAATTTTGGAAAGAAATAAGATTGGGAATTTATGTATTAAGAAGCCTTGGCCGTCAATGGCTAGAGGGGTTTGGGGTGATGAAGCGAAGTTTCTTACTTATTTTAAACGCACAGATGTTAGTTCGGAGCTTGGGGAGAAATGGACCCCGTCATTCGACTGCATGACAAGCGAGGGTGTTTGGTGTTATTTAGCGGGAGATGGCGCTTTTCAAAGTGAAGATGGGCTTTACAGAATTATAGGTCGAACTGATGATGTGATTAAAGTTTCGGGTCATCGATTGGGAACTGCGGAAATTGAAAATGCCATTAATTCTCATGAGAAAGTTGCGGAATCTGGGGTGATTGGTATGCCCCACGAAATTAAAGGTGAAGCGATTTATGCTTTTGTAATTATGAAGGCGGGAGCAAAAAATATTGAAGATGAGATTGCGGCTATTATTCAAAAAGAAATTGGTGCGATTGCTAGGCCAGAAAAAATTTATCTGGTGGATGATTTGCCGAAAACTCGATCTGGGAAAATTATGCGTCGAGTGTTGAAAAAAATTATTGCTGGTGAAGAAGATCTGGGAGATGTTTCGACTCTTGTTAATCCTGAGGTGGTTGATTATTTGAGAAAATTTAATTTGAATAATCTTTAAATTAATCAATTAGTTTTCAGCAGTTATTCTTAACAAATTTAAGCACTTAATCATGTGTATAAATTTGCTGGGAGTGCTAAAAAATATTGCAGATGAAAAATATTCGATAGATATTTCGCCGCCTGCAAATTCTGATCTGGCCGAACAATTAAAAATTTAAAAAATGCAACTCACCTTATTTAAAGCAAAAATTCATCGCGCCACAGTTACAATGGCCGATCTTCATTATGAAGGATCGATTTCGATTGATAGCGATTTACTTAAAGCTTCGGGAATTTTGGTGAATGAGAAGGTGGATGTTTTGAATATTAACAATGGCGAGAGATTTACGACTTATACTATTCCTGCTAAAGCTGGCTCGGGCGCTATTCAAGTGAATGGTGCAGCGGCAAGATTGGTGCAGGCGGGAGATCGGGTGATTATTATCGCTTATGCTTCGATGAGTGAGGATGAAGCGAAGAAATTTAAGCCGACAGTTTTGTTGGTTGATGAGAAGAATCGAGTTAAAAAATAGTAAAATTAAAATCGTCAGTAAGTTCTTGCAATTATAAGATCGATGAATAGCATGCGCGACCTCTTTTTGGATGTGATTTAGATGCTCTCTTAAATCTTCGAAAATAAGCAAAAAATAAGCAAAAATTATAGGTAAAATATGAAAAGAACTTGGCAGCCAAGCAAATTAGTACGCGCTAGAAGACATGGCTTTAGGGCTAGAATGGCAACAGTTGGTGGCCGTAAAATTTTGTCTCGTAGAAGAGCAAAAGGTCGCGCTTCTTTAACAGTGTCTCATTAGATTTAGCATTTAAAAAAACATGCCTTTTGGTGGTTTAAGTTTACTAATTTAAATTTTACCAAAAGCGTGTTTTTGTTAACTGAAATACCCCCCAAATTTGCGTATTCTTACAATCACAAAATCCGCAGAATTCCAAAAAATCGGCAAAAAAAATACTAAGTTTTATTCAAAAACTGTTCTTTTGCTCAGCTCTCCTACTCCATCATTTTATCTTCAAGATTTAACTAAAAATAAAAACGCTAAAGACTTTTGTCGCGTTGGCTACACAGTCAGCAAAGTGGTTGGCAATGCGGTTAATCGCAATTTAGCTAAAAGAAGATTGCGCGAAATTGTGCGAGATTTAATGCCGAAATATGCCAAACTTCATCATGATTATGTGTTGATTGCGAGAAAAGAAATTGCGGCGGCAGAATTTAAACAAATTGAAAATGATTTGAAATTTTGCCTAAAGAAAATTCATCAAAATTCCAATCCAGTAAAATTATGAAAGAGCAAAAAAAATCTAAAATTCCTTATATTTTTTTCGTCTTTTTTGCGGTGATTTTTGCGGTTAATTTTTTCTATATTTACATTTCTCAAAAAACTTGGCGCGGCCTTGCAACTGATGACGCCTATCAGAAAGGTTTGCATTATAATCAAATTTTAGAAGCCGAGAAAAAACAAAAAGAATTGGGCTGGAAAATGGCAATTTCTTATCGCAATTTAGGTGAAAATAAAGGTGTGCTGGAAATTGATTTGAAAGATAAAAATTCTCAGAAAATTTCGGATGCAGAAATAGAAGTGAATTTCAAAAGACCAACTCAAGAAGGCAAAGATTTTTCTCAAAAATTAAAATTTAGGGACGGCGTTTTTAAGGCTGATATTTCTTTTCCACTTAAAGGTCAGTGGGATTTTGAGATTAGAGCTGTAAGAGGTGAAGATGTTTTTCAAGAAACTGATCGTAATATTATTCAATGATAAAATCTTGTTTACATTGCGGTAGTGACACAAAAAAAATCACAGAGGATTTTTGCTGTCTTGGGTGTGATGCGGCCTATAAAATAATCAATAAATTTGGCTTCGAAAATTATTATAAGTTGCGACAAATTGACCCTAAAGAACGCAAAATAAAACCAGAAAGCCCAGAAAGCGAAGAGAAAATTAATATTGATGAATTTGTAATTGATCAAAAAAATGGCTCTTTTGCAATTTCATTGATGGTTCAGGGATTGCATTGTGCGGCTTGTGTTTGGCTGATTGAGAGTATTTTGAAAAAACAAAAAAATGTGCTGAAGGCCAGAATTAATCTTTCAAAAAAATCGCTGTTTTTGCAGTGGATGGGTGAAAAAGAAGATGGCAATATTTTGGTTTCGATGATTTCTGATATTGGTTATAAGCTGCTTCCTTTTGATGAAGAAATTGTTTTGGCAGAAGAGAAAAAATATGATGATAAAATTTTGAAAGCCTTGGCAGTTGCGGGTTTTGGTGTGGGCAATGTGATGTTGTTTTCAATTGTTTTGTGGATTACTGGGCCAGAAAATTTAGGCCAAGAAAATTTGGGTGTTAATACTAGAAATTTACTGCATTTTTTCTCGGCACTTCTTGCTCTTCCCGTAATTATTTATTCTTCTCGTCCATTTTTCTTATCAGCTTTGCGCTCAATAAAGGCGGGTTATCCCAATATGGATTTGCCAATTTCGATGGCGATTTTTTTGGCTTGTCTTGTCAGTTTGCTTGAGAGTTTTCGTGGTCAAAAATATGTCTATTTTGACTCGGTGGTGATGTTGATTTTTTTCCTTTTAATTGGTCGCTATTTGGACATGAAGGCGCGCAAAAAGGCTTTTTCGATAGTGTCGGAATTTGCAATGTTGGCTGCTGGTTTTGGTCGCGTAGAAACTGCGGATGGTAAAACAAAAATTTTGCCGATTAAAGAAATTCAACAAGATATGATTTTGATTGTGGCGGTGGGAGAAAAAATTGCGGCAGATGGAATTGTGATTGATGGAAAAAGTGAAGTTGATGCTTCTTTAGTGAATGGCGAAACTTTGCCAAAGATTGTGAAGAGTGGCTCGCAGGTTTATTCTGGTATGATAAATTTAGAATCTCCTTTGAAAATTAAAGTGACCAAAGTGGCGCAAGATAGTTTGCTGGCCCAAATTGTAAGATTGAGTGAAGATGTGGAAAGTAAAAAAAATCACTATGTGAGAATTGCAGATCGATTGTCAAAAATTTACACGCCGGCAATTCATATTTTAGCTTTTTTAACTTTTGCGCTGTG
>Ga0209191_1002186_pt1 | contig 12321 bp, 13 predicted proteins | sample S_130626_EF_Meta_FD_187320 | JGI IMG/M metagenome (GOLD analysis project Ga0209191, IMG submission 187320) | Freshwater microbial communities from Lake Simoncouche, Canada to study carbon cycling - S_130626_EF_MetaG (SPAdes) (version 2) | ecosystem: Environmental > Aquatic > Freshwater > Lake ... | reverse complement strand
CTGTACATCTCACCTGTCACAAATAACGATCGCCCAAAATGCGGGTTGATTATCAATAAAGGCGTTGGGGGATCTGTTGCGCGCCATGCGTTGGCGCGGAAAGTTCGCCACGCAGTTGCTCCACAACTTATAAAACTTCCTAGCGGCTCACTCTTAGTAATCCGCGCCTTAGCAAAAAATCAGGTTGATACAACCGGGGTTGAAGTTGAGAAGTTGGTTAATAAATTGTTAGAGCGTTCAACTCGAGCGGCAGTTAAATAATGAGAACATTTTTTGTAGCAGCAATTAACTTCTATCAAAAGTGGATCTCACCATCTTTCCCAGCGCGCTGTAAGTACTACCCATCATGTTCTTCATATGCCGCATCGGCCATTTCAAACTATGGAATGCGCGGGGTCGGTATGTCGCTTTGGCGTCTAGTGCGCTGTAATCCATGGTCACATGGTGGCGTTGATTACGCGGTAAAACCTTTAAATTTAAACGTTAAAGCCATCGAAAAAACCAGTGTAGGAGTTAACTAATGGGCGCTATTTTAAATCCACTTTACAACTTGGTTTCTGGCGTAATCATCATCTTCCACAAATTATTAACCCCAGTATTCGGTAAAGATAGTGGCGTAACCTGGGCACTCTCGATTATGGGGCTGGTAGTTTTAATTCGAATTGTTTTAATCCCGCTCTTTGTAAAACAGATTAAAAGCCAACGCGCATTAACTGCGCTGCAACCACAAATGAAGGCGATCCAAGCAAAATATAAAGATGATCGCCAGAAGCAATCTGAAGAGATGATGAAGCTTTATAAAGAGCATAAAACAAACCCGCTGGCATCATGCTTTCCAATCATTGCGCAAGCACCTATCTTCTTCTCACTCTTTACCGTTCTAAATGGAATCGCTAAAAACGTTCCACACGGGTATTTAAAGGGCGAGTATTTAGCTAGCGCAGCACAAGCAAAATTCTTCGGCGCATCTATTTCACAGAGCTTCCTTGGATCCTCAGATACAACTGTAAAAATAGTCACCGTAATTCTTATCTTTATTATGTCTGCGACAACCTTTACAACTCAACGTCAGTTGATGGTTAAGGGAATGCCAAAGATGGATTCAAGTAACAATATGATGTTGCAACAACAGAAGATCATGTTGTATTTATTCCCGCTAATTTTTGCAATCTCTGGAGTTAACTTTCCAGTCGGTGTTTTAATTTACTGGTCGACTACAAACTTCTGGACATGGGGACAACAGTTCTATGTCATTAAGCGAAACCCAACACCGGGCTCTCCTGCTTATGAAGAACTCCAAAAAAAGCTGGCCCATAAGAGAAAAGAAGAGAACCGCGATCAAAACGGAACCGTTATTGACCCAACCAACCCAGAGCTTGGCCAGAACGGCCAAGAGGGCGATGTGAAGGGCCAAAGAAAACAACCAAAGAAGAAAAAGAAGCGATAATTCAGACATTTACTACCAATAACGCATAAATAACCCAAGTTTCTAAATAAAGGAGTAAAAAATGAGCGATGAGACAACTGAAGTAATTGATGTAGAAGTTGAAGCAGAAGCAAGCACTGAAACCAAGAAGGCGCCAAAGACGATCGCCCGCTTGGAAGAGGAAGGCGATATTGCAGCTGATTACCTCGAAGGTTTATTGGATATTGCAGACCTTGATGGCGATATCGATATCGACGTTGAAAATGACCGTGCCAGCCTCGCCATCGTTGGCGGCAAGCTGCGCCATTTAGTCGGCCAAGAAGGCGAAGTCCTAGATGCAATCCAGGAGTTAACCCGCCTTGCCGTCCAGACATCTACCGGAGATCGCAGCCGCTTAATGCTCGATATCGATGGCTTCCGCGCCGGGCGCCGCAAAGAGCTAACCGCTCTGGCTGAGAAGATGGCCGAACAAGCCAAAACCACTGGATCCTCAATAAAACTAGATCCAATGAACGCCTTTGAGCGCAAGATTATCCACGACACGATCCAGACCCTTGGGCTAACCTCAGAATCTGATGGCGAAGACCCAAATCGCTTCGTAGTCATCTACCCCGCTTAAAGGGCGAAGATGGAAAATCTCCAGCCGGAGTCGACCACCTCTAAAGAGGTTTCACGTGAAACTTTACTAGCCAAGTACTTTCCGGGCCAAGAGGGGGCTATCCAGATATATGCCGATTTCCTAATTACCGCCGGCATCGAGCGCGGCCTAATCGGCCCTCGCGAAGGCGAAAGAATTTGGGATCGCCACATCTTTAACTGCCTACCGATAACCCAATTACTACCAAATGGGGCCTCACTCTTTGATATTGGGTCGGGCGCTGGCCTGCCTGGGATCGTGATCGCCCTAGCCCGCCCTGATTTAAAGGTAACTTTGATCGAACCCCTTGAGCGCCGCGTTGAATTTCTCAAGGAAGCCGTCGCTGCCGCCCCAGATCTACCCTTCCCAATTGAGGTAATTCGAGGGCGAGCCCAAGATATTAAGAAGACGGCAGACTTTGTAACCGCTCGCGCAGTGGCCCCACTGGATAAGTTGAAGAAGATGAGCTGGCATATGGTCAAAACCGGAGGCTCACTTCTTGCAATGAAGGGGGAATCTGCGGCTACCGAGATGGTCGGGGTCAAGGCAGCCGAGCTCCATGAGATCAAACTCGAGGGAATTGAGCTTGGAAGAATAATCTCTGTGCGTAAAGGTGCTTAGATAAGCGCGTGGCTGATTCACGTGAAACAAATTCTGGCGCGCCCGATCATAAGGTCGTCGGAGTTCGCCGCCTAAAAGAGGCGATGGCAAAGCCGGCCTCAACCAGGATCTTTACCGTAGCCAACCAGAAGGGTGGGGTCGGAAAGACCACCACAACTGTAAATATCGCAGCTGCCCTATCCATGGGGGGTCTGCGAGTTCTTGTAATCGATCTTGATCCACAGGGCAATGCAAGTACCGCACTTGGTGTTCCGCACCGTGATATCGCCGGTATCTATGACGTATTAATGGGCGATAGCCCGATGGCTTCTGTAGTTCAAAAAGTTTCTGGTTTTCCTTCCCTTGATTGCATCCCATCAAATTCGTCGCTTGCAAATGCGGAAGTTAATTTAGTTTCAATGGTTGCGCGCGAACTTAGGTTAAAAGAAGCGTTAGTTGAGATTTCACCAAATTATGATTACATCTTTATCGATTGCCCACCATCACTTGGTTTATTAACTATCAATGCACTTGCCGCAGCACGCGAACTTTTAATTCCAATTCAAACTGAATATTACGCACTTGAAGGCTTGTCACAGTTACTTGAAACATATGGAATTGTTAAGAAAAGGCTAAACGCTGATTTAGATCTATCAACAATTGTTTTAACGATGTTTGATGGCCGCACACGTTTATCAAACGATGTCGCGGCAAATGTCCGCACGCACTTTCCAAAAGAGTTAATTGATATTCCAATTCCGCGTGCAGTACGTGTTTCGGAAGCGCCTTCATATAACCAGACGGTAATGACATATGACCCACTATCTCCAGGTGCAATTGCTTATATGCAGGTAGCGCGTGAAATCGCAGAACGCGGTAAACCAAAAGATGAAGTTACCTTTGATTCAAATGTAGTAAATATTAATTACAAACGTGATGGAGAAATTGCATGAGTGTAAAACGTGGCGGTTTAGGAACTAATTTAGATTCTCTTATCCCAACCTCACTAACTGTTGCTGGAAATGAAGTTGCACAACAGAATCAAGTATCAATTGATTCGATTTCTCCCAATCCGCGCCAACCTCGTACCGTCTTTGATGAAACTGCACTCAACGAATTAATTGCATCAATAAAAGAGATTGGTATTTTGCAACCACCAGTTGTTCGCCAGACATCGCCTGGTAAATATGAATTAGTAATGGGTGAGCGCCGTTTCCGTGCTGCTAAAGCTGCTGGATTAAAAAGTATTCCAGTAATTATTCGTCAGACTCCAGATAATGAATTACTGCGAGAGGCGCTAATTGAAAATATTCACCGCAGCCAACTAAACCCACTTGAAGAAGGTGCGGCTTACGCGCAACTTCTTAACGACTTTAATTGCACGCACGATGAGTTAGCTACAAAACTTGGCAGATCACGCCCACTAATCTCTAACACAATGCGTTTACTTAACTTGCCGCCAACTGTGCAACGCAAAGTTGCTGCCGGAGTTATTTCAGCAGGCCATGCGCGCGCACTTCTTGGTTTAACCGATGAAGGTGAAATTGAAAAACTAGCGAACCGAATAGTCGCCGAAGGAATGAGCGTTAGAGCAACAGAGGAAGCAGTTGCCATCCATTCACCAAAAAAGAAGTCCGGTTCTAGTAAATCTGGCAAAGTTGCTGCCACGGGCGAAACCTTGGCCGCCGAAGAGCTACTTAGTGATTACCTAGATACTCGGGTAAGCGTGCAAGGAGTAAGCGGTAAAGGAAAGATCGTTATCGAATTTGCCGGGCGCGAAGATTTACAACGCATTGTTGATCTAATCGAAGGAAAGTAAGAGTTACTTAAGCGCGGTACCGCGGCGCGACATCTCTTGCTTCACAATTCCACCTAAAGCCTTTACGCCGTCACGGATGCGCTCAGGCGTGGGGTGGCAGTAGGACAGGCGCATCGACCAAGAACCAAAACCATCGGCATAAAAGGCAGTTCCTGGCACATAAGCAACCTTGGCAACTATTGCCTTTGGCATCATCGCTTTAGTATCAATTTCTGCTGGCAAGTTTACCCAAACATAGAAACCACCACCAGGCTTTGTCCAAGTGGCTTCCGCAGGGAAATACTCTTCAAGTGATTCCAGCATCGCATCACGGCGCACCTTATATAACTCGCAAAACGATGCGATCTGATCACGCCAAGGTTGGTTAGCTAAGTAGCTAGAGATTGTTAGCTGAGTAAAGTTCGAAGGACAGAGAATCGAAGATTCAGATGCGATCACTAACTTATCTTTCAGCGATGGCGGAACTAGCGCCCAACCAATTCGCAAACCTGAAGCGATAGTTTTAGAGAAAGAACCCAAATAAATAACATTTTCAGAATCTTCGGCACGCATTGCATTTGGCGCTGGACGATCAAATCCCAATAAGCCGTAAGGATTATCTTCAACAACAAAGATGCCTTCTTCGCGGCAGATAGCTAAAATTTCAGTTCGGCGATCCGCTGGAAGTAATACGCCAGTTGGATTTTGGTAATTTGGTATTAAATATAAGAACTTAATTTTACGGCCAGCTGCACGGACAGATTTAATTGCGTTACGCAGCGCATCAGGAACCAACCCATTCAGATCCATCTCAACGTGGACAACTGATGCTTCATATTGTCTAAATGTTCCAAGGGCGCCAACATATGAAGGAGCTTCAACTAAAACAACATCACCTGGATCGATGAAAATTCGTGAAATTAAATCAAGGGCTTGTTGTGATCCAGTTGTAACAACGATGTCATCTGGATTGGCGCGGATACCTTCGAGCGCCATCACATCACAAATTTGTTCGCGCAGTTTTGGGTGGCCTTGCCCGCTTCCATATTGCAAAGCTTCTGCGCCATTAGTCAAAATTAAATCTTTTACAACACCAGCCATCATCTCCATAGGCAGCGCGGAAAGATTTGGCATTCCACCAGCGAGTGAAACAATTTCCGGGCGGGAGGCAACAGCAAAGAGTGAGCGAATTTCTGAAGGCAACATTCCGGCGGCGCGAGTTGCAAAGCGCTGTTCTAAATGTTGCACAGCGCCAGTTTGAAAGCGGACTGATACTTCAGACATAAGAGCAGTCTCCCACATGCTTACACATGAGCGCGAACCGATTAAATTTAGCGGCGAATTCCCGCAGATCGAAGGTCAGATAATCTCAAGGTTCCCGTTTTCGCGTCATCTTCAGCCGATAAGTAAAGGCGTTGAATTGCGATGATAAAAGCCTCAGCTAAAGTATCGCGAAAATCGGGGCGCGCCAGGCGATCAGCATCTCCATCATTTGAAAGATATCCCAGATCAACACGAACTGCCGGTGCTTGAGTTAGGCGAAGTAGATCCCAAGCTTTGGCATGGGTGCGACAATTTAAAAGATCGGTACGCGCACAAATTTCTCGCTGCACAAGGGATGCAAATCTTTCACCAACAACGGAGTGAACCCCATGCGCATCAGCGCCATAGAAGTAGGTAGCAACTCCGTGTGCAACAGCGCTCGTATTGGTGTCGGTATGCAGAGAAATTACAAGATCCGCGCTGTTCTTATTAGCAAAGGAGATAATTTCATTTTCAGTTAAAACATTACGTGGTCCACGAGTTAGAAATACGCTTGCGCCAAGGGCTAATAAACGACCTTCTAAACGTTGGGCGATATCGTAAACAATTTCAGATTCTAGATCTCCAAAAGCCGGATCTATAACAATTACTTTATTGGCAAGTGCTGGGCCACGATTTCGCTGCGCAGCGCTCTCACGCATTTGGGTTGGCGTTCCACCTGAAACAATCTTTGTTAAACGAATCAGAGCAATTATTGTGGCGGGACCACATTTACCATCGACCTTAATACCAACAGATTTTTGAAACTCTTTAACTGCAGATTCTGTGCGCTCACCAAAAATTCCATCGACGCGACCTGCGTTAAAGCCCATCTCAGTTAAACGCGCTTGCAGTGCGGCTACATCATCGCCATGCATCATTGGGGAAGGTTGCAAATTAAGCGAGCGATCACCTAACTTCCAACGAGCTTCTTCAAGTGCACGCAAAGTTGAGTCATTTAATTGCCCAGTGACGTGAAGCCCACGCTCTTGTTGAAAAGAACGGATCTCATCAGGAGATAGTTCTTTCATAATGAATCTAAATCAACGAGTTGATTAGATGAACTCTGCTAGCTCTTTTAGTAGAGCTGGCTTTGGTTTAGCGCCAATAATGGTTTTAACTACCTCACCATTTACATAAATATTTAACATCGGAATAGATGTGACGCCATATTTGATAGCGATCGCTGACTCTTCATCGGTATTTAATTTCACGATAGTGAGCTTTTCACCGTGTTCATTTGCAATCTCATCCAAGATTGGTCCGACAGCGCGGCAAGGGCCACACCATTCAGCCCAAAAATCAACAAGGACTGGCTTGCCGCTCTTTAGAACAACTTCATCGAAGTTAGCTGCTGTGACTTTTCCTGCGCTCATCTTTACTCCCTTTATAGATCTTACTTTGCTAATTTTCCTGGAAATTTAATATTTTCTAGCGTACTAGTGGGAAAGGAACTTTTCAGCATCAAGGGCTGCCTGACAACCTGAGCCTGCAGCGGTGATCGCCTGGCGGTAGGTGAAATCAACTAAGTCACCACAAGCAAAGACGCCTTTGAGGTTGGTACGCGTGGAACGCTCATCTACTGCAACATAACCTTCTTCATTGAGGGTTACTTGAGATGTAACAAGTTCGCTGCGCGGAATATGCCCGATAGCAACAAATAAACCGGTGAAATCTCTCTTTGATTCTTCACCGGTTACCGTGTTGCGAAGCTGCAAACCCTCAACTTTTTCAGCACCCAGAACATCGGTAACTTCGGTATTCCAAAGCATTTCAATCTTTGGGTTAGAGATTGCGCGATCAGCCATAATCTTTGAGGCGCGCAGTGAATCACGACGATGGATCAAAACAACTTTAGAGGCAAATTTAGTTAAGAAAGTTGCTTCCTCAACTGCTGAATCTCCACCACCTACGACTGCGATTACTTGATCACGGAAGAAGAAACCATCACACGTGGCACACCAAGAAACTCCGCGACCAGATAAACGTTTCTCATTCGTTAAGCCAATTTCTTTGTAAGCCGAACCCATCGCCAAGATAACAGCCTTAGCCTGCACGGTATTACCGGAGCCGTCTTTAAGAATTTTAATATCCCCAGAGAGATCCATCTCGACAACATCATCTGTAATTAACTCTGCGCCAAAGCGCTTGGCTTGTTTGCGCATACTGTCCATTAAATCTGGACCCATCACGCCATCGACAAAACCAGGAAAATTTTCGACTTCAGTCGTGTTCATCAGCGCACCACCTGCGGTGACTGAGCCTTCATAGATAATTGGGTTTAATTGCGCGCGAGCAGCGTAGATAGCTGCGGTGTATCCAGCGGGGCCAGAACCGACAATTACAAGATCTCTTACCATGTGCTTAGCGTATCCATTTCTACTTATTTTTTACGAACTGACTTACCCTTACCCAATTATGGGCTTGCGCTTGCCTCTAATTCTGCGAACAGTCTGAGTAAGGGCTGCGACAAATAACAAGATCGCCGCTCCAATAGTGAACCCAGCTACTTTAGAATCAAAGATGGTGATGTTAATCGCTAGTTTTGCGGAAAGCCCAATGAAGTCACCATCTCTATTTGTAATTTGCGCAACAACTGTTGTGGCCCCCGGAGCAATAACAGTAAAGGGCAGCGCAAGTTGGGTGCGCGAATTAGCTGGAATCTTTAAAGCTGCAATATTTGTAACCTGTACACGTGAGTTTAATGGGGTTAATTTGATGTAAACCTCAACCGGAACGCTAAAACCATTTATAACAGTAACCGGTACCTTTCCAGTCTCTGATGCAATTTGATATTTACCGCTGGTAACTCGCAACTTATTTAAAGTTTTAGCAACGCCTTCACTTGCGTTATATGATAAAAACTCACGATCACTTTTATTTAATGATGGAGAAAGTAAAACGGCAAGTTTGGCACGTTGGGCAGATACTTCTGGTGCATTTACTATCGAAGACAGTGCTGTTAACGCTTGGCGGTTCTGCGTATATTTCTTACGTAGCAATGGGCTCAATCGTGAAGTACCAGTACCCCACTCGGATCCATTAACAGTAGAAATTTTACGGTTTAGATTAAAAGCAACTCTTTCCACACCATATGCCAGATAAAGGCGTAATTCACTTGGTGCAGAACGTTTAGCTAAACCTATATCTGGATTTCCGTAAGCGAGTGCAATTACTTGATCTCCAGATGTAACAAGCAATAAGCGCGATAACCATTCTTTTGCAATTAACTTACCTGTCGGCGCATCACCGCTGGCTAATTCATATCCATTAGCCATATCAGCAACTTCATCAAGCAGTTCGCCATCGACAATCCAAGTACGCAGGCCAATACGTTTTTGTGTTAACACTTGACCTAAACGGCCCGATGCAAGCAAATCTGTTGCTAATTCATCATTACGAAATGTTCCATCAAAGAGTTGATGTGGCTTACTTGTTAAATAAATGACAGTGGCGTCGGCACTGGCGGCGGGCAAGAAAGAAAATAGTAAAACGGTGATAAAGGTAAAGAGGCCAATTCTTTTCATTTCTGATCCAATTCAGCAGATGCCTCAGTGCGCGCAATTAATTTTTTCTCATCGGGATAAGCCAGAAGTTCTACGATTTCAGTTAATGGAAACCAACCGACCTCATCGACTTCACTCTCTTGCGGTGCTAACTTGCCGCCAGTTTCCCGAAAGAGATAGTGATGAACAGTTTTATGAATTCGCTTGCCGCCAGCCATAAACCAGAAATCAATAACACCTAAAGCTCTCTCAATCGATGACTCGATACCCGTCTCTTCGGCAACTTCACGTAGCGCCGCCTGTTCAGGTGTTTCACCTTCTTCAATATGTCCTTTGGGAAGTGACCATAAAATTCTCTGGCCAGATGCATCTTTATGATCGATGCGACCAATTAAGAGACCGTTCTTTCCGCTGTGATCGATAACCAATCCACCGGCTGAAACCTCATCAACGCGCTTGGCATAATTCTTAGCGGGAGGTCGTGGCCGTTTGGCAGAGGCTTCTTTAGGCAAAGCCGCGCCAGGAGTAGTTGGATCTTTCGTAAGTGGGGCGCGATGTGCGGGGCGTTTACGCCTGCGCTTTTTCTTCGTACCTTCGCTGCCCGCACCAGGTGCCGGGGTCATAGACCAAGGGTACTGCTCTAACCTTATCTATTGTGACGAGTGCATTAGGAGCCGCAGGAGAAGTTGCGATCGCATCTCTCATAAAACGGGCACCGCTTGCCAGTTCGCTGGCCGAACGCTTTGCCGCCCAGGGATTTAAGTTGGCCTTAGTTGGCGGGCCGGTACGCGATGCGTTACTTGGCCGACTTGGAAATGATTTAGATTTCACAACTAATGCCAAACCCGAAGAAAGTAAAAAAATTCTCCAAAGCTGGGCAGAAAATATTTGGGAGACTGGAATTGAATATGGAACTGTTGCCGGAAAACGCGGTGACACAACTGTTGAAGTAACAACTTACCGCAGCGAAAGTTACGATCCCGAAAGTCGCAAACCCGAAGTTGTATACGGTGAAAATATCATTGGCGATTTATCACGCCGCGACTTTACGGTAAATGCAATGGCGCTAGAACTAACTACCGATGTTCCAGAATTTATCGATCCACATAACGGTCTAGAGGATTTAGCGAAGAAAGTACTTCGCACACCAACGACTGCAGAGAATTCATTTTCAGATGATCCGTTGCGGATGATGCGCGCTGCTCGCTTTGCCAGCCAACTTGGTTTTGAAATCGCACCAGATGTTTTGCAAGCAATGAAAGATATGGCTGGGCGTATCTCTATTATCTCAGCAGAGCGAATTCGTGAAGAATTTACTAAATTGTTAATGTCTACTCGCCCAAGAATCGGGATTACTATTTTGGTTGAAACTGGCCTTGCTGAAATTGTTCTACCTGAAATACCAAAGTTACGATTAGAAATAGATGAACACCATCACCATAAAGATGTTTACGAACATTCCATAACAGTTCTCGAGCAAGCTATTGCGCACGAAAATCGTTTGGGAGGCCCTAATTTAATTATTCGCCTTGCTGCACTTTTACACGATATTGGTAAACCAAAGACGCGCAGCCTTATCGCCGGTGGCGGAGTCTCTTTTCATCACCACGAAATAGTTGGAGCGCGCCTGGCAAAAGCACGCCTGAAAGCACTGCGCTTTGATGGCGACACAATCGATCAAGTTGAATCACTTGTTGCGCTGCATTTGCGTTTTCATGGCTATGGCGATGGGGAATGGACTGATTCGGCGGTACGCAGATATGTGCGTGATGCCGGTGATTTATTAATACATTTACACGTTTTAACCCGGGCCGATTGCACAACACGTAATCTAAAAAAGGCCGAACGTCTAGCCAAAGTTTATGACGGTTTAGAAGCGCGTATTGCCAAGTTAATGGAAGAGGAAGAGCTCTCAAAAATTCGCCCCGATCTAGATGGTGCCCAAGTAATGGCGCTACTTAAAATAAAGCCATCTGCTGCAGTTGGAAAAGCTTTAGATTTTCTTATGGAGTTACGTTTAGAAAATGGCCCGTTAGGTGAAGAGCATGCCACCCAAGAGCTACTTGATTGGTGGAGGAAAGAAAACCCGGCTGCGAAGTAAGCGCAATCCCGCAGCTAGATAGACCGCCGCCACAATTGAAGGAACTAAGAAGTTATCTCCGGTATTTGGAAGTAAGAGTGCTGCAATTACTGCACCAGAAACAATTGCGCCATTGACGACCACATCGTAGACAGAGAAAACACGACCACGGTAGATATCATCAATTTTAGATTGCACCAAAGCATCGTTGGTAACCTTTAAACTCTGCCCGAAGAGCGCGGTAATAATTGCCGCTAGCGCAAGCGTTATAGGCGTTCTAATAAAGATAATAAATAGCGGGCCACTAGTGCTGGCTATTAAAGAAAACCTCATCCATCTATGGCGGCCAACTTTACGAACACCGTAAGGTGCGATAACTGCTCCAACCACAAAACCGCAGGCTGCTAGAGAAAGCGTGAAACTCAAACCAGCAAGGCCTGCTTCACTATCTGCAGGATTATTAAAAGTATTTCGTTCTAAAAGTAAGGCAATTAAAGTTAAAGCAGTTATTCCTCCACGGTGAACTGCAACTGCAGCGATACCTCGCGCCGCATCCATATGCTGACGTAAAAATCTAACTCCTTCACGCATTTCGATTAATCCTTGTGAAAAGCTGGCGTTCTGAATCTCATGATCGAGCGGACCAATTTCTTGCTTCTTAAGTGTTGAGGCAAAATATGCGGCCAATAGATACCCAGCTGCGCCAGCCAAAATGATGTAGCCATCTGCGTGATCTGCCGTTGCTAGACCATTTATCAATCGGCGCAGCCCTAAACCAATACCACCACCTAAAACTACCCAGACTGAACCACCAGTTACCGCCAGGGCGTTGGCGCTGATTAACGATTTACTTTCAATCATCAACGGGATACCGGCAGATAACCCAGCGAGAATCAATCGGTTAATTCCGAAGGCGATTAAAATAAATATTGTTAACTCAACCCCAGTTCGCCCCTGAAAAATTAGCAACGC
>Ga0209191_1002184_pt1 | contig 12326 bp, 13 predicted proteins | sample S_130626_EF_Meta_FD_187320 | JGI IMG/M metagenome (GOLD analysis project Ga0209191, IMG submission 187320) | Freshwater microbial communities from Lake Simoncouche, Canada to study carbon cycling - S_130626_EF_MetaG (SPAdes) (version 2) | ecosystem: Environmental > Aquatic > Freshwater > Lake ... | reverse complement strand
GATTCGCTCTAATTAAGGGGTCTGCAGTTACAAACAACTTTAACTCAGCTTGCGGAAATACAACCGTACCAATATCTCTACCATCCATTACAATTCCCTTGTCAATTCCCATTGCCTGTTGTTGCGCTACAGCAAAATCTCTAACAGCTGCAATGGCTGCAACTTCACTCACTTTTGAACTAACCTTCATTTCGCGTATTAAGCTTTCTACATTTTCACCATTTAAGTAAATGTCACTTTTTTGAGTTTGACTATTGAATTCGAAATGTAATTTAATATTATGTAAAGCGCTTTCAATAGCTGATTGGTCGTCAAAAGCAATGTTATTTCGCATGAAATATAAAGCTATTGAACGGTACATGGCTCCTGTATCAATAAATACATATTCCAGTTTAGTAGCTAAGGCCTTTGCTAAGGTACTTTTGCCGCAGGAAGAAAATCCATCAATTGCAATAATTATTTTTTTTGACATAGCTATTTATTGAGCAACAGTGATGGTTTGTGTTTTTGGCAAATTGGCATTTCGTATCGCAATTTGACGAACAGCAGTTGAAACAACTTCTCTCAATGCATTTTTAGAAATTTCATCCTCTCCTACCATGGCTGGCACACCCGCGTCTCCGCCTTCTCTGATTGATTGTACCAATGGTACTTGTCCAAGAAATGGAAGGTCATATTCCGATGCTAAATTTCTTCCTCCCTCCTTACCAAATAAATAATATTTATTATTTGGCAATTCAGCTGGGGTAAAGTATGCCATATTTTCAACCAAGCCAATAATAGGAACTTTTACATTCGCTTGTCCAAACATCGCAATTGCTTTTTTAGCATCAGCTAATGCTACTGTCTGAGGTGTGGTTACAATTACTACGCCTGTTACAGGAACCGTTTGCATAATGGTTAAATGAATGTCACCAGTGCCTGGCGGCATATCAATTACTAAATAATCTAATTCTCCCCAATCCACGTCGGTAATGAACTGTCTAATCGCACTGCTGGCCATTGGACCTCTCCAAACAACTGCGTCTTTTTCATCAACAAGCAATCCAATACTCATTAAACTAATTCCAAATTTTTGAATGGGTATAATAATGCCTTCTCCATTCTCATCTTTCATTAAGGGTCGTTGACCTCTCACACCAAACATAATGGGCACACTTGGTCCATAAATATCAGCATCCATCAATCCCACTTTTGCACCGCCTTCCGCTAATGCTAGCGCAAGATTTGCAGAAACAGTACTTTTTCCAACTCCACCTTTTCCACTCACTACTGCAATGATATTTTTTACTTTCGATAAAATTTTATCATCTGTTTTACGAAGCGAGGTAGTATTTGAAGTAAATCCAACTGTTATGATCGCCTCTTTATTGACAAGTAATTTTATTGCATTTTCACAAGCATTTTTCATCAAGTCCTTCATAGGACATGCTGGAGTTGTTAGCACAATCGTGAAGCTCACATTAAGCCCCTCAATTTTGATATCTTGTATCATATTCAAAGTCACCAAGTCCTTTCCTAAATCAGGCTCTTGCACGTTACTTAATGCTTTTAGTATGTCTGCTGCTGTCATTTTTGAAGTTTTTGTTAAAATGTTTAAAACAGGTACAAAGTTAACTGATGCAGGGCTTATTTTCGCAAAAATTTGAACCATCTCGCTTAAATTTGTGCTGTCATGAAAAAATCAATTTTATTACCCATTATTATATTATTAAGCTTTTTAAGTCAAAATGCTTTTTCTCAACAAGCAACAGCTAATAATCCAAATATTTATCGGGATTCTGTGGTTCAGTTATATGGAGTTGTCATGACGGCCGATAGCTTAAAAGCAATCCCATATGCGAGTGTTGTAGTAAATAAAAAAGGAAGAGGCACAATAACCAATAATGATGGGGTTTTTTCAATTGCAGTAAATAAAGGCGAAAAAATCATTTTTACTTGTATTGGCTTTAAAGACCGTATCATTTCAATACCTGCCAACTTAGAGGGTAACCAATATAGTGTTATTCAATTAATGGTAAATGATACTAATTTTTTACCTGCAACTATTTTAAAACCTCGACCTACACGTGCGCAATTTGAGCGAGATTTTGTGAATGCTAAAGTGGACGACGACTTATATGAAACCGCTAGAAAAAATACAAGCGAAGCTCAAAAAAGAATTATTCTTGCAAGTTTACCTCGCGATGGAAAAGAAGCTGTTGGTGCATCCCTTACAAACCAAGCATCGAAATACTATTATTCAGGACAATTGCCTCCAATGAATATTTTGAATCCTGCCGCTTGGAAAAGTTTTATCAACTCATGGAAAAGAGGGGACTTTAAATCAAAAAATTAATTTTAACATAGCAACATGCAAAATTTAATAAAGACGGTTGCCGTTATTGGCGCCGGAACAATGGGAAATGGCATTGCGCATGTGTTTGCTCAAAAACAGTTTAAGGTTCATTTGATTGATACCAATACTTCAATTATAGAAAAAGCATTGAATACCATATCAAAGAATTTGGATCGTCAAATTAGTAAAGGAATTATAAGTCAAACTGATAAAGAACAATCTCTTTCGCGCATTTCAACCTTTCAATCCATTGTATCAGGATTATCCGATGTTGATTTAGTGATTGAAGCCGCCACTGAAAACAGTGCCATCAAAAAAGATATTTTCAAACAAATGGATGAATTTGCAAATGAGCATTGTATTTTATCAACCAATACTTCCTCCATATCAATTTCTGAATTAGCCTCTGTTACGAATAGACCTAACAAAGTTATAGGCATGCATTTCATGAACCCCGTGCCTGTTATGAAACTAGTAGAAATTATCAATGGTGCTAAAACAGACGAAGCGACAACCTATACCATTGTTGAACTAACAAAAACGATTGAGAAAATTCCTTGTGTTGTAAAAGATGCACCAGGGTTTATCGCAAATCGAATTTTAATGCCTATGATAAACGAAGCCATCATTGCTTTTTCTGAAGGGATTAGCGATGCGGCTACCATTGATCAAATTATGAAACTAGGCATGGCACATCCAATGGGACCTTTGCAACTAGCTGATTATATAGGTCTTGATGTTTGCAAAAACATTTTAGACATTATGCATGAAGGATTTAAAGATGATAAATACGCACCTTGCCCATTACTCATTCATATGGTTAAAGAAGGAAATTTAGGCGTAAAAACGGGTAAAGGATTTTACACCTATTAAAAGACCGTTTTCAATAAAGTCGCGGCATTTATATTCGACTTTATTATTCTTTTAAATCTGTCGAGAAAGTTACGCCTTGCAAGTCAGCCATTTTATTCATCACTTCCTCAAGACGATGTTTGGGTATTCCAATTTTTAACTCCACAAATAATTGTGCAATTTGTTCCACAACCGAACAATTATAATATTTAACAACCATCATCACTTCATTCATTTTTTGATAATCAAAACAAAGCGTGTACGTTATTTCAACTGGCTTCTGAACAATAGGAGATAATTGCAATGCCAGGGATGTTGCTGTTTTATAAGCATTTATTAATCCTGGGACACCTAATAAAGTACCCCCAAAATACCTTACAACGACCACCATAATATTGGTTAATTGCTTACTATCAACTTGTCCGAGAATAGGCCTTCCTGCCGATCCTGCCGGCTCTCCGTCATCACTTACCCTAAAAGTTGACCCATCAATTCCAATGCGGTAAGCTAAGCAATGATGAACCGCTTTGGGATGCTCTTTTTTTAGCAAAGCCAATTGTTTTTTACAAGTATCTATATTTTGTACTGGAAAACTATACGCTAAAAACTTACTGCCCCTATCCTTAAATTCGGCTATAGCTGGTTGCTCAATCGTATTGTAAAAAAAAGGTTCCATTTAAATAATGCTAAATAATAACAGCGCAAAGCTAACTCATAATGGTCAATCATTAGTAACATTGCAGTATGAGTTTACAAGCATTAAAGCAGCACCTTAAGCAAGCGTTAGCAAGCGAATATGAAAGTATTGAATTGAATAGTTTGTTGGCTATTTTATTTGAACATTTCACAGGCTGGAATCAAATCCAACAAGTACTTAACAAGGATGCTAAACTTGACCCCCATCAGGAAACTGCAATTTTGGAAGCTGTTGATTTTTTGAAAAATGGAAAGCCCATTCAATATATAACTGGGAAAGCTTGGTTTATGGGAAACGAATTTTTGGTCAATGAAAATGTATTAATTCCTCGTCCTGAAACTGAAGAATTGGTGGATTGGATTATTGAATACGCTACCATAAAAGAAAAAGCATTGCAAATACTAGATGTTGGAACAGGATCAGGCTGTATTCCTATTTCCTTAAAACTGGCATTGCCTAATTGCATGTTAACGGGTTTAGATATCAGCGACACCGCATTAAATGTGGCTAAACAAAATGCTAAAACTTTGAACACTGAAATTAATTGGTTAGAGGAAGATATTTTAAATGCTGCCTACTTGCCAAATCAATATGATATTATCGTTAGCAATCCACCTTATATCCCCTTTAAGGAAAATGTAAACATGCAAGTGCAAGTGAAAAACTATGAGCCCAGCATTGCCTTATTTGTAACCAATGAAGATCCGCTCATTTTTTATCGTGTCATTGCTAGATTAGGTAAACAATATTTAAATCCTAATGGTCAACTATTTTTTGAATTACACTATGACCAAGGAAAAGCATTACTAGCCTTATTTGATGAAATGGGTTACCATGCCGAATTGAGACAGGATATGTTTGGTAAAGACAGAATGTTAAGGGCAAGTCTAAAAGTTAATAAATAATAACTTTAGTGTGACGGGTCAACGGCTACTACTGGCGTAGCGCCCAATTGTTTAATTATTTGCATCACCTGAATTGTCACCCCAAGATTCGCTACACTATCCCCGTTGATAACAACTGAGGGCTTATCTGTTTCCTTACCTAAAAATGTTTTTAATTGACCTGATAATGAATCTATCAAAACGGGTGTTGAACCAATAAATAAATGCTGATCCTTGTCAATGGTAACCACCACAGTTTGCTTAGCCTTAGTATCACTCGCTGATTTAGGATTAGATACTTTAATAACATTGGGATTGGCTAAAGTAGAAACAATCAAAAAGAATAATAATAATATAAACAATATATCATTCAATGCGCCTGTATGCACTTCGGGTTGGTCTCTTAATCGCTTTCTTAAATTCATACTCTTAAATTAGGAATGCGTTGTTTCTTGTAAAATGTCTAGAAAATCGGCACTTGCCACTTCCATTTTATTGGCTGCTTTATCAATTTGAGTTGATAAATAATTGTGACCTACATAAGCAATCAATCCAATAATTAAACCTGTTGCAGATGTAATCATTTTAGTATAAATACCTCCTGCGATGGTGTTTAATGTATACTCACCAGTTGAAGCAATACCATAAAATAACTGGACCATACCTACAATGGTTCCTAAGAATCCAAACATAGGCGCAATGCCTGCAACCAATGACAATATATTTAAATTACGTTCCATGGAATACATTTCTAATCGCCCTACATTTTCCATGCTTTTTTCAATCGCATCCAAAGGCTTACCAATTCTCATTAATCCCTTTTCAATCATTTTGGCAACTGGATGATCAGCGCCTTTTGCTATACTTTTAGCAGCACTTATATTGCTTGACAACAAATGATCCTTGATGATGGACATGAAATTTGGATCAACCGCACTCGCTTTTTTTATGGCTAATAAACGCTCAATGAAAACAAAAATGGCGATAACTAATAATGCATATAAGGGATACATAATCCAGCCTCCCTTTTGCAATAAACTAATCAAAGAGATTTTATTTTCAGCAACATCTAACAAATACAACATACGCTATTATTTATTTTCTAAAGTTAATTTATTTCTACCAAATTTACCAATACTTCTACCGCCTTTAGCATATCTCTAACACCTATCCATTCATGCTTGCTATGAATGGCTTGCATACCCGTGAAAATATTTGGCGTAGGCAATCCCATAAAGCTCATACGACTTCCGTCAGTTCCTCCTCGAATAGGACTTATTTTAGGCTCCACACCAACTTTTTTATACGCTTTTAATGCGCGTTCAGAAATAGCCGGATGATGATCCAATACTTCTCTCATATTTCTATACTGCTCGGTTATTTCCATGCGCAACTTAACATTTGAAAAATTAGTATTGGAACGCACAACATCCTCTGCAATTTGAAATAACCTATCGGCATGCATTTTTAGTTGTGGCGTATCAAAATCGCGTACCAAAAATTCAATACGTGCTTTTTCAGCACCGCCTTCAATATGATTTGGATGAATAAAACCAACTCTATTTTCCGTATGTTCAGGACACCATTCATTTTGTGGCAAAGCCGCAATAATATGGCCTGCCGCTTTAATGGCGTTTTGCATAACACCCTTGGCTGCACCTGGATGGGCAATGACTCCGTCAATATGTAGGACTAAATAATCAGCACTAAAAGTTTCCATTTCAAAACATCCAATTTCCCCACCATCTAATGTATATCCATAATCAGCGCCTAACTTTTTGATGTCCAATTTTTCAGTACCTCTGCCAACTTCTTCATCAGGTGTAAATAATATTTTAATATCCCCATGTTGAATATGGGAATGCTGCATCAGATATTTAGCCATCTCCATGATAATGGTAACACCTGCTTTATCATCAGCTCCCAACAAAGTTTTACCAGAAGCTGTAATAATCATATCCCCAATGAACTCTTTTAAATATGGATATTGGTTGGTAGTAATTACTTGGCTGCTATCATCAGGCAATACAATGGGCGCTCCATCATAATTTTGATGCAGGATGGGCTTTACATTGGTGCCGCTGCAATCAGGCGCAGTATCAACATGTGCACAAAAACAAATCACAGGAATAGCATTGTTATTCGCCTCTCCCTCTTTAGCATTTGAGGCTGATATATTTGATGGAATTGTTGATGGAATTGTCGATGGAATTGTCGCCATGACATAACCATGCTCATCCAAATGAGCATCTTTAATTCCTATTTCCAATAATTCAGCTACTAATAATTCAGATAGATTTTTTTGATTACTAGAAGAAGGAAATGTTAAACTATTGGGGTCACTTTGTGTGTCAATTTTTACATAACGCATGAATCTTTCCGCCACTGAAATTGCATTTAATTCCATATTATCAAGTAGTTGTTAATTTGAAGAAATAATTTGTAGCTATTTTTTTTACGAATACTACTTTTTTTTTGATTTTATTAAGTAGTTAGCTAAATGAAGATAATTTGAATTTGTCGAATAAAAAAGGCGCTCCGAAATTTGGAACGCCTTAACAATTTATACTAAGTATACTATTGAAATAGTAAATACTTAAAGAAATTAAAACTCAGTGATGATTTTTGAAGGAGTGTCAATATTTACTAATTCTAAATCAAAAATTAAATCTTGACCAGCTAATGCATGATTTGCATCTAATACGACTACTTCCTCTTTTACCTCAACTACGATTACTTGAAATTGTTGACCCTGACCATTATTCATAGTAAGTGCCATCCCTACTTCAGGATTTAAATCTGGAGGGAACTGTGTTTTTGGGAACTCAACAATCATTTCTGGTTGTTTTGGACCATACGCCTCCATAAATGGAATATTAATAGTTTTTTTATCACCTACTTTCATTCCTAAAACTCCGTTATCAAAACCAGGAATAACCATCCCGCTTCCAACTTCGAATTCTAATGGTGCTCTTCCATTTGATGAATCAAAAACTTCGCCATTAGTTAAAGTACCATGATAATGCACTTGAATGGTATCTCCTTTTGTTACTTGTTGCATATTGTATTTTTTAAATAAAGCGCCTAGGGCACAAAGGGCAAAAGTACATAATTATGGCAGATAAACTAACTTTGCCCCATGGACAAAAAACCAAGGATCGTTTTTATGGGCACCCCTGCTTTTGCAGTGGCATCTTTAAGCGCCTTATTGGATGCTAAAATGAATGTTGTTGGCGTAGTTACAGCCCCCGATAAGCCCGGTGGCAGAGGAATGCAGCTGCAACAAAGTGCTGTAAAACAGTTTGCAATAGCACATAATTTACCCTTATTGCAACCTGAAAAGCTAAAATCTCCTGAATTTTTCGATGCCCTAAGTAACTGGAAACCTGACTTGCAAGTGGTGGTAGCCTTTAGAATGTTGCCAGAAAAAATATGGTCATTCCCTCCCATGGGAACTTTAAACGTACATGGCTCCCTATTGCCTCAATACCGTGGTGCCGCCCCTATCAATTGGGCTATCATAAATGGAGAAAAGGAAACAGGGGTAACCACTTTCCAATTACAACATGCCATTGATACAGGTGATATATTATTACAAGACCGAATTGAGATCACTGAAAATATGACTGCTGGTGAATTGCATGACACTATGATGTTGGTGGGCGCAAATTTGTTAGTAAAAACATTAAATGGACTTGTCGATGGAGTAATTCAATCAGTACCTCAAAGTGAAGCCAATATAAATGGATCGTCTCTAAGCGTTAAGCATGCACCAAAAATTTTCACTACTGACTGCGAAATAAATTGGGACAACGATGTTCAATCCATTCATAATCATGTGCGCGGACTTGCCCCTTTTCCTGGTGCTATTACCAAAATCGATGGAAAAATTGTAAAACTGTACAGTACTTTAATCGATAATGAAAACAGCACCGAAAAACCAAAAGAACAGCCAGGAAGCTTAGTTACAGATGGCAAGACTTATGCAAAAATTGCATGCAAAAATGGATACCTATTATTGAACGATATTCAATGGGAAGGGAAAAAGAGAATGCCAATTACAGACTTTTTAAGAGGCTATAGAAAACCATAATGTTTCGCTGTTAAGAAAAATAAACGAACACGAATATGGGTGTAAATTTATTGTAAGATTTTTACAAATTCATGCTCTTCAACAATGCCTGTTTTTCTCCAAACCTCTTTTCCATTTTTATAAATAATAAAAGTTGGGAGTGTTTCAAATTGAAGGTGTTTCATAACATCCATATCAATACCTCCATCAACAGCTAAGAAATAAAGTTTATTTGCAAATTGACTTTTAACTTTATCAATCACCGGTAACATTTTACGGCAAGGCGGACACCAGGTAGCGCCAATATCAACAAGCACTAATTTATTTTCCGCAACCACTTTATCAAAGTCAGCTATCCTCATTTGAACTGCATTGCTGTTGCCTTCAACAGGCAATCCATTCATTTTCCAATTACTCATACCCCCTTCTAAATTCACCACCTTATACCCTTTTGCTATAAGATTATTTTGAGCAGCAGCGCTTCGTCCACCTGCTTGACAATAAATATAAACTGTTTTGTTTTTGTCTAAGTGTTGTGTGCGTGATTCAAACTCATTTTGATCATTCCAATTCGCTTGCAATGCATTTTTAATGTGCCCTCCTTGATATTCAACAGCAGTTCGCACATCTAAGATTTGCGCTGAAGATTGCTGAATAGCGTTTTGAAAATTTTGAGCAGAAATAGTTGTGTTTTCACTTTTTTGTTGTGCACAGCTAACAACAAAAAATGCCAATGAAAAAAGGCATGCACAGAATTTGCATTTCATAGTAAATAATTAGTAAGTAACTGAAACAGGGAAGGTCTTATTATTAATACCTAAAATAGCGGCAGCCGCATCATTTAATCGATATTGAACAGAATTACCCACTTCTGGTAATGCGTTAATCACTTTCGCGCAAATACTTTTTAAGTCTGGAGTTGTGATTCTAACAATCGTGCCAACTGGTAACAAATTAGTTAACACGTAAAACTTTTTATCATCCCAGCCGCTAATACTTTTGAATACTGCAGCGGTACCTTCAAGTGTTTGAAAGGAGGCTGCGCGATTTTTTGCAGCAAATAAAGAAGCAAAATAACCTTCATTATCCTTACTTCCTCCGCTTATAATACTTGATTTATTTACACTATCGGTGATTCTAGCCTTTTCCGTATTTAAAGCAATCATTTGCTTTGGACCATCGCCTTTATTGTCAACAACTGTGTTTTGTAGTTTTGCAGTAAAATCATTACTAGACTTCTTATGATATTTAGCATGTCTAGCTCTTCCTTTAGCATAAGTTTTTGTTCCTTTCTTAGCTTTTTTGGACTTCTTTGATACTTTATGTTTAGCTGATCCTGAAACACGATGCGTGGAATGCTTAGTTGACTTTCGCTTTGCAGCAAAGGTCAATTCACTAGAAAATATCCCAATGATCAATAATAAAAATAAAATACCTCTTTTAAACATGTGGCAAAGTTACAAAATACAAATGCAAAGTAAAAGCTAATATTTATATTAAATAAAAAATTATGTATAAGTATCAGTACTTCAAAAGCCTCCATTCATTTGGATAATAATTATTTAACCTATTGGGCAATAATTTAGCCCATCCAAGGCGTATACCCATGTAATTTAGCGTATTCCACCCCTTTTTTCCAGGAATGACCAAATCAGCCCTTCTCAAATAACTTAACGCAGTATCTAGGTCTACTGGAATACTTTCATAAGGTAAAACTGCCCAATCGCTAACAGCTAAAGCATGTGAAGGAATTAAATCCAAACCTTTAATTTCACCTATAGCTAGCCCTATTTTTTTTATGTATAAATTTTTCAACAAAGCCTTTACCTGGATTTCAAAATGTCGGTCTATAGCAATGATCATTTGTTGATGTAGGATAAACGCATAATTCAAAGGTAGTTCAAAATGCCCCGACAGAACACCCATTTCCTTTTTTGAAATATCATTCCAACTAAAATCAGCAGCATAATATCCTCCATTATTTTCGCTTATTTTTTGAAATACTGCTACAAAAAAACCTTCCCCTTTAATTTTATCTGGATAAAAGCGATACCCTTTTGCTTTATGTTGAGGACTTTCCGTTTCAATGATTTGCCAATCATTTAAAATAGGAATAGGTACATTTTGCATACCCTCCATACTACAAATATGATCCATGATTTTTTCATCCTCCTCAAATGAATAGGAACAAGTTGCGTATATCAAATACCCCGCTTCTTTTAAAGTAACTATACTATCCTCAATAATTCTTTCTTGCCTAGTGCTACAGTGCTTAACACTATCCTGGCTCCATTCGTTTATTGCGTCAGGGTCTTTTCTAAATAACCCACTACCACTGCAGGGTGCATCAATCAACATGATATCAAAAAATTGGGGAAGTGCTTTAAAATGAGCCGGATCATTTTGAGTCACAATGACATGATCGCTCCCCCACTTAGTTATATTTTCAACAAGAATGGCATTTCGAGATTTGATGGTTTCATTCGCCACCACTAATCCTTTTCTAAAATAATTAGCAAGCAAAGTTGATTTGCCACCAGGTGCAGCACAGAGATCTAAAACAACTTTTTCAGCAGGTGTAGGTACTATATGATCTAAAATATGTTGTATGAACATACTACTTGCATCCTGCACATAATAAGCACCTGCATGCCATAATGGATCGGCTGCAAAAATAGGCCTAGCATTCAAATAGCTACCTTCTTTACACCATGGTATTTGTTGTGCATTATTTAAAAATGAATGCTCATGTATATCAAATGGCTTAGCTGAATTAATTCTTACAGAGGTTACTTGCTCTTGTTTTTCATGAGCCTGTTCAAAACTTTGTCTGTCAAAGCCCGGCAACCCTGCTAATGATTTTAAAAATGATTCAGGTAACAAATAATATATTTTAATAGCGAATTACAAAATGTTCTTTTTCCTTCTGTGCTTGTCTGACAAAAACAAGTCCTATGAAAAATAAATCAATCGTTAAAGTAACATGCGGATGTTGCTTAATTTCTTCCCACGCTTTTTCCATTTCTTTGCTCCAATGAATATCATCAAATATTAATATAGAATGATCGTTTGCTTTTTCCAGCAACTGTTTGAAATAATGAATAGTGGGCTCGTATCTATGATTGCCATCCACATAAGCAATGCCCAATTGCTCAATAGATTTCAAATAGGAAGGAAGTGTATCATCAAAATCGCCTTCAATTATTTCAACATTTGAAATCCCTAATCTTGAAAATGTGTTTTTTGCTATATTAGCAACACTCGGAGCACCTTCCATTGTAACCACTTTTATTTGATTATTCGAAGCCGCTAAATAACAAGTTGTTATCCCCAGTGACGTACCCATTTCAAGAATTTCACTTGGCTTGTAGTATGCCGCAATTTTATGAAGTAAAACACTATACTTTTTAGGTTTTAATGCAACTTTTGCAATCTGTTGAACAGATCGCATGTTCTCAGCAGACTGTCTTGAACCCGCACCCC